>Ga0268257_1000483_pt1 | contig 48043 bp, 51 predicted proteins | sample AgamicAtPrz_FD_200249 | JGI IMG/M metagenome (GOLD analysis project Ga0268257, IMG submission 200249) | Agave microbial communities from Guanajuato, Mexico - At.P.rz (v2) (version 3) | ecosystem: Host-associated > Plants > Phyllosphere > Phylloplane/Leaf | place: Guanajuato, Mexico | collected... | reverse complement strand
GACCGGCGACCCATGGGGCGGCCGTACCCTGGAATGGTCGACTTCGTCGCCACCTCCGTTCTACAACTTCGCCCACATGCCTGAGAAGGTTGGCCTGGATGCCTGGCACGAAGCCAAGGAAGCCGGTGTTGCCTACAAGGTGCCGGGCAAGTACGAAGCGATCCACATGCCGAGCAATACCTCTACCGGTTTGTTCATGGGTCTGTTCCTGACCATCTTCGGCTTCGCTTTCATCTGGCACATCTGGTGGCTGGTCGGCGCAAGCCTGGTTGCAACCATCGCTGTCTTCGTTCGCCACGCTGCGCGTGACGACCAGGGCTTCATGGTTCCGGCCGAAGAAGTGGCGCGCATCGAAGGCGAGCGCATGAAAGCGTTGGCCAATGCAGGTGCTCTGCCTGCCGGCGCACGTGTCGAATCGTTTGAGCGGGTGTAATCAATGTCCAGTCAAGTAATGCACGGTGCTCATGGTCACGACCATGGGCACGACGATCACCACCACGACTCGGGCCAGATGACCGTACTGGGCTTCTGGCTGTACCTGATGACCGACTGCATCCTGTTTGCGTCGCTCTTCGCCACCTACGCGGTGCTGTCCGGCAGTTTTGCCGGCGGCCCGTCGGGTCATGACATCTTCGAGCTCAAGTTCGTAGCTGTCGAAACGCTGTTCCTGCTGCTGTCCTCGATCACCTTCGGCTTCGCCATGCTGAAGATGTTCGCCGGTAACAAGGCAGGCGTACTGGGCTGGTTGGCTGTGACCTTCCTGTTCGGTGCGGGCTTCATCGCGATGGAAATCTACGAGTTCCATCACCTGATCGGCGAAGGCTTCGGCCCGAACCGCAGTGGCTTCCTGTCGGGCTTCTTCGCGCTGGTAGGCACCCACGGTCTGCACGTGACGGCTGGTCTGATCTGGATGGCAATCATGATGTACCAGATCAACAAGCACGGCATCACGCCGACCGCCAAGACCCGCATGAGCTGCCTGAGCCTGTTCTGGCACTTCCTGGACGTGGTCTGGATCTGCGTATTCACCGTCGTCTACCTGCTGGGGGTTCTGTAATGGCTAACGCACACGACACTCATCACGAAGGCAGCCACGGCAGCGTCAAGTCGTACATGATCGGTTTCGTCCTGTCGATCATCCTGACCGCGATTCCGTTCGGCCTGGTGATGTACCCAAGCCTGCCGAAGAACCTGACCGTTCTGATCGTTGTGGCCATGGCCGTGATTCAGGTAGTGGTACACCTGGTGTACTTCCTGCACATGGACCGCTCGAAAGAGCAACGCAACAACGTATCGACGTTCCTGTTCACCGCCATGGTGATCGCGCTGCTGGTTGGCCTGTCGCTGTGGATCATGTTCAGCATCCACGTCGAAATGCTGGCCAAGTGAGGTAAGACTGCATGTCCGTTAAGCACTTTATCCAAATCACCAAACCGGGGATCATTTTCGGTAACGTGCTTTCCGTGGCAGGCGGTTTCTTCCTTGCCGCGAAGGGCCATGTGGACTTCGCCCTGCTGCTGGCAGTGGTCGTTGGTACTTCCCTGGTGGTGGCGTCCGGTTGTGCATTCAACAACTGCATCGACCGCGACATCGACCAGAAAATGGAGCGCACCAAGAACCGCGTGATGGTACAGGGTGGCATGTCACTGCCCCTCGCGCTGATCTACGCCACCCTGCTTGGGGTGGCGGGTTTCAGCTTGCTGTACGTGCAGGCCAACCCCTTGTCCGCGTACTGCGCACTGATCGGCTTCGTGGTCTATGTAGGCTTCTATAGCCTGTGGCTCAAGCGTAAATCGGTGCACGGCACCTTGGTCGGCAGCCTGTCCGGTGCCATGCCGCCTGTCATTGGCTACTGCGCTGTCAGCAATAGCTTCGACCTGGCGGCTGTGACCCTGCTGGTGATGTTCAGCCTGTGGCAGATGCCGCACAGCTTTGCCATCGCCATCTTCCGCTTCAAGGACTACAGCGCCGCAAACATTCCGGTATTGCCGGTGGCGCGTGGCATCCTGGCTGCGAAGAAGCAGATCGTGCTGTATGTGCTGGCGTTCGTGCTTGCGACCTTGATGCTCACCCTCGGCGGTTACGCTGGCCTCGGCTACATGGCCGTGGCAGCTGCCATGGGCCTTTACTGGCTGTACATGGCCTGGGGTGGCTACAAGGCCGAAGACGACAGCAAATGGGCGCGCAAAGTGTTCGGCTTTTCCATCCTCACCGTCATGGCCCTGAGCCTGATGATGGGGGTGGACAGCCAGACGGCTGCTGACGTGCTGATGACCTACGCACGCTGAAACCACGCCTGCTTCACGAAAACCCCGGCCTGAGCGCCGGGGTTTTTTATGTCTATTTGGGGCCTGTGGCGGGTGAGCCAGACCCCTCGCTTGGTTTGTAGAGCTTTTTTGGAACAGGCCTACCAGCGATGGTGAGGCGCACCACTGCGCGCTTTGGCGCTACAAAAAATGCCCCTGTTTAGATAATAAAAAACAGCAGATTACCCTTTACAAGACACCTATATCGGCACTATCTTCTGAATCAGGTCGCCGCATGCGGCCAGCGTCGCTCGGACGGTTCCGGGCGCTTACGTTTTTTTGAGGAAACCATGGCCACTCCAGGTTTGCCGCGCCGTTTTGCGCGCATCGATCGTCTCCCGCCCTACGTCTTCAACATCACTGCCGAGCTCAAGATGGCTGCCCGCCGCCGTGGCGAGGACATCATCGACCTGAGCATGGGTAACCCCGATGGCGCCACGCCGCCGCATATCGTCGAGAAGCTGGTGCAGGTCGCTCAGCGCGAGGATACCCACGGCTACTCCACATCCCGCGGCATCCCGCGCCTGCGTCGCGCTATCTCGAACTGGTACAAGGAACGGTACGAGGTCGACATCGACCCCGAAGATGAGGCCATCGTCACCATTGGTTCGAAAGAGGGCCTGGCGCACCTGATGCTGGCCACACTGGACCAAGGCGATACGGTACTGGTACCCAACCCCAGCTACCCGATCCATATATACGGGGCTGTCATCGCCGGGGCCCAGGTGCGTTCTGTCCCGCTTGTGCCGGGCGTGGACTTCTTCAACGAGCTTGAGCGGGCCATTCGCGAGTCGATCCCCAAGCCCAAGATGATGATTCTCGGCTTCCCGTCCAACCCGACTGCCCAGTGCGTGGAGCTGGACTTCTTCGAACGCGTGGTGGCATTGGCCAAGCAATATGGCGTGCTGGTGGTCCACGACCTGGCGTATGCCGACATCGTGTACGACGGCTGGAAGGCGCCATCGATCATGCAGGTGCCTGGCGCCAAGGACATTGCGGTGGAGTTCTTCACCTTGTCCAAGAGCTACAACATGGCCGGCTGGCGGATCGGCTTCATGGTCGGCAACCCCGAACTGGTCAATGCCCTGGCGCGCATCAAGAGCTACCACGACTACGGCACGTTCACGCCTTTGCAGGTGGCTGCCATCGCAGCGCTGGAAGGGGATCAGCAGTGCGTACGGGATATTGCCGAGCAGTACCGCCAGCGTCGCAATTTGCTGGTCAAGGGTTTGCACGAGTTGGGCTGGATGGTCGAGAACCCCAAGGCGTCCATGTACGTCTGGGCCAAGATCCCGCCTGAGTACGCACACCTGGGTTCGCTCGAGTTTTCCAAGAAGCTGCTTGCCGAGGCCAAGGTATGTGTCTCGCCAGGCATCGGCTTTGGGGACTATGGTGATGACCATGTGCGCTTTGCCCTGATCGAAAACCAGGACCGGATCCGTCAGGCCATCCGCGGTATCCGCCAGATGTTCCGGGCTGACGGGCTGGCGCGCAAGTAATCCGTGACGGCCTGCCGCTGGCGTTGCCGGCGGCAGGTGCGCTGCGCTCAATGGTGGGGTGGGCTTCCGAATGTGCCTTGCCTCGCTGACTGATTACCTTCGGCACTCATTTCTCGCACGATGATAGTGACATGAGTGTTTTTACCGCCTATTTCTGTGGGACAGGTTCCCATCGCTTCGACGACACCAACACCAACTTCTGGAACGGCGAACTGGTCTCGACCCTGGCAAGCCATGACCAAGGCCGCGAATTTGCCCACTGGGTCGCTGTCGACGGCCCGGGCAGCGGCAATCTCCAGGACGACAGCCTGTTCGTCGATCCCGGCGGCTACTACAACTGGACAGGGCAGTTGTTTGGCCGTGGCTGGGAAGAAAACGTCAGCCATGTGCTGCAGATCATCAAGGGCGAAAGCCGCTGGCAGCGCACCAAGCTAAGCGAAGCCGAGTACAAACGCCTCAAGGATGCCGGCGTCCCTGTGCCAGAGGTGGCTTCGACCGCTTCGTGGTTCTGGAGAACCTATGACTACGGCGATCGCCACCCCACGCCGCAAGAGCTGCAAGAGCGCATCATTCATCTGTTCCGCAAGCCGCGCGTGCCTACCCAGGTCAACCTGGTCGGCTGGAGCCGCGGCGGCATCAGCTGCCACATGCTGGCCAATGCCATGGCCAAGGACCCTGAACTGTGTGATGTCCCGGTCAACATTTTTACCATTGACCCGGTTCCAGGCATTGGCAATGTGCAGCCAGAGCGCGTGATGCTGCCGGGCAATGTGCGCGAGTATGTGGGCTTCTACTCCCGTGACGAACGCTCCAAAGGGTTCGCCTGTGTGGTGCCAGGCGTGCAACCCGGTACCCGGATAAGCGTGTTTCCCATGCCGGGTCGGCACGCGACGTTGGTGGGGAATGCGTCGGTTGACGGTGCGGGTAGCGGCGAAGTGCTCGTCGAGCCGGGTTTGGTGGTCAGGCACTACGCCGAAGTATGCCTGAGGCGCTGGGGTGTCGAATTGGCCAAGTGCCTGAACTTGAGTGACGGACAAGTGATGGCCTATCACAAGGCAATGGCAGACTGTGAGGACCGGTACCAAGCAATGCGTCGTGCGTCCTACACCCTTGTGACCGAAGGTAGCCCTGACGACCGGCTGTTACACCAGGGCACCCGGCAAACGACCTTCAGCCATGTGCGCGGTGATCCCTATCGCCCAGCCGCGGGCCTTGGCCTGAATCAATGCGATGGCGATACCTATAAAGCGCTGCGCTAACTGAAGTCGAGGGGCGAACAGGGTGTCTGGTGAAAGCCAAGCGCCTGCGGTTATTTTTTTCTGCCCCTCTATTCAATCACCCCCGCTTGGACCGAGAATGGCTGCTCGGGCCAGCCCCGATCTCAACCACCTTTCTTCCGTGCAATCATGTCCGAATATAACCCTTGCCTTGACTGCGGCGCTTGCTGCGGGTACTTCCGTGTGTCCTTCTTCTGGGGTGAATGCCAGTCCTCCGGCGGTGTGGTGCCTGACGATCTGGTGGTGCAAGTGAGTCCGTCTCGGGTGGCCATGATTGGCACCGACGCCAAGCCCTGCCGCTGCATTAGCCTGCAGGGCGAGGTGGGGCAGGGCGTGGCCTGCGCCATCTACGCCAACCGTTCCAGTCCCTGCCGCGAGTTCGAGGCGTCGTGGGAAGGGGGCGTACACAACCCACGCTGTGATACCGCCCGGGCCGCCTACGGGCTACCGCCATTGACCCCGCCTGGGGCGAATGAGCCGCATTGGCCCGATGATGGGGCTGAGGTCGCCTAAGCCCGTATCTAAGCGTGCGCACACGAGCGTCTTGGATCTGAATCGTTGACAGGGAAGTCGGTAGGATTCGCCATCTCTGACAGAGTCGCGATGCGAAGCTGAATGCGTTGGCTGTCGACTGTGGCCCGCCGTGCAGTTTTGCACTGCCTGAAGGTCGCGCTTGACGCTAAACTGTCATCTTACCCAGCAATGGACAGGTGAGCCGGCGTGACCCCACCCCGAAGTTTCCCGAGTGATCTGTGTCTCGATAGCCCGCGCCTTTACCTGCGCCCCATGCGCCACGCCGATGCGGCGAAGTGGTTGGCGATCATGGCCGACCCTGAGGTCATGCGGTACTGGCACCACGCGCCCTGGCAGAATCTGGCTGAAGCCCAGAGCGCGCTGGCAGCTGACCGTGAAGCGTACGCCAATGGCGAGCAACTCAAGTTGGGTATGTACCGCCGGGACAACGGCGAACTGATCGGTATGGTTCAACTGTTCAACATCGACGACACCTCCCGGCGAGGTGAGATCGGCTATTGCCTGGCCAGCGCTGTGCAGGGCAGGGGATACATGGATGAAGCGTTGACGTGCTTTATCGACTACATCGCCAATACCCTGCACATGCGCCGCCTGGAAGGCGAGATCGACCCTCGCAACCAAGGCTCGGCGCGTACGTTGGAGCGCCAGGGGTTCGTGCTGGAGGGCACCCTGCGAGCGCGCTGGTGCGTGGGCGGTGAGCTGTCGGACTCGGGTATCTACGGGCTGCTGCTGGAACCTCCGGTGGCGTGAGAGGCTGCGATCACCCAGTTTGGAAGCGGGGGATGACATGGGTTATGGTCATCCCCTGTGCCGACCTTCCAGGTGTCCTTTGCCCGCTTTTTACCTCAGTATTACCCTCCTGTTGTACCTGGTCGCCCTGTGTCTCGATGGCGCCTCGATGAGTGACGGCCACCACATGCCCGCCCTGCAGATGCTGCTGTACGGGCCTTGGGGCATACCATTCGGCCTGCACCAGTGGTTTGCCAACCCGTTGCTCGCCCTGGCCATCCTGGCGCATCGGCGCTTTCGCCGTTTGGCCCTGCTGCTGGGGCTTTGTGCGCTGTATCTGGCAGGGACCAGCCTGGGTATCGACCGCCTGCCTGACAACCAGAGTTATGAGTTCCACGACCTGACGGGCTTGGCGGCAGGCTTCTACGTGTGGGTGGCGGCGATGCTGGTGTTTTGCTTTGGTCAGGGCTGGTACTGTCTGAAAGCGCGCCAAGCCGCTGATATGCCTGGGTGGAATTGGGCGGACGTTACCCTGATTGCAGCATTGGCGGTGACGTTGTATGCCGCCACACAGATGCCGTCGCTGCGCTTCGAGCCGAGCAGGGTGTTGATGCCGCCGGAGCAACCTCAAACGCTTTGACCTTCACGGAGAGTTCGCATGATCAAGCACTATCTGGCTGGGCTGGCATTGGCGTGCTGCACGCCGCTGGCCATGGCCGACGATCCGTCGCCCGCTTATGCCCGCTGTATGGACAATGCCTCCAGTACCTTGGCCATGGGTGAATGCCTCAAGGCCGAGACGCAGGTACAGGACCAGCGTCTGAACCGGGTCTACAAACAGCTGATGAATAAACTACCGGCGGATCAGCAAAAGAGCCTGCGTGATGTGCAGCGCAAGTGGCTGGCTTATCGGGATGCCAACTGCCAGTTTCATCGCACGGCCAGTGGCGGCACCATGGCGCAGCTTGAGGGCGGGACCTGCCTGATGGACATGACCCGAGAGCGGGCGGCGGAGCTTGAGCGCGTATTGGATCCGCAGCGGTGATGGTGGCTTGTGCGGGTGTAGTTGAGGCTATGTTGTAATTGCGTGGGCGTTCTTACGCCCATACGCAAAGTTGGCCACTCGTTACAACTTGGGTAACAGTGCCTTGTCATGATTCTGTAAGTGCATCTTATTTGTCCCTTCTCATTCATACTAGTCCGGTTCAGTATTGCAGGCGCTCCTGCCTACTCTAAGTAAAACTGCTGTTGCTGTTGCTGTTGCTGTTGCTGTTGCTGTTGCTGTTGCTGTTGCTGTTGCTGTTGCTGTTGCTGTTGCTGTTGCTGTTGCTGTTGCTGTTGCTGTTGCTGTTGCTGTTGCTGTTGCTGTTGCTTTGGCTTTTGCTTCTAAGCGCGCGGTAGCCCAGGCGGCGCAGATCGCGACTTCAGGAGGCCGAGCGCAGGGCTTGCGGAGGGAGGTGACAGGCATGGATGCCTGTCAAGCGCTGGGCCCCAGGATGGGGCCTGCAGCGCGGTCCTCCCGGGAGCAAGCCCGGAGCGAGGGGACCCCGGAGCGTAGCGTAGGGGCCGGATGATAGGAGCAGGCGGTTTTTGCTTACTTTTTGACAAGACAAAAAGTGAGCCGCCGTAAGGGCGGAAGGGTGAGTGTGCGCCACCCGCGCCAATGAATACCAACTCGATATATGCGCCCACGCTTTGAAGTTTGAAGTTTGAAGTTCGATGGGTTGGTGTGGGTATTGATAGAGCGCATAGTCCATTTGCGATGGCGACGCTTAATCACCTTTTCGCCCTTACGGCGAGTTACTTTTTGTCAAACGCCACAAAAAGTAACCAAAAAAGGCTGCGCTCCGTTCATACGGCCCCTACGCTGCGCTTCGGGGTTCCCTCACTCCGGTCTTGCTCCCGGGAGGACCGCGCTGTAGGCCCCATCCTGGGGCCCAGCGCTTGACAGGCATCCATGCCTGTCACCTCCCTCCGCAAGACCTGCGTTCGGCCTTCTGAAGTCGCGAAGATCAAAAGCAAGATCAAGATCAAGGTCAAGATCAAGATCAAGATCAAGATCAAGATCAAAGGCCAGAGTCGAGTAAGAGCGAGAGCTGGCAGCTGCCGGGTTGCCCGACTCAGACCCTACTTGCGCCGCGCGCGTTGCGCCAGATACTCCCGCACCTGCACAGCATCCCCAACAAACTCGATCCGCTCGGCCTTCGCCTCACGCTGATAGGCATACATCGGGTCGTAGTACTCGTTGAGCAGCCCCTCGATCCAACCTCGGTGCAGGTCCACACCGCCACTGCGCAATTGCTCTTCCAAAGCCTGCTCCAGCAGCGCCGTGAGCCGCTGATGGCGCTCTCCGCCCAGGCGCTTGCGGATGTTGGCCATGCTCTGCAGCATGCGCTGCGCGAACAAGTGCAGCCCGGCTTGCTCGCCATGCAGGGCGATGAACTCGGCACTGAGGTCGATGACATAGTCGCGCAGGATGCGCTCGACCCGGCCATCGAAACTGTCCTCCAGCCACACCAGCGGGTACTGCTGCATGCCCTGGTACAAAGACAAAGGCACCGTGCAACTGCCAACGATGCGCCCTTCATCCTCCAACACGAATTGGCCGATACCCTGCGCGCGCTTTTTCAGCACATCGATGGCCAGCTGGTTCTCGAAGTCGATCTGGGCCGGTTGCCCGGTGGCGCGTTTGCCAAAGCTCGAACCGCGATGATTGGCATGGCCTTCAAGGTCCAGCACGTTGCCCAGCTGCTGCAACACGTCGGTCTTGCCAGTCCCGGTCAAGCCGCCAACCAGTACGAAATCACACTCGCTGACGGCCTGCTCCGTGGTTTCCAGCAAGTAGTTGCGCATCGCCTTGTAGCCCCCGCTGATACGCGGGTAGCGAATACCGGCTTCATCGCGCAACCATCCCTGGACGATCTGTGAACGCAGGCCACCACGAAAGCAATACAGATAGCCTTCCGGGTGAGCCTGGGTGAAGGCCACCCACGCCTCCAGACGGGCCTGCTTGGTGGCGCCGCCCACCAGTTGATGACCCAAGGCGATGGCGGCAGCCTGGCCCTGCTGCTTGTAGCAGGTGCCCACCTTCTGCCGTTCCAGATCGTTCATCAGGGGCAGGTTGATCACGCCGGGGAAGGCGCCCTTGGCAAACTCGACGGGCGCGCGCATGTCCATCATCGGCACATCGTCGAGGAACAACTGACGGAAATCGGTGCAGTCTGGCCGCATCAGGCGACCTCGACTGCGTGGCTCTGTCGCTCTGCCAGATAGCCGATAGGCGACAGCTGCAAGCCCAGGTCGGCGGCTGCCGCGAGAAATGCGTCTTCACCCTCCGGGGTCACGGCCACAAGCAGCCCGCCGCTGGTCTGCGGATCACACAGCAAGTGCTTCTGATCGTCACTGAGCGCGCCGATCTTGTGCCCGTAGCTCTCGAAGTTGCGCAGCGTACCCCCCGGAATGCAGCCGGCCGCGAGGTAGTGCTCGACACTCGGCAGGCGGGGCACCTTGGCGTAGTCCAGGTGTGCGGTCAGGCCGCTGCCTTCTGCAAGCTCAACCAGATGGCCGAGCAGGCCGAACCCGGTGACGTCCGTCATGGCCTTGACCCCGTCGAGCTTGCCAAATCGGCTGCCCGGCGTGTTCAGGGTGCACATCCAGTCGCGCGCCACGCCTCGATCCTGCTCGCGCAGCACGGCTTTCTTCTCGGCAGTGGTGAGGATGCCGATGCCGAGCGGCTTGGTCAGATACAGGCGGCAGCCCGCCGTGGCGGTGTCGTTGCGCTTGAGATGGCGCTTGCTGACCACGCCGGTTACCGCCAGGCCGAAAATCGGCTCGGGGGCGTCGATGGAATGACCACCAGCAAGCGGGATGCCGGCTTCGGCGCAGACAGCCCGGCCACCGCGGATTACCTCACGAGCAACCTCGGGTGCCAGGACATTGACCGGCCAGCCCAGGATGGCGATGGCCATCAGTGGATCGCCGCCCATGGCGTAGATGTCGCTGATGGCATTGGTTGCCGCGATGCGGCCGAAATCGTAGGGATCATCGACGATGGGCATGAAGAAGTCGGTGGTCGACACCACCCCGCGCTCCTCGTCCAGGGCATACACGGCGGCATCGTCGCGCGACGCATTGCCGACCCAGAGTTTCGGGTCCAGGGCCTGGGCACCGCTTTCGGCCAGGATGACGTCCAGCACCTTGGGGGATATCTTGCAGCCACAGCCGGCACCGTGGCTGTACTGGGTCAGGCGAATCGGCTCGCTCATGTGTACCTCGGCAGGTCAATTTATCGCCCGATTGTAGCAAAGCTGGTCATTGGGCCTGCGGCTCTTATAATCGTTGGGTCAATGACTTGCATCGAGCTGCAACCTGCACGTCGGCAAGGCAGCGCACATGCGCCGCCTGTTACTGCGCGCAGCCTCGAATTCGCCCCCATTCCCCGCTATTGAACCGGAGAAACCCATGCTCAAACGTCCTATGGCGCTCGCCGCCAGCCTGGTGCTGTCCTGCTGTGCCCTGGCCGTCCAGGCGGCAGAGACACTGCGTGTCAGCGCCATTCCTGACGAGGCGCCCACCGAACTGCAACGCAAGTTCAAACCCCTGGGCGAATACTTGTCCAAACAGTTGGGCATGCAGGTGAAGTTCGTGCCGGTGGCTGACTATCCGGCCGTGGTCGAATCGCTGGCCTCCGATCGGCTGGACCTGGCGTGGCTGGGCGGATTTACATTCGTGCAGGTGCACCTGAAGGATCCGACGGCCACGCCGCTGGTGCAACGCGAGCAGGACGCCCAGTTCACCTCCAAGTTCATCACTGCCGACCCTGCGGTGAAAAGCCTTGCGGACCTCAAGGGCAAGTCCTTCGCCTTCGGGTCCGTTTCTTCCACGTCCGGTAGCCTGATGCCACGCTACTTCATGCTCAAGCAGGACAACATCAAGCCTGAAGGGTACTTCAGCCGCGTCGCCTATTCCGGTGCCCATGACGCCACCGTGGCCTGGGTGCAGGCTGGCAAGGTCGATGCCGGTGTGCTCAACGCCAGCGTCTGGCAGAAGCTGGTGGACGCCGGCAAGGTCGATACCGCCAAGGTGCGCGTGTTTGCCACGACCCCGACCTATTTCGACTACAACTGGACGGTGCGTGGCAACATGGACCCGGCCCTCAAGGAGAAGATCAAACAGGCCTTCTTGAACCTCGACCCTGCCGACCCAGAGCAAAAAGCCATTCTCGACCTGCAGGCGGCCAGCCGCTTCATCGAAACCAAACCGGAAAACTACGCGGGCACCGAGCAGGCCGCCCGCGAGGCCGGCTTGCTCAAGTGACGTCTGCCGTGCCTTCTGAGGCAGTCATCGCGCTGCAAGGTGCAAGCTTGCGGCATGGCGCGGTGCGCGCCGTGGAGGGCGTGACCTTGCGCATCGCACAGGGTGAGCGCGTCGCGATCATCGGCCCATCGGGGGCCGGCAAGTCAAGCTTGCTGCACCTGATGGCCACGGCGACCAGGCCTAGCAGCGGTCGTCTGGAGGTGCTCGGGCAGCAGCCATGGGCGTTGTCGACAGGGGCCCGGCAGCGCCTGCGGGCCCAGGTAGGCCTGGTTCACCAGGCGCCGCCGCTGCCGCCGCGCCAGCGGGTGGTCACTGCGGTGCTCGCGGGCCGCCTGGGCCAATGGGGGCTTGGACGCAGTCTGCTCAACCTGCTGTATCCCTGCGATGTGCCTGGTGCGCGCCAGGCCCTGGCCGAACTGGGTCTTGCAGACAAGCTGTTCGTGCAGTGCGGTCAACTGTCGGGTGGCCAGCTTCAGCGAGTAGGTATTGCGCGGGTGCTTTATCAGCAACCCCGTATCGTGCTTGCCGACGAGCCAGTGTCGGCGATGGACCCGGTATTGGCCGATCACAGCCTGGCGTTGCTCAACCGGCATGCCCAGGCCACTGGTGTGGCGTTGGTGGCCAGCCTGCACGCGGTCGATTTGGCATTGGCCCACTTTCCCCGGGTGATCGGCATTCGCGAAGGGCGCGTGCTGTTCGACTGCCCGGCCCAGGCGGTGACCGACGAGCTGCTGCAGGCGCTGTATGCCAATGAGCAGTTGGTGGCTGGACGTGGTGTTGATGCAACAAGCCCCCACGTGCAGTTGCCCAGATGCTGAGCGCCAGTCGCCGTGATCCGGCAATGGTGCCGAGGGTACTGATCGGGTTGCTGGCCATCGCGGTCCTGTGGCCGGGTATCCAATGGAGCGAACTCAATCCAGCCGTGCTGTTGCAGGCCGAAAACCGCGAGCAGATGGCACGTTTCACGGGGGCATTCTGGCCACCGGCACATGAACGCGACTTCCTCGAGCTATTGCTGGAGGCCACGCTACAGACCTTGGCTGTGGCTACCGCTGGCATGGTACTCGCCTGGCTGCTGGCCGTGCCGGCCGGGTTGCTGGCCAGCCGCGCCTTGTCCCTGAGCGCTGCCTCACGTGGCGGGCGCCCCGGTGCCTGGTCGCGCCTGGTGCGGCTGCCCGTACGGGGAGTGCTGATCTTCCTGCGCAGCGTGCCTGAAATCGTCTGGGCACTGTTGTTCGTGCGCGCCGTAGGCCTGGGGCCCACGGCTGGCGTGCTGGCAATTGCCATTACCTACAGCGGCATGCTGGGCAAGGTGTATGCGGAAATCTTCGAATCGGTGGACCAACGGCCTGCCCACGCCTTGTTGCAGGCGGGCAGTGGACGGCTGGCTGCCTTTTTCTACGGCATCCTGCCCAATGCCGCCAGCGAAGCGGTGTCCTACACGGTCTATCGGTGGGAATGTGCAGTACGGGCATCGGTGGTGATGGGGTTCGTGGGGGCCGGCGGTCTGGGTCAGCAGATCGACCTGTCCATGCGCATGTTCGCTGGCGCCGAGGTCGCCAGCATGTTGCTGACGTTCCTGGTCTTGGTGATGCTTGCCGATGGGCTCAGCCGGTTATTGCGCTGGAGGCTTGCATGAATCGGCTCATCAACCTGGCCCTGTTGGCCGCGCTGCTGGCAGCCATCGTCGGCTCGTTCGCTTACCTGGGGTTGGATTTCGGTGCCTTGATCGGCAACGGTGGGCTGGCCCAGATGGGCCAGTATGCCGGGCGGTTCCTGGCCCCGGACCTGTCCAGCGAGCATCTGCGAGCCGTGGCGCAGGGCGCGTTGGAGACCCTGGCCATGTCTGGCATCAGCACGTTGCTGGCCGCCATCATGGGCCTGTTGCTGGCGCTGCCGGCGGCAGGCCGCTTTGGCTGGCCGCTGCGGGCGCTGGCCCGGTTGCTGCTCAATGCCCTGCGCGCTATTCCGGAGCTGGTGTGGGCCGCGCTGACGGTGCTGGCAGCTGGACTGGGACCAAACGCCGGCACCCTGGCGTTGGCGCTGCACACCGCTGGCGTACTGGGACGGCTGTTTGCCGAAGCGCTGGAAAACGCCTCGCCCGAACCTGCAGCAGCCTTACGCCTGCAAGGCGCGGGGCAGGTAGCAGCCTTCTGCTACGGCACCTTGCCCAACCTGTGGCCGCAATTGCTTGCCTACAGTTTGTACCGTTGGGAAAACAACATACGCATGGCCAGTGTACTGGGCTTCGTCGGTGCCGGAGGCTTGGGACAGCTGCTCTACACCACCTTGAGCCTGTTCCAGGAGGCCCAGGCCAGTACGGTGATCATTGGAATGCTGGCGCTGGTGTTTCTGGTCGATGCGCTCAGTGATGTACTGCGCCAACGTTTCGTAAGGGCCTGATCAGGCCAGCGGCCCTGTGACCGCTGCCCGTTCTCAGGCGCTCACCGCCTCGCCCGATTGCGCGCCACGCTGCATCGATTCCAGGTTGCGCTCGATCGTCTCGCAGATGGTATCCATCTGGATCTGGTGTTCGCTGAAGCGGAACGGGCTCTGCAAGTCGGTACCGATGCGCTCGATCGCCAGCAGCATGAAGCCTACAACCGTGGAGGCCAGGGGCGTGAACCATTCCAGCGACTCTACCAGGCCGACCGGTACGATCAGGCAGAACAGCGTGATGAATAACCGAGGGAAATACACATAAGGGTAGGGCAGTGGCGTATTGGCGATGCGCTCCATGCCACCTTGTGCATTGGACAAGTCCACCAGGGTGGACTCAAGGCGAGCCAGACGGATGCTGTCCAGCCGGCCCTCCTGATATTCCCTGGCCAGTAACGCGGCGGAACCACTCAAGATGTCATTGGCAAAATTGTTGGAACCGTGGTGCCGCTCGAATTCTGCCTCAGGGATAAACGCCACCAGCTCTTGTGGGCATTTTTCCCCCTTCAGGTGTGCGGCCAGGCAATTGATATAGGCGATGTGCCGACGCAGCAGGGTCGCCTTGACCGGATTCAATCCATCGTCAGGGTCATCGATCAGCGTCAGCGTCTGACGGGCGAAACTGCGGGAACTGTTGACCAGCGCGCCCCACAGGGTACGGGCCTCCCACCAGCGGTTGTAGGCGCTGCTGTTGCGAAAGCTCACCAGCACGACCAGCGCCGAACCCATCAATGAAAGAGGGATCAGGGGCAGGGTGAACTTGCTGTTGAGAAACAGCATGAAATCAATGGTGACCAGCACGTCCCAGATCAGCAGCCAGAACAGTGACCAACCGATGTAGCCGAAGGTTTTCACGACCAGGCGGTATTTGCGGATGATGACGTCTTTCAAATGGCGCACCTTTACGGGTTCAGGACCTTGGATGGGACGCTGAGTCCCGCCGAAGGTTCTGCATGAGGTTGTTGCAACGCGTGTGGGGCTGACAAGTGCTGGCGTGATATCCGAATGGGTGTGTGCATTTCATCCAGACGCGTTTGCCGGCCCGATTTGGATGGTGGCACAATGCCTTGCCTCAGCATGCACATGCTCCGCAGCTGTAGCCTGCACCTTCCGCCTTATTTTCTCGGTATCCCGCCATGATCGAGCGCACCGGCACGGGCCTTTCCTTCGCCAAACGCATGTATGCACCACGCGCCATCGGAACCGGCCTCGGCTTTTTTTGTGTATTGATCGGCATTGCGCCATTGCAGCCAGAGTGGTGGGTGTGGGCGCTGTTACTGGCACACGGTTTTGTCTGGCCGCACCTTGCGTTTCAGATAGCCCGGGTTTCTGCCCAGCCCTACAAGACCGAGCAGCGTAACTTGGTGGTCGATGGATTCGCCGGGGGTTGCTGGGCGGGTGCCATGGGGCTCAATCCTTTGCCCAGCGTGATCATCCTATCGATGATTGCCATGGACAAGATCGCGGCAGGTGGCTGGCCCCTGTTAATCAGAACGGTGATTGCCCAGGGCATCGGCATCGCCTTGGGCCTGTGGCTGTTCGCGCCGCCGCTTTTTCCGGCCACCACGCAGGTGCAGATGCTGGCGTGTCTGCCGATCCTGCTGATCTACCCCATGGCCATTGGCATGATCTGCTATCAGGTGACTGTCCAATTGGGCCAGCATAAACGTGCACTGGCCCGCATGAGCCAGACCGACAGCCTTACGGGCCTGAGCAACCATGGGGCGTGGCAGGAACTGCTGCTGCGCGAATTCGCGCGTTGCCGAGCTAACGCCGGGAGCAGTTGCCTTGCCCTGATCGACGTGGACCACTTCAAACAGGTCAATGATCGTCATGGCCACCAGGTGGGTGACAACATCCTGCGGGTAATCAGTGCCACGCTCTCCTTGCATCTGCGCAAGCACGACCCTGCGGCCCGCTACGGAGGAGACGAATTCTGCGTGATGCTGCCCGATACGACGCCAGGGCAAGCAAGGGATGTGCTGGAGCGGCTGCGCCTGGCCGTGGAGGCGTTCCGCGACCCGGCGCTGCCGCACCTTACCCTGAGCCTGAGTATCGGCATCGCCCCTTATCATGCAGGCATTACCGATGCCCAGGCCTGGCTGCACGCCGCCGATATGGCGTTGTATGCCGCCAAGCGCGCCGGCCGAAATTGCATCGTCCTGGCGCCCCAGGCTTCTGAGCCCGCCTGATCAGGGTTTTGCTGCAACGGCCACGAAGCCCTTGATCGACGTTGGGGCCGCGGGTTTGGACTTGCGCGCCAGCATGTACTGGTAGCGCCGCCATTCTTTGTCGATCTCGCTGAAGGACATGAACACACTGACCCGGTCCTTGCCCACCAGGTCCGGTCGTCTGACGGCATCGATGCCACTGGTAGGGATGATGGCGATGTTGATGCCTACCACGCTACCGTCATCGGCGAATACCGGGCCGCCAGACATCCCTTTGGTGATCGGCCCGTCGTGCACCGAATAGAACACGCTGCCAGGGGTGCCATCGAGCCGGACCAGTGACGAGAGCGCGTGGCCCTTGCCTTGTACGGGCATCATCAAGCTGTTGTAGCCCACTGCCGTGACCGTTTCTCCAGGCACATATTGTCGCCAGTGCGGTATTTCGCTGGCTTTGTGCTTAAAGAACACCACATCGCCTAGTCCTTCGTGGACCACGTTGCGCAGGAAAGGCGTGTGTTTGGCGGTGACGGCATAATCTGCGTTCCACTGGATGGCGCTTGCCATCAGCAGCATGGGCAGCGGTGCCCCGGACGTCACCACGAAAGCTTGACTGTAGACCGGGTCTGAAACGTAGGACGTTGGCACTCCATTGCACCCACTTAGCAGCATCATTGCCGCCATACAGGGCGCGGTTGTTTTCATTGGTCACACGAGGGGGAGGGGGTTGAGAGGAGCTGCACTATGGCTAAATGCCATCAGCCAGGCAATACGTTCGGCTTTTATCCGACGAAGTGAGGGTAGGCGGCGGGTATGGCCACTGGCCAATAGCATTGCTGCATGGTCAGTCACCAGCAAATCAATGGGCTGGCGCCAAGCAAATGTGCTGCACTGAATGGTTTTTTCGGCGCAAAAAAAAGCCGACCATTTAAGGTCGGCTCTTTCGGATTTGGTGCCCCGAGGGAGACTCGAACTCCCACTCCTTTCGAAAACGGATTTTGAATCCGCCGCGTCTACCAATTCCGCCATCAGGGCGTGGCGCGCAGTATAGAGAGGTGCCGTCGGTCGGTCAATCGTCTTTCATGGTCAATTTTCATTCGTTGGGCTAAACTTCCCGGCCCTGCCGAACCGAACATCATCATGCGCGTTGCCGATTTCTCCTTCGAACTTCCCGATTCCCTGATCGCCCGCCATCCGTTGGCCGAGCGCCATGGCAGCCGCCTGCTGGTGCTCGACGGGCCAAGCGGTGCACGCGAGCACCGGCAATTCCCCGACCTGCTGGGCTATTTGCGCCCGGGTGACCTGATGGTGTTCAACAACACCCGGGTCATTCCGGCGCGGCTGTTCGGTCAGAAAGCCTCCGGCGGCAAGCTCGAAGTGTTGGTCGAGCGTGTGCTCGACAGCCACCGTGTGCTGGCCCATGTGCGGGCGAGCAAGGCGCCCAAGGTAGGGGCGGTCATTTTGGTGGACGGTGGCGGTGAAGCTGAAATGGTTGCGCGCCACGACACCTTGTTCGAGCTGCGTTTCACCGAAGAGGTATTGCCGCTGCTCGACCGCGTCGGCCACATGCCGCTGCCGCCCTACATCGATCGCCCTGACGAAGGTGCGGACCGGGAGCGCTACCAGACGGTCTACGCCGAAAAGGCAGGCGCTGTCGCCGCGCCTACCGCAGGCCTGCATTTCGACGAGGCGCTGCTCGAGCAGATCGCCGCCAAAGGGGTGGAGCGCGCGTTCGTCACCCTGCACGTGGGCGCCGGTACCTTCCAGCCGGTGCGGGTCGACAAGATTGAAGATCACCACATGCATAAAGAGTGGCTCGAAGTGAGCCAGGATGTGGTCGACGCCATCGAGGCCTGCCGTGCCCGCGGCGGGCGTGTGATCGCCGTGGGCACCACCAGTGTGCGCTCGCTCGAAAGCGCCGCCCGCGATGGCCAGCTCAAGCCCTTCAGCGGTGACACTGATATCTTCATCTACCCCGGCCGCCCATTCCACGTGGTCGATGCGCTGGTTACCAACTTCCATCTGCCTGAGTCCACGCTGCTGATGCTGGTCTCGGCCTTCGCCGGTTACCCCGAGACCATGGCTGCCTACGCGGCGGCGGTCGAGCAGGGGTACCGCTTCTTCAGTTACGGTGATGCCATGTTCATCACCCGCAATCCGGCGCCTCGCGGGCCCGAGGAGCAAGCATGAGTCGCACCTGCCGAATGTCCTTCGAACTGCTGGCCACCGACGGCAAGGCCCGTCGTGGCCGCATCACCTTCCCCCGTGGCACGGTCGAAACCCCGGCGTTCATGCCGGTGGGCACCTATGGCACGGTCAAGGGCATGTTGCCCCGTGACATCGAGGCCATTGGTGCCGAGATGATACTGGGCAACACCTTCCACCTGTGGCTGCGCCCAGGTACCGAGGTGATCAAGAAGCACAACGGGCTGCACGACTTCATGCAGTGGAAAGGCCCGATTCTCACCGATTCCGGTGGCTTCCAGGTCTTCAGCCTGGGCGCCATGCGCAAAATCAAGGAAGAAGGCGTGACCTTCGCCTCTCCCGTGGACGGCTCCAAGGTGTTCATGGGCCCGGAAGAATCCATGCAGGTGCAACGTGACCTGGGTTCGGACGTGGTGATGATCTTCGACGAGTGCACCCCGTACCCTGCCGAGCACGACATCGCCCGTACGTCCATGGAGCTGTCGCTGCGCTGGGCCCAGCGCTCGAAGAACGCCCATGCCGACAACACCGCCGCGCTGTTCGGCATCGTTCAGGGCGGCATGTACCAGGACCTGCGTATGCGCTCCCTGGAAGGGCTTGAGAACATCGGCTTCGACGGCCTGGCCATCGGCGGCCTGTCGGTGGGTGAGCCCAAGCACGAGATGATCAAGGTGCTGGACTACTTGCCAGAGCAGATGCCGGCTGACAAACCTCGTTACCTTATGGGGGTAGGCAAACCGGAGGATCTCGTTGAGGGTGTGCGCCGCGGCGTCGATATGTTCGACTGCGTGATGCCTACGCGCAACGCGCGCAACGGCCACCTGTTCGTCGACACCGGGGTGATCAAGATCCGCAACGCGTTCCATCGCCATGATGAATCGCCACTGGATCCGACCTGTGACTGCTATACCTGCAGCAACTTCTCCCGCGCCTATCTGCATCACCTGGACAAGTGTGGCGAAATGCTCAGCAGCATGTTGAATACCATCCATAACTTGCGCCATTACCAGCGTTTGATGGCCGGTTTACGCGAGGCTATTCAACAAGGTAAATTGGCCGCCTTCGTCGACGCCTTCTACGCCAAGCGCGGGCTTGTTGTACCGCCCTTGGACTGACTGTCTGCATCCATTATTAAAATATTCGCATTAGGAGTGCACCCATGAGCTTCTTGATCCCCGCCGCATACGCGGACGCTGCAGCCCCCGCCGCCGGCCCTGCCGGTACTGGCTTCGAGTGGATTTTCCTGGTCGGTTTCCTGGTCATCTTCTACCTGATGATCTGGCGTCCACAGGCCAAACGTGCCAAAGAGCAGAAGAACCTGCTGGGCAACTTGCAGAAAGGTGACGAAGTTGTCACCAACGGTGGCATTGCCGGCAAGATCGTCAAAGTGGCCGATGATTTCGTGGTGCTGGAAGTGTCCGACACTGTCGAGCTGAAGTTCCAGAAGGGCGCCATTGCCGCGACCCTGCCAAAAGGTACGCTCAAGGCTATCTGAGTTACCGGTTTCATTTTTCCAGTCGGGGCGCGCAACGCGCCCCGCGTCTTGAACGGGCGGCGTGATGCTGAACAAATACCCTCTGTGGAAATACGCACTGATCCTGCTGGTACTGGCGATCGGTTTCATTTATTCCGCTCCCAACCTCTACCCGGATGACCCGGCCGTGCAGATCAGCGGTGCCAGCTCGGCGCTGCAGGTCAACCAGGCCGATCTCGATCGCGTCAGCAAGGCGCTGGTCGATGCAAACATCGCAGTCAAAGGCGTGAGCCTGGGTGAGAAGGGCAGTGGCCTGATTCGTCTGACCAATCAGGAAGACCAGCTGCCCGCCAAGGATGTGGTGCGCAAGGCGCTGGGCGATGACTATGTCGTGGCGCTGAACCTGGCACAAACCACCCCGCAGTGGTTGCGCAACCTGGGTGCCAGCCCCATGAAGCTGGGCCTGGACCTGTCCGGTGGCGTGCACTTCCTGCTGGAAGTGGACATGGACAAGGCCATGAGCGCCCGCATGAAAGTCTACGAAGGCGAGGTCAAGACCTTGCTGCGCAAGGAGCGGGTCCGCTACCGCAGCCTGCCGCAGCAGGACGGTGGCATCATGCTCGGCTTTGCTGACAACGCTACGCGCGAACAGGCACGTGCCCTGATCCGCAAGAATTTCAACGATTTCGACCTGACCACCACCGAGCGCAATGACCTCGCCGTGCTGCGTCTGGCGCTGTCTCAGGCGAAAGTGGCCGAGATTCGCGAATACTCGATCAAGCAGAACCTCACCACCGTGCGTAACCGTGTCAACGAGCTGGGTGTCGCCGAGCCGCTGGTGCAGCGCCAGGGCGCCAACCGCATCGTGGTCGAGCTGCCGGGTGTGCAGGACACTGCCGAAGCCAAGCGTATTCTGGGCAAGACGGCCAACCTGGAGTTCCGTTTCGGTGCCGAGCCGGGCGCGTCCAAAGCCACCACCGAAGTGTTCGAGTTCCGTGAAGGGGGGCGTTCGGCGCCCGTCGAGCGTGGCCTGATCATCACCGGTGACCAGGTGACCGACGCCCAGGCCAGCTTCGACGAGCATGGCCGCCCGCAGGTGAACATTCGTCTGGACGGGCATGGCGGCGAACTGATGAGCCGCGCGACGCGCAGCAACGTTGGTCGCAGCATGGCGGTGATCTTCATCGAGCAGAAGCCTGTCACCCGCTACGTGAAGCAGACGGTCGATGGCGTCGAGAAGGACGTTGCGGTCCAGAGCTTCCAGGAAGAGAAGAAGATCATCAGCCTGGCGACCATCCAGTCGCCGCTGGGTAGCCAGTTCCGTATCACGGGGCTGAACGGCCAGGGCGAATCGTCTGAACTGGCCCTGCTCCTGCGTGCCGGCGGCCTGGCTGCACCGATGTACTTCGCTGAAGAGCGTACCATCGGCCCAAGCCTGGGGGCCGACAACATCACCAAGGGCATCGACGCCTCGCTGTGGGGTATGCTGTTCGTCTCGCTGTTCATCATTGCGATCTACCGGGCCTTCGGTGTGCTGGCCACTATCGCACTCGCCGGCAACATGGTGTTGCTGCTGGCGTTGATGTCCTTGCTGGGCGCTACGCTGACATTGCCAGGCATCGCGGGTATCGTGCTCACCATGGGCATGGCGGTGGATGCCAACGTGCTTATCTTCTCTCGAATCCGTGAAGAGCTGGCTGCAGGCATGTCTGTTCAGCGCGCTATTCATGAAGGCTTCAACCGCGCCTATTCGGCCATCGTCGATGCCAACCTGACTACCTTGCTCGTGGGCGGCATCCTGTTTGCCATGGGCACCGGGCCGGTCAAAGGCTTTGCGGTCACCATGTCCCTCGGGATTTTCACGTCGATGTTCACTGCTGTGATGGTCACCCGTGCCCTGGTCAACCTGACCTGTGGCGGGCGTGACATCAAGAAGCTGTGGGTTTGAGGGAGCTGCGATGAAAACCATCAATTTCATGGGTGTACGCAATGTCGCCTTCGGCGTCACCGTACTGCTCACCGTGCTGGCCTTGTTCAGCTGGTGGCAAAAGGGCCTGAACTTCGGCCTGGACTTCACTGGCGGCACGCTGATCGAGCTGACCTACGAGCGCCCGGCCGATCTCAAGGCGGTACGGGCCGAGTTGGTCGACTCGGGTTTCCACGAGGCAGTGGTGCAGAGCTTCGGTGCCACCACCGACCTGCTGGTGCGCATGCCGGGTGATGACCCACAGCTGGGCAACAAGGTCGCCGCAGCCTTGCAGAAGGCCGGCGGTGACAACCCAGCCACCGTCAAGCGTGTCGAGTTCGTCGGCCCGCAGGTGGGTGAAGAGCTGCGTGACCAGGGCGGCATGGGCATGCTCCTGGCGCTGGGTGGCATCCTTATCTACCTGGCGTTCCGCTTCCAGTGGAAATTCGCAGTAGGCGCCATCATCTCGCTGATCCACGACGTGATCGTGACACTGGGCATCTTGTCGTTCTTCCAGATCACCTTCGACCTGACGGTGCTGGCGGCGGTGCTGGCCATCATCGGCTACTCGCTCAATGACACCATCGTCGTGTTCGACCGGGTGCGTGAGAACTTCCGGGTCATGCGCAAGGCGTCCTTGATCGAAAACATCAACGTCTCCACCACCCAGACGTTACTGCGTACCGTGGCGACTTCGGTGTCTACCTTGCTGGCTATTGCCGCCTTGCTGTTCTTCGGCGGTGACAACCTGTTCGGCTTCTCGCTGGCCCTGTTCATCGGCGTGATGGCCGGTACCTACTCGTCGATCTACATCGCCAACGTGGTGCTGATCTGGCTGAACCTGAACAGCGAAGACCTGATTCCGCCGGCAAAGACCGAGGGCGTGGACGACCGTCCGTGACCGACTGACGCTCCGCTTGGCGGACGAGAGGGCGCGAGTGTTGAACTCGCGCCCTTTTTTTTGCTCCAAGGCAAGGAGAAAGCGGGCCAAGTCCCGTATCTACGATCAGGAGGTTCACGTGAATAAATCAATGCTGGTGGGTGCGGTGCTAGGTGCTGTCGGTGTCACTGCCGGAGGTGCTGTGGCGACCTACAGCTTGGTGAACAAAGGGCCTGAGTATGCTCAGGTCACCGACGTGCAGCCGATCAAGCAGCAGGTCAAGACCCCGCGCGAAGTGTGCAAGGACGTGACCGTCACTCGCCAGGCGCCAGTCAAGGACCAGCATCAGATCGCCGGCACTGTGGTCGGCGCGTTGGCCGGTGGCCTGTTGGGCAACCAGATCGGCGGCGGCACCGGCAAGAAGATCGCGACCGTGGCCGGTGCGGTGGGTGGTGGTTATGCCGGTAACAAGGTGCAGGAGGGCATGCAGCAGCGTGACACCTACACCACGACCCAGACCCGCTGCAACACGGTCAATGACGTCAGTGAAAAAGTGGTGGGCTACAACGTCAAGTACACCATTGGCGATCAGGTCGGTCAGGTGAAGATGAACCGTGAGCCAGGCTCTACCATCCCAGTGGACAAGAACGGCAAGCTGATTCTCAGCGATGCCGGACAGTGATGCTGCTGCTGCCGGCGTTGGCCCTGTGCCGACGCCGGTGATGCAGGGCTGGCAGGCATGAAAAAAGCACCCCGAGGGGTGCTTTTGTTTTCCTGCAATCAAATGCTCAACGCTTCATGCTTTCAGGCAGGTGCGGTTGGATGGCAGTCAGCACCGCCTTGAAGCACTTGATGTTGCCGGCGACGATGTGACCTTTGTCGAGGAAGTCATGGCCGCCATTGAAGTCGCTCACCAAGCCGCCTGCTTCCTGAATCAGCAGCACGCCTGCGGCCATGTCCCATTCGGACAGGCCCGACTCCCAGAATGCATCGAAACGGCCTGCGGCCACATAGGCCAGGTCCAGGCTCGCCGCGCCAGCGCGGCGGATGCCGGCGGTCTGGCCTACCAGGCTGCGGAACATGCCCAGGTAATTGTCCAGGTCGGCCATCTGGTTATCGCGGAAGGGGAAGCCAGTGCCCAGCAGCGCGCCGTCCAGGCTGGTGCGCGAGCTGACGCGCAGGCGGCGGCCGTTCAGTTGAGCGCCACGGCCACGGCTGGCAGTAAACTCTTCCTGGCGTACCGGGTCGACGATCACGGCGTGCTCCAGGCGACCACGGTATTTACAGGCAATGCTGACGGCGAAGTGAGGAATGCCACGCAGGAAGTTGGTGGTGCCGTCCAGCGGGTCGATGACCCACAGGTAGTCCTTGCCTTCTTCGCCGGAGCCGGCGTGCAGGCCAGTTTCTTCGCCCAGGATGGAGTGGTTCGGGTAGGCCTTGCGCAGGGCATTGACGATGCTCTGCTCGGCAGCGCGATCGACTTCGGAAACGTAGTCCTTGGCCTCTTTCTCATCGACCTTGATGCTATCCAGGCGTTCGATGGAGCGGAAGATCAGTTCACTGGCGCTGCGAGCGGCGCGCAGGGCGATATTCAGCATAGGCTGCATGGGCGGGTCACCTGGAGATGTTAAAGAAGAAAGCCGAACATTCTAACAGAAAATTGTGGCGGCAGAAGGGCGCATTCGCGTGCGTGGCGTTACGCCTGTCGGTTCTGTAAGATTCCAGGCCCTGATTTCCGCCACTGTGAGCACGAGACCTTGCTGCAGAATATTCGTGTCGTTCTGGTCAACACCAGCCACCCCGGCAACATCGGCGGCGCTGCTCGCGCCATGAAGAACATGGGCCTGTCGCGTCTGGTGCTGGTGCAGCCAAAGCAGTTTCCTGCCGACGAGGCCAGCGCGCGCGCCTCGGGCGCGGACGATGTGCTGGGTAACGCCATCGTCGTCGACAGCTTGGAGCAGGCATTGGTCGGCTGCAATCTGGTGATGGGCACCAGTGCCCGTGAGCGCAGCATTCCATGGCCTCTTATCGGCCCACGTGAATGCGGCGACAAGGCCGTGCAGCATGCCGACGGGGGCGAGCAGATCGCCTTGGTGTTCGGGCGCGAGCATGCCGGGCTGACCAATGAAGAGTTGCAGCGATGTCACTTCCACGTGCACATCCCCTCCAATCCCGACTTCAGTTCGCTGAACCTGGCCGCGGCTGTTCAGGTACTGGCCTATGAAGTGCGCATGGCCAGCCTGGCGAACGACCGCTCGCCTGCCCAGGTTGAGAAGGCTGACGCCGACGCCTTGGCCACGATGGACGAGATGGAGCTGTTCTACGACCATCTGGAAAAAACCCTGGTCGACATTGGTTTCCTTGATCCCGAAAAGCCCAAGCACCTGATGCCGCGTCTTCGCAGGCTTTACGGTCGGGTTGCAGTGGAGCGTACGGAAATGAGCATTTTGCGCGGCATTCTTACCGAGACCCAGAAGGTGGTCCGGGGTGAGCCGCATAAACGGAAGGACTGACAGATGCTGGAACGTCTGCGTGAAGATATTCAAAGTGTGTTCCACCGTGATCCAGCGGCGCGCAACGCGTTCGAAGTGCTGACCTGCTACCCCGGGATGCATGCCATATGGCTGCACCGGTTGGGTAATGCCCTGTGGCGGCGGGACTTCAAGTGGCTGGCGCGGCTGGTGTCCAACTTCGGTCGCTGGCTGACCGGTATCGAGATTCACCCGGGCGCCACGATAGGGCGGCGGTTCTTCATCGACCATGGCATGGGCATCGTCATTGGCGAAACCGCCGAGATTGGTGACGACGTGACGCTCTACCAAGGCGTAACCCTGGGCGGTACCAGCTGGAATAAAGGCAAGCGTCACCCAACGCTGGAGGACGGCGTAGTGGTCGGTGCGGGTGCGAAGGTGCTGGGGCCGTTTACCGTAGGGGCCGGGGCCAAGATCGGTTCCAATGCGGTGGTGACCAAGGCGGTGCCAGCCGGCGCCACGGCTGTTGGCATCCCCGGGCGCATCATCGTCAAGGACGAGCAGGGCGATGTCGAGGCGCGGCGCAAGGCCATGGCCGAGAAGATCGGTTTCGATGCCTATGGGGTCAGTGGCGACATGCCCGACCCGGTCGCCCGCGCCATTGGCCAGATGCTTGACCATCTGCAGGCCGTTGATGAGCGCCTGGAAGGCATGTGCGGGGCGTTGACGCGGATGGGCAGTGACTATTGCGCCAAGGAGCTGCCTGCGCTGCCTGAAGATGACTTCACCGAACAGGCGCAGTTGGCCAAGCGCGACATCCAGCCGCATTGATCCCGCCGCGTCAGGCGCGGGTTCTGGCATGGGGGCATGTGCTATCGCCCCCGTGTCTGCTACAATCGCGGCCGCCTCCCCTCATGCAAACCCGACTAAGGCACTAGGTCTAATAGTTGACTTAAATGCTCGGGAATCGCATACTTGCACACATCCCGTAACTCCCGTGGTACCCAATAGCCATGCGACTGACTACCAAAGGCCGATACGCCGTGACTGCCATGCTCGACCTGGCGTTGCACGCGCAGCATGGGCCGGTGTCTTTGGCCGACATCTCCGAGCGCCAGGGCATATCCCTTTCTTATCTGGAACAGCTGTTCGCCAAGCTGCGCCGCAGCAGCCTGGTTTCCAGCGTTCGCGGCCCCGGTGGCGGTTATCAGCTGTCGCGCGGCATGGAGACCATCCAGGTCGCCCAGGTCATCGATGCGGTCAACGAATCGGTCGATGCCACCCGTTGCCAGGGGCTTGGGGACTGCCATGCCGGTGATACCTGCCTGACCCACCACTTGTGGTGCGACCTCAGTCAGCAGATTCACGAGTTCCTCAGTGGCATCAGTCTGGCCGACCTCGTCATGCGCCGTGAGGTGCAGGAAGTCGCTCAGCGTCAGGACCTGCGCCGCGTCGCTGGTCTGTCTGCCCCGCTGGACAAGATTGAGACGTCCGCCGTCGATTGATCCTTCGGGACGACGAGCGACGCCACCGCCTGATAGGAGAGAAAAATGAAGTTGCCGATCTACCTCGATTACTCCGCGACCACCCCGGTCGACCCACGCGTAGCCCAGAAGATGGCCGAATGCCTGACGGCTGACGGTAACTTCGGTAACCCGGCTTCGCGCTCCCACGTCTTTGGCTGGAAAGCCGAAGAAGCGGTCGAGAACGGTCGCCGTCAGGTCGCCGAGCTGATCAATGCCGACCCGCGCGAAATCGTCTGGACCAGCGGTGCCACCGAGTCCGACAACCTGGCCCTGAAGGGTGTTGCGCACTTCTATCAGACCAAGGGCAAGCACATCATCACCTCCAAGATCGAGCACAAGGCGGTCCTCGATACCGCTCGCCAGCTGGAGCGTGAGGGGTTCGAAGTCACCTACCTGGAACCGGGCGAAGACGGCATCGTCACCCCGGCCATGGTCGAGGCGGTCCTGCGTGACGACACCATCCTGGTCTCGCTGATGCACGTGAACAACGAAGTCGGCTCGATCAACGACATTGCCGCCATCGGTGAACTGACCCGTTCGCGCGGCGTGCTGTTCCACGTCGATGCCGCCCAGTCTGCCGGCAAGGTCGAAATCGACCTGCAGCAGCTCAAGGTCGATCTGATGTCGTTCTCCGCGCACAAGGTCTATGGCCCCAAAGGGATCGGCGCGCTGTATGTCAGCCGCAAGCCGCGGGTACGCCTCGAGGCAGCCATGCACGGCGGTGGTCACGAACGCGGCATGCGTTCGGGTACGCTGCCGACGCACCAGATTGTCGGCATGGGCGAAGCATTCGCCATTGCCAAGCAGGACATGGCGGCTGAAAACGCACGCATCAAAGCCTTGAGCGACCGCTTCTTCAAGCAGGTATCCAGCCTCGAAGAACTGTACGTCAACGGTAGCCTGACTGCTCGCGTGCCGCACAACCTGAACCTGAGCTTCAACTACGTCGAGGGCGAATCGCTGCTGATGTCGCTCAAGGACATCGCCGTCTCGTCCGGTTCGGCTTGCACCTCCGCCTCGCTCGAGCCGTCCTACGTGCTGCGTGCACTGGGCCGTAACGACGAGCTGGCGCACAGCTCCATCCGCTTCTCCTTCGGCCGCTTCACCACCGAGGAAGAGGTTGATTACGCCGCGCAGAAAGTCTGCGAGGCCGTGAACAAGCTGCGTGAACTGTCCCCACTTTGGGACATGTACAAAGACGGCGTCGACATCTCCAAGATCGAGTGGGCCGCCCACTAAGCAGTCGCCGGCAAGAGCGGCTCCCTGATGAGGAAGGAATTGCACCATGGCATACAGTGAAAAGGTCATCGACCACTACGAAAACCCGCGCAACGTCGGCAAGATGAATGCCGAGGACCCGGATGTCGGTACCGGCATGGTCGGCGCACCGGCCTGTGGCGACGTGATGCGCCTGCAGATCAAGGTCAACGAGCAGGGCGTGATCGAAGACGCCAAGTTCAAGACCTACGGCTGCGGTTCGGCCATCGCGTCCAGCTCCCTGGCCACCGAGTGGATGAAGGGCAAGACCCTGGACGAAGCCGAGACCATCAAGAACACCCAGCTGGCCGAAGAACTGGCATTGCCGCCGGTCAAGATCCACTGCTCGGTACTCGCCGAAGATGCCATCAAGGCCGCTGTTCGCGATTACAAGCAGAAGAAAGGCTTGATCTAACGTCGCCTGTTGCAAGGTAAGGAGTTCTCATGGCTATCAGCATGACAGAAGCCGCCGCCAATCATGTGCGGCGTTCCCTGGAAGGGCGGGGCAAGGGTGAAGGCATTCGCCTTGGCGTACGCACCACCGGTTGCTCGGGCCTGGCCTACGTGCTGGAGTTCGTCGACGAGCTGGCGGGCGAGGACCAGGTGTTCGAGAACCATGGCGTCAAGGTGATCATCGATCCCAAGAGCCTGGTTTATCTTGACGGCACCGAGCTGGACTTCGTCAAGGAAGGGTTGAACGAAGGATTCAAGTTCAACAACCCCAACGTGCGCGGTGAGTGTGGCTGCGGCGAAAGCTTCAACGTCTGAGGCCGACCGTGGGTACTCCTTGTCATTTTGCACTGTTCGACCTGCAGCCGAGTTTTCGACTGGACCTTGAGATGCTGGCCACTCGCTATCGCGAGCTGGCCCGCGAAGTCCATCCTGATCGTTTTGCCGATGCCTCCGAGCGCGAGCAACGCTCTGCGCTGGAGAAATCCGCTGCCCTCAACGACGCCTACCAGACGCTGCGCAGTGCACCACGCCGTGCGCGCTACCTGTTGGCGATCGGTGGCCACGAAGTGCCGCAGGAGGTCACGGTCCATGACCCGGATTTCCTCCTGCAGCAGATGCAGTGGCGTGAGGAGCTCGAAGACCTCCAGGACGAAGCCGACCTCGATGGCGTGGCCGTGTTCAAGAAGCGCCTGAAGGCTGCTCAAGACACGCTCAACGAGGATTTCGCCGCCTGCTGGGATGTTGCCGATGCGCGTGAGCAGGCCGAACGCCTGATGCGCCGAATGCAATTCCTCGACAAGCTCGCCCAAGAAGTGCGCCAACTGGAAGAGCGCCTCGACGATTAACCCGGTGCTACCCGTGATGGCACCTAAGGTATTCAGATAAGCATGGCCCTATTGCAGATTGCCGAACCCGGTCAAACGCCCCAGCCCCATGAGCGCCGCCTGGCGGTAGGGATCGACCTGGGCACCACCAATTCCCTGGTCGCTGCATTGCGCAGCGGCGTGAGCGAGCCCCTGCCCGATGCGCAAGGTAATGTGATTCTGCCTTCGGCGGTGCGTTACCTCGAAGCTGGCGGCAGCGAAGTCGGGCAGGCAGCGCGTGACGCTGCCTCCAGCGATCCGCTGAACACCGTGCTGTCGGTCAAGCGCCTGATGGGTCGCGGCCTGGCCGACGTCAAGCAGTTGGGCCAGCAATTGCCCTACCGCTTCGTCGGTGGCGAATCGCACATGCCTTTCATCGATACGGTGCAAGGGCCCAAGAGCCCGGTGCAGGTCTCGGCGGACATCCTCAAGGTGCTGCGTGAGCGCGCCGAGGCGACATTGGGCGGTGAACTGGTCGGTGCGGTGATCACCGTTCCGGCCTATTTCGATGACGCCCAGCGCCAGGCCACAAAAGATGCTGCACGCCTGGCTGGCCTGAACGTCCTGCGTCTGCTCAACGAGCCTACGGCCGCCGCCGTGGCCTATGGCCTTGACCAGAACGCCGAGGGCGTAGTCGCCATCTACGACCTGGGTGGCGGTACCTTCGACATTTCCATCCTGCGCCTGACAGCGGGCGTGTTCGAAGTGCTGGCCACCGGCGGCGATACCGCCCTGGGTGGCGATGACTTCGATCACGCCATTGCAGGCTGGATCATCGAGCAGGCTGGCTTGTCCTCCGACCTCGACCCGGCTACCCAGCGCGCGCTGTTACAGACGGCTTGCGCCGCCAAGGAAGCGTTGACCGATGCCGAGGTGGTGGGCGTCACGCATGGTGCCTGGCAGGGTGAGCTCACCCGTGCCGGTTTCGATGCGATGATCGAGCCGCTGGTGGCCCGCAGCCTCAAGGCCTGCCGCCGTGCCGTACGTGACAGTGGCGTCGAGCTCGATGAAGTCAGCGCCGTGGTCATGGTCGGCGGTTCCACGCGCGTGCCCCGTGTTCGCGATGCCGTCGGTACCCTGTTCGGTCGTAGCCCGCTGACTTCCATCGACCCCGATCAGGTCGTGGCCATCGGCGCCGCCATTCAGGCCGATACCCTGGCCGGCAACCGTCGCGAAGGCGGCGAGCTGTTGCTGCTTGATGTGATCCCGCTGTCACTGGGCCTGGAGACCATGGGCGGGCTCATGGAGAAAGTGATCCCGCGCAATACCACCATCCCGGTGGCGCGCGCCCAGGAGTTCACGACTTATAAAGACGGCCAGTCGGCCATGATGATCCATGTGCTGCAGGGCGAGCGCGAACTGATCAGCGACTGCCGGTCACTGGCGCGCTTCGAACTGCGCGGCATTCCGGCCATGGTGGCAGGGGCAGCGAAAATTCGCGTCACCTTCCAGGTCGATGCCGACGGCCTGCTCAGCGTCGCCGCCCGGGAACTCGCATCAGGCGTGGAAGCCAGCATTCAGGTCAAGCCGTCCTACGGCCTGACCGATGGCGAAATCGCGCGCATGCTCAAGGACTCCTTCGAACATGCTGGTACCGACAAGCAGGCCCGTCAGTTGCGTGAGCACCAAGTGGACGCCGAACGGCTGCTCGAAGCGGTACAGGGCGCCCTGGACGCCGACGGTCAGCGCTTGCTCAGTGAAGAAGAGCGCCAGGCCATTGAATTCCAGATGCAAGAACTACGTGATTTGCTGGCGGGCACCGATGGCGCTGCCATCGAGCAACAGACCAAGCGTCTGTCGCACGTGACCGACGCATTTGCCGCCCGACGCCTTGATTCGACGGTCAAAGCCGCACTGGCCGGGCGCAACCTGAATGAGATCGAGGAGTAATCGATGCCGCTGGTGACATTCCTGCCGCATGAGAAGTTCTGCCCGGAGGGGCTGACCGTGGAGGTGCCTGCCGGCACCAATATCCTGGAGCTGGCCCACGATCATCACATCGAGATGGAGAGCGCCTGCGGCGGTGTGAAGGCCTGCACCACGTGCCACTGCATCGTGCGCAAGGGCTTCGATTCCCTTGAGGAAGCCGACGAGCTCGAAGAAGACATGCTGGACAAGGCGTGGGGCCTGGAAGCGCAGTCGCGTCTGGGTTGCCAGGTGGTGGTGGCCGATCAGGACCTCACCATCGAGATCCCTAAGTATTCGCTCAACCACGCTGCCGAAGCGCCGCACTGAGGTCCTGGACATGAGTCTGAAATGGATTGATGTACTTGATATCGCCATCGAGCTTGCAGAAAGCAAGCCGGACGTCGATCCTCGGTATGTGAATTTCGTCGATCTGCACCGCTGGGTGGTGGCATTGCCTGGCTTCAGTGACGATCCTTCGCGCGCCGGCGAGAAGGTGCTCGAGGCCATCCAGGCGGCCTGGATCGACGAAGCCGACTGAACACGCACCGCAGGTTAGGCAATCCCCTGGAACCCGCGTATAATTCGCGGGTTTAATTTTTCGTAACACTCATATTCTGGAGTTTTCCATGGCTGTTCAACGTACTTTCTCCATCATCAAGCCTGACGCTGTTGCCAAGAACGTCATCGGCAAGATCACCACTCGCTTCGAAGAAGCCGGCCTGAAAATCGTTGCCTCGAAAATCAAGCAACTGTCCAAGGCCGAGGCCGAAGGCTTCTACGCCGAGCACAGCGAGCGCGGCTTCTTCGGTGATCTGGTTGCCTTCATGACTTCCGGTCCGGTTGTCGTTCAGGTCCTGGAAGGCGAGAACGCCATTGCCAAGAACCGTGAGCTGATGGGCGCTACCAACCCTAAAGAAGCCGCTGCCGGCACCATCCGCGCCGACTTCGCCGAGTCCATCGACGCCAACGCCGTTCACGGTTCGGACTCCGAAGCTGCTGCTGCTCGCGAAATCGCTTACTTCTTCGCTGCTACCGAGGTAACCACTCGCTAAGCGAAAGCTTACGGGTGAGGGTGAATCCATGACGACATCGACTGACAAAATCAACCTGCTGGGTCTGACCCTGCAGGAAATGGAACAATTCTTCGATTCCATCGGAGAGAAGCGCTTCCGCGCCGGTCAGGTGATGAAATGGATTCACCACTTTGGCGTCGATGATTTCGCCGCCATGACGAACGTCGGCAAGGTCTTGCGTGAAAAGCTCGAGGCCGTTGCCGAAATTCGCCCACCGGAAGTGGTCAGCGAAGACATTTCCGCAGACGGCACCCGCAAGTGGGTGATCCGCGTTGCCTCCGGCAGCTGCGTCGAAACCGTCTATATTCCCACCGACGATCGCGGCACCCTGTGCGTGTCGTCGCAAGCCGGTTGTGCCCTGGACTGCAGCTTCTGCTCCACCGGCAAACAAGGCTTCAACAGCAACCTCACCGCCGCCGAAGTGATCGGCCAGGTGTGGCTTGCGAACAAATCCTTCGGGACCGTGCCTGCCAAAATCGACCGCGCCATCACCAACGTGGTCATGATGGGCATGGGCGAACCCCTGCTCAATTTCGACAATGTCATCGCCGCCATGAAGATCATGATGGAAGATCTGGGCTATGGCATCTCCAAGCGTCGCGTCACCCTGTCCACCTCGGGCGTCGTGCCGATGATCGACGAGTTGGCCAAGCACATCGATGTGTCGCTGGCTTTGTCATTGCATGCACCCAATGACGAGTTGCGCAACAAACTGGTACCGATCAACAAGAAGTACCCGCTCAAGATGCTGCTCGACGCATGCATGGGCTACATGGCGACCCTGGGCGGCAAGCGGGTGCTCACCATCGAGTACACCCTGCTCAAGGACGTCAACGACCAGCCCGAGCATGCGGCGCAGATGATCGAGCTGCTGCGCGACGTGCCGTGCAAGATCAACCTGATTCCATTCAATCCGTTCCCGCACTCTGGCTACGAGCGCCCCAGCAACAACGCCATTCGTCGTTTCCAAGACCTGCTGCACCACGGTGGCTACAACGTGACGACGCGCACCACCCGTGGTGATGACATCGATGCGGCTTGCGGCCAGCTGGTGGGGCAGGTCAATGACCGCACCCGGCGCAGCGAACGTTACATCGCCGTCCGGCAGCTGTCGGCAGACGCCGAGCGCCCGGACAGCCCGGCCGCCCACTGACCGGAACTGGCCTATGAACGTGCGCGCTGCGCTGCCGATCATTGCGCTTTCGCTGCTCGCCGGCTGCATGTCAGGCGCAGGCAGCGATGCGCAGGTGGCTGAGCAGCGCAGGGTCGAGGCCGGGCGGGCGTATGTGCAGCTGGGGCTCGGCTACCTGCAACAGGGGATGCTGGGCCAGGCCAAGACGCCCTTGTCAAAGGCGCTGGCGCTGGATGGCGACGATGCCGACGCCCATGCCGCCTTGGCATTGGTCTACCAGGCCGAAGGCGAGCCTGTATTGGCCGAGCGCCATTTCAAGCAAGCGCTTGGGGCGGGTGCCAGCACCACGCGAATTCGCAACAATTACGGCAGTTTCCTTTATGCTCAAGGGCGGTTTGCCGAAGCGCAGCAGATGTTTCGCCTTGCCAGCGCCGATACCCTGTATCCTGAGCGATCACGGGTTTATGAAAACCTTGGCCTGACAGCCTTGAGGCTCGGCCAGCGCGATCAGGCGCACGCCCATTTGCAAAAAGCATTGCAGCTTAACCAGCGACAGCCACAAGCGTTGCTGGAAATGGCTGAGTTGTCCTACGAAAACAGGCATTATGTGCCGGCCCGGGATTACTACGATCGTTTCAGCCGGTTGAGTGGCCACGATGCCCGGAGCCTGCTGCTGGGTAGCCGCCTTGCCAAGGTGTTCGACGAGCAAGGGACGGTGGCCGAGTTGGGGCAGCAATTACAACGACTTTATCCCGGTACGCCGGAATATCAGCAATACCTGTCGGAGCAACGATGAACGCCGCGCATCCCGAAGTAGCTGTAGCGCCTGGCCAGAACCCTGGTGAGCTGTTGCGCCTGGCCCGTGAGAGACGGGACTGGGCCCAAGCCGAGGTGGCCCGCAAGCTCAATCTTACTGTCAGCTCGCTCAACCATGTGGAAACCGGCGCCTTCGACAAGCTGCCCGGGCATACCTTCGCCCGTGGCTACATCCGCGCCTACGCCAAGTTGATGGAGCTGGACCAGGCTGCCCTGGTCGAAGCCTTCGATCGCTACACCGGCACCCACGCCAAGGGCAGCGACGTACATTCGCTGGGGCGTATCGAAGAGCCTTCCCGGTTGTCCCACAATATTCTGCGCGGGGTCAGCCTGTTGCTGCTGCTGGCGGTCGTGGGTGGCGGTTTCGTCTGGTGGCAGGACCAGGGCAGTCTGCGCGGCAAAGACCTCTCCAGCATCGCCCTTGAGCACGTCGAGGTCGAAAGCGCCGACGGCACCACCCAGATTCACCCGCTTGACGAACCCGAAGACCAGGCCGTCTCTGCCGCCCAGCAACCTGAGAGCGCCCCCCTGCCGTTGGCCCAGGGTACCGACGAGCAGCAGGCTGCAAGTACCGGGCAGGCAGCGGCTACCGACACGCCTGCAGCCGGCTCTGCTCCGGTAACGGGCACTGCAACGCCTCAGCCGGCTCCGGTGCCGGCCAACGCTACCCCTGTTGCCAGCGCGCCGGCGGCAGCCGCCCCTGCAACCAGTGCAGCCGCCGCCGAGCCCGCAGCCGCGCCAGCGGGCAGCGGCAAGGTCGCCATTGAATTCGTCGCCGATTGCTGGACCCAGGTTTCCGATGGCAACGGCAAGGTGCTGTTCAGCGGCATCAAGCGCAAGGGGGACAACCTCGAGCTGACTGGCAAGCCGCCGTTTGCGGTACGTCTGGGCTTTGCCCGTGGCGCCAAGGTCAGCTACAACGGCCAGGCCGTCGACGTTGCCCCGTTCACCAGTGGCGAAACCGCTCGCCTGAAGTTGGGACAGTAATTCATGCACGGCCAATCCCCGATCAAACGTCGCGAATCCCGCAAGATATGGGTCGGCAATGTGCCGGTGGGCGGTGATGCGCCCATTGCAGTGCAGAGCATGACCAACACCGATACCAATGATGTCGACGCCACGGTGGGGCAGATCCAGCGTCTGGTCGATGCTGGTGTGGACATCGTTCGCGTGTCGGTACCTGACATGGACGCCGCCGAAGCCTTCGGCCGCATCAAGCAGCAGGTCAGCGTGCCGCTGGTCGCCGACATTCACTTCGACTACAAGATTGCCCTGCGAGTGGCCGAGTTGGGTGTGGACTGCCTGCGCATCAACCCTGGCAATATCGGCCGTGAAGACCGGGTCAGGGCTGTCGTTGACGCCGCTCGCGACCGTGGTATTCCAATCCGTATCGGCGTCAACGCAGGCTCACTGGAAAAGGACCTGCAGAAAAAGTACGGCGAGCCTACGCCCGCAGCGCTGGTCGAATCGGCGCTGCGCCATGTGGAACACCTCGATCGTCTCGACTTCCAGGATTTCAAGGTCAGCGTCAAGGCGTCGGACGTGTTCATGGCCGTCGAGGCCTATCGCCTGCTGGCACGGCAGATCGTGCAACCCCTGCACCTGGGAATCACCGAAGCCGGTGGCCTGCGCTCGGGTACGGTGAAATCTGCCGTTGGCCTAGGTATGCTGCTGGCCGAAGGCATTGGCGATACCATCCGCATTTCGCTGGCGGCAGACCCGGTGGAGGAGGTCAAGGTAGGCTATGACATCCTCAAGTCCCTGCACTTGCGTTCCCGAGGCATCAACTTCATCGCCTGCCCGAGCTGCTCGCGGCAGAATTTCGATGTGGTAAAAACCATGAACGAGCTCGAAGGGCGCCTCGAGGACCTGCTGGTGCCGCTGGACGTGGCCGTCATCGGCTGTGTGGTCAATGGCCCGGGGGAGGCCAAGGAAGCGCATGTCGGCCTGACCGGTGGTACGCCCAACCTGGTCTACATCGACGGTAAACCGGCGCAGAAACTGACCAACGACAACCTGGTCGATGATCTCGAAAGGCTCATCCGTCAGAAAGCGGCCGAGAAGGTCGAAGCCGACGCGGCGTTGATCGCCCGTGGCTGATACACAGAATTCGTAAGGATCATTCGTGAGCAAATCGCTGCAAGCCATCCGTGGCATGAACGACATCCTGCCCGAGCAGTCGCCATTGTGGCGCTATTTCGAGGGTACCGTTGCCGGCCTGCTGGACACCTACGGGTACAGCCAGATCCGCACGCCCATCGTGGAGTTCACCGAGCTGTTCAAGCGCTCGATCGGTGAAGTGACCGATATCGTCGAAAAGGAAATGTACACCTTCGAAGACCGCAACGGTGACTCGCTCACACTGCGTCCGGAAGGGACTGCGGCCTGTGTTCGCGCGGTGCTGGAGCATGGCATCACCGGCAATGGCCAGGTGCAGAAGCTGTGGTACATCGGGCAGATGTTCCGCCACGAGCGTCCCCAGAAGGGCCGCTACCGGCAGTTCCACCAGATCGGTGTGGAGGTGTTCAACCTCGATGGCCCGGACATCGATGCCGAGTTGATCATGCTGACCTGGCGCCTGTGGGGCTTGCTGGGCATTCAGGATGCGGTCAAGCTCGAACTCAACAGCCTTGGCACCAGCCAAGCGCGCGCCCGCTACCGCGACGCGTTGGTGGAGTTCCTGTCCGCGCGCCTGGAGCAACTGGACGAGGACAGCCAGCGCCGCCTCAAGAGCAATCCGCTGCGCATCCTCGACAGCAAGGACACCAACACCCAGGCGGTGCTGGTCGATGCGCCGAAGCTCGAAGATTACCTGGACGAAGAATCCCGTGCGCACTTCGCAGGCCTGAAGGCCCGCCTGGACGCTGCCGGCATTCCATTCGTGCTCAACACCAAGCTGGTGCGGGGGCTGGACTACTACAGCAAGACCGTCTTCGAGTGGGTCACCGACAAGCTGGGTGCCCAGGGTACGGTGTGTGCCGGCGGCCGCTACGATGGGCTGGTGGAGCAAATGGGCGGCAAGCCTACACCTGGCGTTGGCTTTGCCATGGGTATCGAGCGCCTGATTCTGCTGCTTGAAACCCTTGGCAAGGTACCGGACTCCATCAGCCGTCAGGTCGATGTCTACCTCTGCGCTTTTGGTGAGCAGGCCGAGTTGGCGGGCCTGCGTCTGTCCGAAGCGGTGCGTGACCGCCTGCCGGGCCTGCGTCTGGCCGTGAATGCGGGCGGGGGCAGTTTCAAAAGCCAGTTCAAGAAAGCCGACAAGAGCGGCGCGCTGTTCGCCTTGATTCTTGGCGATGATGAGTTGGCCAAACAGGAAGTCGGCTTCAAACCCCTGCGTGGTCAGGGCGAACAACAGAACATTGCCTGGGATGCCCTTGCAGGGCACCTGGAAACCGCGATCGCGCAGGCGTAACGCGGTTCAACGAGCGAATAGGCGAAAAGGAGTATTGGGGTGTCGAGTACCGATGATGATGACCTGGCAGGGGTCAAGGACTGGTGGAACCGTAACGGCAAGCCGCTGCTGACCGGTGCGTTGCTCGCCGGCGTGGTAGTGCTGGGCTGGAACACCTGGCACAAGTACCAGAACAACCAGTCGCAAGGTGCCTCGCAGTTGTATCAGGCGCTACTGGAAACCAGCCTCACGCCTACGGGTCAGCCGGACGCCACCCGGGTTGCGGAACTGGCCGGCAAGCTCAAGAGCGAGTTCGGCGGCACTGCCTATGCCCAGTACGGCAGCCTGTTCGTGGCCAAGGTAGCGGTCGAGAGCGGCAAGCTCGACGATGCCGCTGGCGAACTCAAGGCTGTGCTGGACAAGCCGGCAGACGCCACCCTTGGCGAGATCGCACGCCAGCGTCTGGCCCGTGTGCTGGCCGCCCAGAACAAGGCCGAGGATGCCCTCAAGTTGCTTGACGGGGATGCCGAGAAAGCCTTCCTCGCCAGTCGCGAGGAGTTGAAAGGGGACCTGCTGGTACAGCTGGGCCGCGCTGATGACGCGCACGGTGCTTACGAAAAGGCCAAGGCTGCGTTGTCCGACGAGGCGGCAGTGGGTGGCTTGCAGTTGAAGCTCGATGATCTGGCCAGAGGGGACGCGTAAGTGATCGGTTGGAAACAAGCAGCAGTGCTGACCTTGGCGGTATTGGCCGCAGGGTGCAGCAGCAACAGCAAGAAGGAATTGCCTCCTGCCGAACTGACCAAGTTCACCGAGGAAGTGGTGCTCAAGAAGCAGTGGAGCCGCTCCATCGGTGACGGTCAGGGTGAAACCTACAACACCCTTGTGCCGGCCATCGAGAACGACCGGATCTATGCCTCCGACGTCACCGGCGATGTCTATGCCCTGGACCGCATCACGGGCAACGTGGTGTGGAACAAGGACCTTGACCTGCCGGTTTCTGGCGCGGTCGGCGTAGGCTACGGTCTGGTGATGCTCGGCACCCTCAAGGGTGAAGTGATTGCCCTGGATTCGAGCACCGGCGAGGAGCGCTGGCGCGCCCGGGTGACCAGCGAAGTGCTGGCGCCCCCGGCCAACAACGGTGATGTGGTAGTGGTGCAGACCCAGGATGATCGCCTGATCGGCCTGGATGCTGCTACCGGTGATCGTCGCTGGATTTATGAAAGCACCCCGGCGGTACTGACCCTGCGCGGTACCGGCGCGCCGATCGTGACCAACCGCCTGGCGGTTGCTGGCCTGTCCACCGGTAAGGTCGTGGCAGTCGACATCAGCAATGGCGTACCTGTATGGGAAAGCCGTGTGGCGATCCCCCAGGGCCGTTCCGAGCTTGAGCGTGTCGTCGACATCGACGGCGGCTTGCTGCTCTCGGGTGGTACCCTGTACGTCAGCACCTACCAGGGGCGCGTTGCGGGCCTGGATCTGGAAAGTGGCCGCGTGCTCTGGCAGCGTGATGCTTCCAGCTACGTCGGGGTCGCCCAGGGCTTTGGCAACGTTTACGTGAGCGAAGCCTCGGGTACCGTGGAAAGCGTCGATGAGCGTTCCTCCAGCGCCCTGTGGTCCAACGATGCCATGGCCCGCCGCCAGCTGACCGCCCCCGAGGTGTACAGCAGCTACGTGGCAGTAGGCGACTTCGAAGGCTACCTGCACCTGCTCAGCCAAGTCGACGGTCGCTTCGTTGGCCGTGAGCGTGTCGACAGCAGTGGCCTGCGTGCACGGCCATTGGTGGTGGGTGACACCATCTATGTCTTCGGCAACAGCGGCAAGCTCGAGGCACTGACCATCCGCTGAAGCTATGCTTGAAGCCGTGCGGCTTCAGGCTGCGGCGTAGGATACGCCGCCCGAACTCCGGCCGCTGCCTTGCAGCGGCCTTTGTATTTTCAAGAATTCAAGAGTGGAGAGCCGAATGGTTCCCGTAATCGCCCTGGTGGGCCGTCCGAACGTCGGCAAATCCACCATGTTCAACCGCCTGACCAAGACCCGCGATGCCATCGTGGGTGACCTGTCGGGCCTGACCCGTGATCGCCAGTATGGTGATGCCAGCTGGCAGGGTCGCTCCTTCATCCTCATCGACACCGGTGGCATCACCGGTGATGAAGTGGGCATGGACGAAAAAATGGCCGAGCAGTCGCTCATGGCCATCGAAGAAGCCGACTATGTGCTGTTCCTGGTCGATGCCCGAGCGGGCATGACAGCGGCAGACCAGATGATTGCCGAGCACCTGCGCAAGCGCAACAAGGCGGCGATTCTGGTCGCCAACAAGATCGACAACATCGACGCTGACGTCGCTCGCGCTGAGTTCTCGCCAATGGGCATGGGCAATGCCATTCCGGTGGCAGGCTCCCAGGGTCGAGGCATCAACGCGTTGATGGAGGCCGTACTCGGTCACTTGCCGCGCGATGCCGAAGAAGAAGCCCTGGACCAGGATGTCGCCGAAGGCGAAGAGGCCGTTCGCATCCCTGGCCCAAGCGAAAAGGATGGCATCAAGATTGCCATCATTGGTCGCCCCAACGTCGGCAAGTCGACCCTGGTCAACCGCATGCTCGGTGAAGAGCGTGTGGTGGTCTACGACGAGCCGGGTACGACGCGCGACAGTATCTACATTCCCTTCGAGCGTGATGGTGACAAGTACACCTTCATCGACACCGCCGGTGTGCGCAAGCGCGGCAAGATCCACGAGGAAGTCGAAAAGTTCTCGGTCGTGAAGACGCTGCAGGCGATCAAGGACGCCAACGTGGTGATCTTCGTCATGGATGCTCGCGAAGGGGTGGTCGATCACGACCTGAACTTGCTGGGCTTTGCTCTGGAAGCTGGCCGCGCCATCGTCATCGCCCTGAACAAGTGGGATGGCATGGAGCCGGGTGAGCGTGCCTATGTGAAGACCGAGCTGGAGCGCCGGCTGTTCTTCGTCGATTTCGCCGATATCCACTTCATTTCCGCCCTGCACGGCACGGGCGTGGGCAACCTGTACAAATCGGTGCAGGCCGCGTTCACCTCAGCTGTGACCCGCTGGCCAACCAGCCGCCTGACGCAGATCCTCGAAGACGCCGTCAGCGAGCACCAGCCGCCGCTGGTCAATGGCCGTCGCATCAAGCTGCGTTATGCGCACCTGGGCGGGGCCAACCCGCCGCTGATCGTGATCCACGGCAACCAAACCGACAGCATTCCCAAGTCGTACTCGCGTTACTTGGAAAACACTTACCGTCGCGTGCTCAAGCTGGTCGGCACGCCGATTCGCATCGAGTACAAAGGCGGTGAAAACCCCTACGAGGGCAAGAAGAATACCCTCACGGACCGTCAGGTCAACAAGAAACGTCGCTTGATGTCGCACCACAAGAAAGCCGAGAAGAAACGCCGCGATAAGCGATAGGCGCCTGCCGAACCCGTTACAGTGTCTGTACAGGTCCTCGCCCGCCGTGCTGCGCATTTCTAGCGCCGCACCTGTGTTCCTGTTTCCTCGCGAGTGCGGCCATGCAGCCAAGCTCGGGAGGAAACATTGATCTATGCCGCTCTCCACATTGCACCGGTAGTTTGTGTGCGTGTGGTGCACAAGGCGCTCAGTCCGTGCTCCCCGCGCGGGGGGCGTTGGCTATTCACGTACGTGTGAATGATGTGTTAGATCAATGGAGGGAACGTCATGAACGATATTTACTTAAAAAAAACCAAAGGCAAGCTCTATCTGCTTGAGGACGGCGAGCGTTATGCAATCATCGTCAATCATTTGAATGAACTGCAGGTAGCAGGATCGCTGGATACGCCCGAGTGCTTCGACATCGGAATGCTCGCCCACCCATCGCTCGAGGGGGGTGTGGCTTTTGAGTTTCGAACGTCAGCAGGCAAGCAGGTCACTGGACGTGGTGGGCGCGTGCTTCATGCGTCGGGCGAAGAGCTGGGCACACCCGGTCCTGCTCTGCAAATCAGTCACCTGGCTGGAAACGTTGACGGCGAGCCCAATGTTAACCAGGTTCAATTGCAAACCCTCGATGCCCGCTACGTCTCAGCCCACGATCGTGTGCTCGTGGGCTACAAAGAAGTCCCCGTAGGCTGGACTTGGTTCGGCCTCACGCCCAATGCTACGAAGAAGGTACCCGTTTGGGAGAGCCAGCCAAGCGACAGGTTGCGCTACCATACCAAGGACGTGGCGCCCGCAGCGACCTTCATACTGGAGTTCGTCGCTCCAGCAGAAGGTTGACCTTGCCCCGACAGTAATCGTCGAGAAAGCCTGTGACGCGCGACTCACGCCTTGACTGGCTTCTTCCCGACGAAACGATCCGCTATGCTCGTGCTTTCTTTCCGTGCCGGCTGCACCAGGAGCAAGGGCGCCATGATCCCCAGCAAATTGCCGAACGTCGGCACGACCATCTTCACCACCATGTCAGAGCTCGCCGCCCAGACCGGTGCGCTGAACCTTTCGCAGGGCTTCCCGGATTTCAACGGGCCCCAAGCCCTGCTCGAGTCGGTGGGCCGGCATGTCATGGCAGGCCACAATCAATACGCGCCCATGTCGGGCCTTGCAGCCTTACGCCAGCAGGTGACCATCAAGGTCAAGCGGCTCTACGGTGTCACGGTGGACCCCGACCATGAAGTGACGATTACGCCCGGCGCGACGGAGGCGATCTTCTGCGCTATCCAGGCTGTCGTGCAGCCAGGGGACGAGGTCATCATCTTCGACCCCTGCTACGACAGCTACGCGCCCTCGGTGGCGCTGGCCGGTGGCCGGTGCGTGCATCTGCAACTGGACCCTGGCGATTTTTCCATCGATTGGCAGCAGCTCGCGGACGCCCTTACGCCACGCACACGTCTGGTCGTGCTCAACTCGCCCCATAACCCCAGCGGTGCCTTGCTTTCCAGCAAGGATCTGGATCAGCTGGCCCAGCTGATCGCCGATCGAGATATCTACGTACTCAGCGATGAAGTCTACGAACACCTGGTCTACGACGACGTGAAGCATGCGTGCGTACTGGCTCACGAGCAGCTCTACAGACGTGCGTTCGTGGTCAGCTCCTTTGGCAAGACGTACCACGTCACCGGTTGGAAGACCGGCTATGTCATCGCACCGCCGGCCCTCACCGGCGAACTGCGCAAGGTGCATCAATACGTCAACTTTTGCGGCGTGACCCCGTTGCAGTACGCCCTGGCTGACTTCATGGCCGAGCATCCGGAACATGTCGATGCGTTACCGGCTTTCTATCAAGCCAAGCGCGACCTGTGTTGCGGCTTGTTGCAGGATTCGCGATTCAGCTTCACCCCCACAGCCGGCACTTACTTTCAGTTGGTTGACTATTCGAACATCCGACCGGACCTCGATGACGTGCAGATGGCGACGTGGTTGACCCGCGAGCATGGCGTGGCCACCATCCCGATCTCGGTGTTCTACCAGCAACCTGTTCCCGGTCAGCGACTGCTGCGCCTGTGCTTTGCCAAACGAGAGGAGACGCTGCGTCAGGCGGCGGAGAAACTATGCGCGATCTGAGTACGCTGCCTGACCTCAGGCTGGCCCTGGTGCAGACCACACTTGCCTGGCACGACCGGGAAGCCAACTTCGCCCATTTCGATGTGCTGCTCGAGCAGGTGGGCGAGGTGGACCTGGTGATCTTGCCGGAAATGTTCACCACCGGGTTTTCCATGCAGTCCAAGAGCCTCGCCGAGCCGGAGAATGGCCCGACGTACAAATGGCTCAAGGCTCAGGCGAAAAAGTGCAATGCCGTGGTCACGGGCAGCGTGATCATTCAGGCGGCCGATGGCAGTCACCGTAACCGCCTGCTCTGGGCAAGGCCAGATGGCGAGATCCTGCACTACGACAAGCGTCATCTGTTCCGCATGGCTGGTGAGCATGAGCACTACACGCCGGGCGAGCGTCAGGTGCAGTTCGAGCTCAAGGGATGGCGTATTCGCCCGCTCATCTGCTACGACCTGCGCTTCCCAGTCTGGAGCCGGGATGCCACGGACACCGACCTGCTGTTGTACACGGCCAACTGGCCGGCAGCACGTCGCCTGCACTGGAACCGTCTGCTTCCGGCGCGAGGGATCGAAAACCTGTGCTATGTCGCGGCTGTGAACCGGGTGGGCACTGACGGCAAGAGTTTCGCGTACAGCGGTGATAGCCAGGTACTGGATTTTCAGGGCGAGAGCTTGCTTAGCGCTGGAGAGGCAGATGGCGTGTTCACTGTGGTATTGAGTGCCTCGGATCTCGCTGCCTATAGAGCCAAGTTCCCGGCCAACTTGGACGCCGATACCTTCGAGCTGCACTGAGTGCAGCGAGGTTCCGGAAGATCAATGCCAGAAAGCCGCCTGGCTGCCGGTCAGTACACATCCCGCCGGTAGCGCCCCTCTTCGATCAGCCGTTGCACCGCAGCGTCCCCAAGCAGGCCTGCGAGTGCCGCATCGACACCCGCGGCCATGCCCTGCAGGCTGCCGCAGACGTATACGCAGGCACCTTCATCCATCCAGCGTTTGAACAATGCCGCCTGCTGCAACAACACATCCTGCACGTAGATTTTTTCAGCCTGGTCGCGAGAGAACGCCAGGTCCAGCCGTGCCAGATCGCCAGCGGCGAGCAACCCTTGCAGCTCCTGGCCACACAGAAAATCATGAGCACGGTTGCGTTCGCCGTACAGCAACCAGTTACGCCGCTCGCCCGCGGCGACGCGAGCCCGTAGCAGACTGCGCAGGCCGGCCAGGCCCGTGCCGTTGCCGATCAGGATCATCGGCACATTACCCTGGGGCGCATGGAAGCCGCTGTTGCGCCTTAGCCTCAGGCTCAGCGTGCCGTCGAGCGGCAGGTACTTGGTCAGCCAACCAGAGCCTACGCCCACCTCGCCGCTTGGATGGCGCTCCTGGCGCACGATCAGCTCCAGCACGCCATCACTGGCAATTGACGCGATGGAATAGTCGCGGCTGCCGAGGGGCACCAGTGCGTCCACCACCGCCTGGGCATGCAGCCCGACCAGATGCTCACCGACGGCAGGTAACTGACGGCCGGCAAGTGCTTGGGCAAGCGTTTCTACCACCCCTTCGACCTGCACCTGCGTGTCCGCCTCCAGCCCCAGGCTTTTGATGAAGGCATCGACCCTCGGCCGACCGTTGAGCGGCAGAATCTCCACCAGGTCGCCAGCTTCCCACACGGCAGGCGCTTGCGCTTGCAGACCAAGCAGGTAGACCGGATGGCCCTGGCTGCCAGGGTTGAGCAGTTCACGGCGTATCAGCGACCAGTTGCCAAAACGGGGAGCTTGCCAAGCGGATACCGGCGCGGTGCCGGTCAGAAGCGCCAGCGCCTGATGCCACTGCTGAAGGGCTGCCTGATCGACGTTGTCCACCTCTATGGGGCTGAACGCACAGCGAGCACCCCGCTCGGTCAACCACGCCTGAAGCCTGCGGGCGAATCCGCAGAACTGTGGGTATTGACGATCACCCAGCGCCAGCAGGGCATAGCTGAGCGTCTGCAAGGACAAAGGCTGACCCAGCACGTTGCGCTCAAAGCCTCGCGCGCTGTCAGGGGCGTCTGCATCCCCGAAGGTGCTGACGACGAACAGCGCACGGCGTGCCTGACGCAGATCGTCTTCACACAACGTACCCAATGCCCTGACCTGCACCGGCAAACCCGCCGCTTGCAGTTGCCCGGCGCTGTGCCAGGCCAGTTGCTCGGCCGTACCACTCTGGCTGGCGTAGCCGATCAGCCAGCTCTCGCTGTTGACCTCATCGCAGGTCACGTGGCGGCGGGCAGCCCGAACCTGACGTTTCTTGCGTCGTCGATCCAGGTAGAGCAGCCAGCCCGTGACGAAGAAGATTGGCATGGCCAGGCTGGCCAAGGTCAGAACGATGCGTCCAACCAGGCCAAAGTATTCGCCGACATGCAGCGCGTACACGCTCTGGAGCAATTGGGCCTTGAGTGACTTGTCACTGTAGCGTTCGTGACGGCTAACCTTGCCATTGGCAGGGTCCAGGACCAAGGTGTCGAATGCCCTGGGGTGGTCGGCGTCATCGAGCAGGTAGAACACGTTGGCAGGTTGACCGCCAACTGGGGGCAGGCGCAGGTTGTAGCTGGCAAGGCCTGGACCCGCGGCGTTGCGCAGGCTGGCCCAGAGGGCGTTGTAGTCGACGTTCAGCGCCGGTGCGTTTGGGTCGATGGGCGCAGCCCCGTGGCGCCGGGCTTTTTGCGCCTGTGGCTGCCCAGCGACCGGCGGATCGGCCAGTAGCCGGTTCAGGCCTTCGCGGTACCATTCGTAGGACCAGAACAGGCCCGTCAGGGCAAATAGCAGGTAGAAGAGCAGGCACCAAGTGCCTGCCACGGCGTGCAGGTCCCAGTTGAACGCGCGGCCTTTCTTGGCCCAATCCAGCGTCAGCCAGGTTCGCCAGTTCGTGGCATTGCGCGGCCAACGCAGGTACAGGCCCGACAGGCAGAAGAACATCAACAGCAGCGTCGAGGCACCGGTGATCTGCCTGCCCGTGTCGCCCATGGCCAGAAAGCGGTGAAGCGTGAGCATGAGGGTGAAGAAGCCTTGCCCAGACACCTCGCCCAGCAACTGGCCCGTATACGGATCTGCGTAGCGCAACGGGCCGCGCCGCTCGCCCGGTGCAGGTGTGAAGAAGATCCTGGCGGCTTCGCCTTCACGGACGTCGACCCACAGCATGGCGACCTTGTCGTGTTGCTGGGCCTCGACCCGCCGCACCAGTTCAGCAGGCGGCAGCACGCCCTCTGGGCGTACCTCCACGCGCAGCACATCGGCATTGAACGCGCCCAGCAGTTCGTCCTGAAACGAATAGAGCGCCCCGGTGATACCCATCACTGCAAGAACCAGCCCGGCCGTGATGCCGAATAACCAATGCAGCTGGAACAGCGTCTTCTTCAACACCTTCGATCACCTTGTATCGCCGCCGCACCCTGCGTCGCGCTGGCGGATGTTAATGGAAGCTCCAGTACGCGGCAATTGAGATTCGTTCACATTCACAAGGTGAGTGGCGGGAGGTGTAGCGCCGGTGACCAACGTGCGGTCGGCTTTATTGCGCAGACATGAAAACGGGGCCTTTGGGCCCCGTCATGGATTACAGGTAGAAGGCTTTGAGCGGCGGGAACCCATTGAACTCCACCGCGCTGTAGCTGGTGGTGTAGGCACCGGTCGACAGCCAGTACAGGCGATCGCCAATGGCCAGGTTCAGCGGCAGACCATACTTGTAGTGCTCGTACATGATGTCGGCGCTGTCACAGGTAGGCCCGGCGATGACCACTTCCTCGGTTTCGCCCTTTTTCTCGGTCCAGATCGGGAACTTGATGGACTCGTCCATGGTTTCGATCAGGCCCGAGAACTTGCCGACGTCGGTGTAGATCCAGCGCTCGACGGCCGTGCGCGACTTGCGTGCCACCAACACCACTTCGCTGACCAGGATGCCGGCGTTGGCAATCAGCGAACGGCCCGGCTCCAGGATGATTTCTGGCAAGTCGTCACCGAAGTCTTCCTTGAGGAAGCGAATGATCTCTTCGGCATAGGTTTCCAAGCTGTTGGTGCGGGTAATGTAGTTGGCCGGGAAGCCGCCGCCCATGTTGATCAGCTTCAGTTCGATGCCGTCTTCTTCCTTGAGCCGTTCGAAGATCACCTTCACCTTGGCGATGGCGGCGTCCCACACGCTGATGTCGCGCTGTTGCGAGCCCACGTGGAAGGAGATGCCATAGGGCACCAGGCCCAGGTCGCGGGCGAGGATCAACAGGTCCATGGCCATGTCGGTCTGGCAACCGAACTTGCGCGACAGCGGCCAGTCAGCGGTGGTGGAGCCTTCGGTCAGGATACGCACGTACACTTTCGAGCCTGGAGCGGCCTTGGCGATGTTGCGCAGGTCTGCCTCGGAGTCGGTGGCGTACAGGCGCACGCCCTTCTCGTAGAAGTAGCGAATGTCCTTGGATTTCTTGATGGTGTTGCCGTAGCTGATGCGGTCGGCGCTGACACCCTGGTTCATCACCTTGTCCAGCTCGTAGATGGAGGCGATGTCGAAGTTCGAGCCCTTGTCCTTGAGCAGGTCGATGATCTCGACGGCTGGGTTGGCCTTGACGGCGTAGTACACCTTGGCGAATTCGAACCCGGCGCGCAGGTCGTCATAAGCCTTGCTGATCATCTGGGTATCGATGAGTACGAACGGCGTTTCCTGCTTGTCGGCAAACGCCTTCATTTTCTGGAAGGTGTCGCGTGCGAAATAGTCTTCGACCTGGATCGACATGCTCAGGGACTCCATGGGCAAACTGAAAATTTAAGTGGCTGCAAACTGAACGTCCTCCGTATCCCCACTTTGGTTCGCCTACTCAGTACTTGAGCCG
>Ga0268257_1000478_pt1 | contig 48391 bp, 45 predicted proteins | sample AgamicAtPrz_FD_200249 | JGI IMG/M metagenome (GOLD analysis project Ga0268257, IMG submission 200249) | Agave microbial communities from Guanajuato, Mexico - At.P.rz (v2) (version 3) | ecosystem: Host-associated > Plants > Phyllosphere > Phylloplane/Leaf | place: Guanajuato, Mexico | collected... | reverse complement strand
ACTACCTTGTGGCTAGGTTCGCCTTCTATGTGGGCGATCAGGCCGAAACCACAGTTATCCTTCTCAAGGGATTTATCGTACAACATATCAGTGAACCTCCCCAGGCTCGTCGGGCTTCCCACTGAACCGTGGCGCACAGGCACAGAAAGAGCATGGCGACGGGGGTTGCGTGTCATACGCGTACCTCGCATTCGCCCTCTTAATATCCTTTTCGCGCAGGTAAACAAGTTTGAGGACTTGCTTCAGAGGGAATCTCAATTACTGCATAAATATGATGAGCAGGCTGCTCATCCAGAAAGCTTCCAGCGGATTTCCAACTTATCGGGAATCGGTACAGAGGTCAAATGGCAATCTTATTTATACAAAATTGTGCTAAAGGGTAGTTAACCATTTAAATAATAAGAAAATTTACCCTGTTTTATATCGACAAATTGCCAACCGGAGCGGCGGAGGAGTGTGATCTGACTCACTATCTGAAAGCGGTATTATCCACGTAGCGTGCTGAAAGATTTATTTTTGGCAGAATTAAACGCTAAGTCATGGCTAAAGGCCGCATAATCTCACTGTTTTTCAGCCATGGCGCTATAAACAAAAAAAAGCGGTGGAACATAAGGAAAAGTAATTGCCGGGGCGCTGAATGAAATTGCAGTAATCTTGATTTTTTATTCAATAAGGTAATAGCCATCCAGGGCGATTGATCCAGGTCATCGCCGACGGTGGCTAAAAATGGCAGGCTTGTGCCCTTTCATACGGGCGGTCTATCAGATTATGCAGTTACAAAAATTAGTCAATATGTTTGGTGGGGATCTTTCACGCCGGTACGGCCAGAAGGTCCATAAGCTGTCGCTGCATGGGGGGTTTAGCTGCCCCAATCGCGACGGCACCATCGGGCGCGGCGGCTGCACTTTTTGTAACGTTGCCTCTTTTGCCGACGAAGCGCAGCAGCATCGCTCTATCGCCGAACAGCTTGCGCACCAGGCGAACCTGGTCAACCGGGCAAAGCGGTATCTGGCCTATTTCCAGGCCTACACCAGTACCTGGGCAGAAGTGCAGGTGCTGCGATCCATGTACCAGCAGGCGGTGAGCCAGGCCAGTATCGTTGGGCTGTGCGTCGGCACGCGTCCGGACTGCGTGCCGGAAGCGGTGCTGGATCTGCTGAGCGAGTATAAAGAGCAGGGCTATGAGATATGGCTGGAGTTAGGGCTGCAAACCGCCAGTGACAAAACCCTGCACCGCATTAACCGGGGGCATGATTTTGCCTGCTACCAGCGCACTACCCGCCTTGCCCGCGAGCGCGGGCTGAAGGTCTGCTCTCATCTGATTGTCGGTTTACCGGGAGAGGGGCAGCAGCAGTGCCTTGAGACTCTGAACAGGGTGGTAGAGACCGGGGTGGATGGCATCAAGCTGCATCCGCTGCACATCGTCACCGGCAGCACTATGGCGAAAGCCTGGGAAGCGGGGCGGCTTAACGGCATCGGGCTGGAGGAGTACACCCTGACGGCGGGAGAGATGATCCGCCACACGCCGCCCGAGGTAATTTATCACCGTGTTTCCGCCACCGCCCGCCGCCCTACGCTGCTGGCTCCGCTCTGGTGTGAGAACCGCTGGACCGGGATGCTTGAACTCGACAAATACCTTAACGCCCATGGCGTTCAGGGCTCGGCTATCGGCCGCCCGTGGGTATCACCGACACTTCCGCCAGCGTGACCTCACGCTAAGCCTCCTTTCCCGAGTTGTGCGACGCATTGCGCCACGCGAACTATGCTTTTGCACTGGGTTCACAACTTTTTGGGAAATTATGTCCAGATTCTTTTTTAACGACCGTAACCAGCTGGTCAACGACGCCATCGAAGGCATACTTATCTCCGCTCCGCGGGGCAATCTCGTCAAGCTTGATATCGATCCGGCCATTCGCGTGGTGGCCCGCGCGGACTGGGACAAGAGCCGCGTGGCGGTGATCTCCGGCGGCGGCTCGGGGCACGAGCCTGCCCACGCCGGGTTTGTCGGCAAAGGGATGCTGACCGCGGCGGTGTGCGGCGATCTGTTCGCCTCGCCAAGCGTGGATGCGGTGCTCAACGCCATTGTGGCGGTAACCGGCGATCGCGGCTGTCTGCTGATCGTTAAAAACTATACCGGCGATCGCCTTAACTTTGGCCTGGCGGCGGAAAAGGCCAAAAGCTACGGGCTGAAGGTCGAAATGGTGATTGTGGCGGATGATATTGCGCTGCCCGACAACAAACAGCCGCGCGGCATTGCCGGCACGGCGCTGGTGCACAAGATCGCCGGCTACGCCGCCGAGCAGGGAAAATCGCTCGCTGAAGTGCGGGATATTGCCCGTCAGGCCTGCGACAACCTCTGGAGCCTGGGGGTGGCGATGCAAACCTGCAATCTGCCCGGCAGCGATGATGAAGAGGGGCGTATTAAGCAGGGGCACGTAGAGCTGGGGCTGGGGATCCACGGGGAGCCCGGCGCATCGGTGGTGGACACGCAAAACAGTAAGACCATTATCGACACCCTGGTGAAGCCGTTGCTGGAGCGGGCGGGCGAAGGAAAGCTGGCGGTGCTGATTAATAACCTCGGCGGCGTGTCGGCGCTGGAGATGGCGCAGCTGACCAAAGAGCTGGCCCATTCGGCGGTAAAAGATCGGCTTGCCCTGCTTATCGGCCCGGCGCCGCTGGTCAGCTCGCTGGACATGAAAGGCTTTTCCCTGTCGTTTCTGAAGCTGAACGACACCTTTGAGCGCGCGCTTAACGAGCCGGTAGAAACCCTCGGCTGGCAGAATCCCGTGGCTTTTGCCCCCATGCGCACCGTTGCGCACGCGGCGCTGCATGATAGCCTCGAGTTTACCCCCTCCGACAATGCGCAGGTCTCCGGGCTGGTGGCTACCGCGACCCGGACGCTTATCGACCTGGAGGCTCGCCTCAACGCGCTGGATGCGAAGGTGGGAGATGGCGATACCGGCTCCACCTTTGCGCAAGGGGCGCGGGATATCGCCGAACGGCTTGCGCAAAACCAGCTGCCGCTGAACGACGTCTCGAAACTGCTGTTGCTGGTAGGCGAGCGGCTGGCGACGGTGATGGGCGGGTCGAGCGGCGTCTTAATGTCGATCTTCTTTACCGCCGCCGGCCAGAAGCTGCATGAAGGTAAAGCGCTGCCGGACGCGCTGCTGAGCGGGCTGGCGCAAATGAAGCATTACGGTGGGGCGGATCTGGGGGATCGCACGCTGATCGACGCGCTGCAGCCCGCGCTGGAGGCGTTGCAGAAGAGTGACATTCAGAGCGCGGCGCAGGCGGCCCGGCAGGGCGCAGAGGCAACGGCCACCATGCAGAAAGCCGGCGCCGGACGCTCGTCGTACGTGAATAAAGAGAACCTCACCGGGGTCACCGATCCGGGCGCAGTCGCGGTGGCCGAGGTCTTTGCGGCCCTGGTAAAAGCCAAAGGATAACAGCCTGTTTTTTTCTCCTCTCCCTGTGGGAGAGGGCCGGGGTGAGGCAAGGTAAAAGCAAAACGGTAACAGCGTTACCGTTTTTAGTGTTTTCTCCCTCTCACTAAAGGAGAGGGTTGGGGTGAGGGCAAGGTAAAAGCAAAGCGGTAACAGCGTTGCCGCTTTTAGTGTTTTCTCCCTCTCCCTGTGGGAGAGGGCCGGGGTGAGGGCACCAGACCGCACAAGGCAAAAACGGCAACCCGAAGGTTGCCGTTTTTATATTAAAACATCAGAAATCCGCTTTCAGCACCACGCGGTAACGGGCTTTACCGTCACGCACGTGCTGGATAGCCTCATTGATTTTCGACATCGGATAAAGCTCGGTGGTCGGAGAGACCTTAGTGCGCCCGGCAAACTTCATTAGTTTGCGCAACTCGTACGGCGTGCCGGTGGCGGAGCCCGAAACGCTGCGATCGCCGCCAATCAGGGTAAATGCCGGTACCGGCAGCGGCTTCAGCACCGCGCCCACGGTATGGAAGTTACCGCCGTAGGCCAGCGCCTCAAAGTACGGCTGCCAGTCGAGATCGACGTTAACGGTATTGATAATGAGATCGAACTGGCCCGCCAGCGCCTTGAGCGCTTCAGGATCGCGGCTATTGACCACTTTATCGGCGCCCATCGCCAGCACTTCCTGCTCCTTGGCCGGGTTAGAGCTAAAGGCGGTCACTTCGCAGCCCATGGCGTGCAGCAGCTTGATGGCGATATGGCCGAGGCCGCCGATACCGATCACGCCCACGCGGCTGGTGGCGGTGACGTGGTGCATCAGCAGCGGTTTAAAGACGGTGATGCCGCCGCAGAGCAGCGGGCCGGCGGATTCGATATCAATACTCTCCGGCAGGGGAATGACCCACTGCCAGTCGGCGCGCAGCTTATCGGCAAAACCGCCTTTGTTCAGAATGGTAGGAACTGACCCTTCCAGGCAGTTGATCTGGTTGCCGCTGATACAGGCATCGCAGTGGCCGCAGCTGCGGGCCGTCCAGCCAATGCCCACGCGCTGGCCGATCTTCAGCCCTTTGTCCTGGGCGGCGGTACCCAGCGCGACCACGCGGCCAATCACCTCATGCCCGGCAACCAGCGGATAGCTTGAAAAGCCCCACTCGTTATCGATCATCGACAGGTCCGAGTGGCAAATACCGCAGTAATCCACCTGCACTTCGACGTCTTCCGCCTTCAGCTCGCCCGCGTCGTATTCGTATAGCTCAAGTTCGGCACCCGCTTCTGGCGCGGCATAGCTTTTTATCATCGACATCTTTGTTCCCCCGTTATGGTGTTAAACAGAGAGTGTAGAGCATTCATTTTACAGCCGCTTAACAGAAGGGGGCAGCAAGCCGGGATCAGAGCGCCTTAAGCATGCGGACTTCGCAGTCCACGTGTCCGGTACAGCCCAGCGGCCGATCGATATGCTCAAAGCCGAGATGCTCATACAGCCGGATAGCCTCTTTCAGAAACGCGGTGGTTTCGAGATAACAGCGCGTAAACCCCTGAGCGCGGGCATGATCCAGCGCCTGCAGCGCCAGTTTTTTGGCTAAACCCTGGCCGCGGGCGGCGGGCAGGAAATACATTTTTTGCAGTTCGCAGATATCCGGCTCGCTGCAGGAGAGGGGGGCCACGCCGCCGCCGCCCACAACCTGTCCGTCCTGCTCGATAACCCAGTAAGCATGGCCAGGCTGGCTGTAGAGGCTATACAACTCATCGAGGTTAGGATCCGCAACGGTATAGCCTTTATCGGCGGTCAGGCCATACTCCGCGGAGACCGCGCGAATAACGGAGGCAATGGCGGCGTTGTCCTGCTCGGTGAGCCGGCGCATGGTGGCCGCTACGGGGGTGATTACGCTCATAACTTTACTCATGACAAAAATTGACACACAGCTGCTGTTAATAGCACCGCAACAGGGTGAGTGCAAGCGAGGATATTTCAGGGGAGGAACCCCTTACGCCCTGAAGCGTAAGGGGTAAAAGCATTACAGGGCGGCGATAACGGCCTGCTGCTCAATCAGTTTAGCTTTCGCATCGGCGAAACCAACCAGACGTTCACGCTCTTTGGCGATGACCGCTTCCGGCGCGCGAGCCACGAAGCCTTCATTTGCCAGTTTGCTTTCGATCTTGCCGATTTCCACTTCTACTTTCGCCACTTCTTTTGCCAGACGTGCCAGCTCGGCCTCTTTGTCAACAAGGCCAGCCATCGGGATCAGCAGCTCGGCGCCGTCGATGATTTTGGTCACGGAAACCGGACCTTTGTCATCGGCAGGCAGCACGGTGATGCTCTCCAGACGCGCCATGGTCTGCAGGAAGGTGTTGTTCTCGTTCACGCGACGCTGCGCCGCCTCGCTGCAGCCGCGCAGCAGCAGCGCCAGCGGTTTGCCCGGGGAGATGTTCATCTCGGCGCGGATATTACGCACGGCCACGATAGCCTGCTTCAGCCATTCGGTATCGGCTACCGCCGCTTCGTCAACCTGAGCGGCGTCAAAGGCCGGGAACGGCTGCAGCATGATGGTATCAGCGTTGATACCGGCAATGACCTTCACGCGCTGCCAGATGGTTTCGGTAATGAACGGGATAATCGGATGCGCCAGGCGCAGCAGACCTTCCAGCACGGTAATCAGCGTGTTGCGCGTGCCGCGCAGTTCAGCTTCGCTGCCGCCGTTCATCACCGGCTTGGTCAGCTCCAGATACCAGTCGCAGAACTGGTTCCAGGTGAACTCGTACAGGATGCCGGCCGCGATATCGAAGCGGTAGCTGTCCAGCGCTTCACGGAAGGCTTTCACGGTCTGGTTAAACTCGGCCAGGATCCAGCGATCCGCCAGAGAGAGCACCTTCTCGCCGCCGTTAAAGCCGCAGTCCTGGTCTTCGGTGTTCATCAGCACGAAGCGGCTGGCGTTCCACAGCTTGTTACAGAAGTTACGGTAACCTTCCAGGCGTTTCATATCCCAGTTGATGTCGCGGCCGGTAGAGGCCAGCGCCGCCAGGGTGAAGCGCAGGGCGTCGGTGCCGTGCGGCTCGATGCCGTTCGGGAACTGCTTCTCGGTGCGCTTGCGGATTTTATCCGCCAGCTGCGGCTGCATCATGTTGCCGGTGCGTTTCTCCAGCAGCTCTTCCAGAGAGATACCGTCCACCATATCCAGCGGGTCGATAACGTTACCCTTGGATTTGGACATCTTCTGGCCTTCGTCATCACGAATAAGACCGGTCATGTAGATGGTCTTGAACGGGATCTGCGGCTTGCCGTCTTCATCTTTGATGAAGTGCATGGTCATCATGATCATGCGCGCGATCCAGAAGAAGATGATGTCGAAGCCGGAAACCATCACGCTGGTCGGGTGGAACTGACGCAGCGCGTCGGTGTTTTCCGGCCAGCCGAGGGTAGAGAAGGTCCAGAGCGCGGAGGAGAACCAGGTGTCCAGCACGTCTTCGTCCTGGCGCAGGGCGACGTCCGCGCTCAGGTTGTTTTCCTGACGCACTTCATCTTCGGTGCGGCCAACGTAGACGTTGCCGTCGTTGTCGTACCATGCCGGAATGCGGTGGCCCCACCACAGCTGACGGGAGATACACCAGTCCTGAATATCGCGCATCCAGGAGAAATACATGTTTTCGTACTGCTTCGGCACGAACTGGATGTCGCCGTTTTCAACCGCTTCAACGGCCGGCTTCGCCAGCACGTCGGCACGCACGTACCACTGGTCGGTGAGCATAGGTTCGATAACCACGCCGCCGCGGTCGCCGTAAGGCACGGTCAGATCGTGAGGCTTGATCTCTTCGAGCAGGCCCAGCGCGTCAACCGCAGCTACGATAGCTTTACGGGCGGCAAAGCGCTCCATCTTCTGGAACTCGGCCGGGATATCGCTGGAATAGACGTCAGACTCGTTGCCTTTAGTGTCGTATACCTCCGCGCTTTCACGGATATCGCCGTCAAAGGTCAGAATGTTGATCATCGGCAGCTGATGACGACGGCCCACTTCATAGTCATTGAAGTCGTGCGCCGGGGTGATTTTCACGCAGCCGGTGCCTTTCTCCATATCGGCGTGCTCGTCGCCGACGATCGGAATGCGGCGGTTAACCAGCGGCAGCACCACGAATTTGCCGATCAGATCTTTGTAACGCGGATCTTCCGGGTTAACGGCCACGCCTGTATCGCCGAGCAGGGTTTCCGGACGGGTAGTAGCCACAACCAGGTAATCTTTACCGTCGGCGGTTTTCGCGCCGTCGGCCAGCGGATAGCGGATATGCCACATGGAGCCTTTCGACTCGCGGTTTTCCACTTCCAGGTCAGAGATGGCGGTGCGCAGTTTCGGGTCCCAGTTTACCAGGCGCTTGCCGCGGTAAATCAGGTCCTCTTTGTAGAGGCGAACAAACACCTCTTTAACGGCGTTGGAAAGGCCTTCGTCCATGGTGAAGCGCTCGCGCTCCCAGTCCACGGAGTTGCCGAGACGGCGCATCTGACGGGTAATGGTGCCGCCGGATTCCGCTTTCCACTGCCAGATTTTGTCGATGAAGGCGTCGCGACCGTAGTCGTGGCGGGTTTTACCCTCTTCGGCGGCAATTTTACGCTCAACTACCATCTGGGTCGCGATACCCGCGTGGTCAGTCCCCGCCTGCCACAGGGTGTTTTTACCCTGCATGCGCTGGTAGCGGATCATGGTATCCATGATGGTCTGCTGGAAAGCATGTCCCATATGCAAACTGCCGGTGACGTTCGGCGGCGGGATCATGATGCAGAAGGACTCTTTGCTTTCATCGCCGTTAGGCTTGAAATAGCCCTGCTGTTCCCAGTGCTCGTAAAGCGGCTGTTCGATATCGCGTGGGTTGTATGTCTTTTCCATTATTTCCAGGTTGCCGTATTCAGGTTAAAACCAGCCAGGCGGTACGCTTTATAGCGCTCGCGTGCCAGTTGTTTGAGGGAATCTTCGTAGGGAACGAAGTCTACCACTTCTGTGAAAGCGGTGGCAAAATCTGCAAAGCCGGTTCGCAGGCTGATCAGAATATCGCGTGCGCTGCTGTTACGTTTCTGTGGCCAGGCGATCTCCACCGGCGCGCCGCCGCGCGGCCCTTCACCCGACAGGTTATGCGGGACAAAACTCTCTGCCGGTCGTGCCCACAGCGCTTCATCCAGGCGGATGGCCTGCTGCTCGTCTTCACAGGCAATGAGCACGCGCTTACCGCTGCGCCAACGTTCTGCGGCAATTTCACACACCAGCTGTTCTACGGCGCTGAGGCCATCCTGCTGCGTGTCGTTGTCCAGAAGATAGAACGTTGCGTTTTTCATATATGGGGCTTCTTGTAATGATTTTAAATGCGAAGCCGGGTGGCCTGGGCCACCCGGCGTTCGGGTTTACTCTTCGCCGTTGAAACCGGCGCGGTTCAGCAGGAACTGCGACAGCAGGGCAACCGGACGGCCGGTAGCGCCTTTGGCTTTACCGGAGCGCCAGGCGGTGCCGGCGATATCCAGGTGCGCCCAGTTGTACTTGCGGGTAAAGCGCGCCAGGAAGCAGCCCGCGGTGATAGCACCACCCGGACGGCCGCCGATATTCGCCATATCCGCAAAGTTGGACTCCAGCTGCTCCTGGTACTCATCGCCCAGCGGCAGGCGCCATGCGCGATCGCCCGCCTGTTCGGAGGCGCCGATCAGCTCGTGCGCCAGCGGGTTATGGTTCGACATCAGGCCGGTGATGTGATGGCCAAGGGCAATCACGCAGGCACCGGTCAGGGTCGCCACGTCGATGACCGCTTCAGGATCGAAGCGCTCGACGTAGGTAAGCACGTCGCAGAGCACCAGACGGCCTTCGGCGTCGGTGTTCAGCACTTCAACCGTCTGGCCGGACATGGTGGTAAGCACGTCGCCCGGACGGTACGCGCGGCCACCCGGCATGTTTTCACAGCCCGCCAGCACGCCGATAACGTTGATGGGCAGCTGCAGCTCGGCCACCATGCGCATCACGCCGTAAACCGCCGCCGCGCCGCACATGTCGTACTTCATCTCATCCATGCCTTCGGCAGGCTTGATGGAGATGCCGCCGGAGTCAAAGGTCAGGCCTTTGCCCACCAGCACGATCGGGCGCGCGTCTTCGGTCGGGCTGCCTTTGTACTCGATGACCGACATCAGGGATTCGTTCTGGGAACCGTTACCGACCGCGAGGTAAGAGTGCATGCCCAGCTCTTTCATCTGCTGCTCGCCAATCACGCGGGTGACGACGTTTTTGCTGTAAGAGTCCGCCAGCTGGCGCGCCTGGGAGGCCAGATAGCCAGCATTACAGATGTTTGGCGGCATGTTGCCCAGATCTTTCGCCGCTTTGATACCGGCCGCGATGGCCAGACCGTGCTGAATGGCGCGTTCACCGCTGGTCAGCTCGCGGCGGGTAGGCACGTTAAAGACCATTTTACGCAGCGGACGGCGGGGTTCGCTTTTGGTGGTTTTGAGCTGATCGAAGCTATACAGCGTCTCTTTTGCCGTCTCAACCGCCTGGCGTACTTTCCAGTAGGTGTTGCGGCCTTTCACGTGCAGTTCGGTCAGAAAGCAGACGGCTTCCATAGAGCCAGTATCATTCAGCGTATTGATAGTTTTCTGAATAACCTGTTTGTACTGGCGCTCATCCAGCTCGCGTTCTTTACCGCAGCCAATCAGCAGAATACGTTCTGAAAGCACGTTCGGAACATGATGCAGCAACAGCGTCTGTCCCGGTTTGCCTTCCAGTTCGCCACGGCGCAGCAGGGCGCTGATATAGCCGTCGCTGATTTTATCGAGCTGCTCGGCGATGGGAGAGAGTCGGCGGGGTTCAAAGACACCCACAACGATACACGCACTCCGCTGTTTCTCCGGGCTGCCGCTTTTTACACTGAACTCCATGCACTACGCTCCTGAATCTTAAAGACAACGGCGGCGGCTACGGATAGAATTGAAACCTTTCGTAACTCATGCCGCGGTTGCGGTGACTTCGTGTTAATCTTAATTACGGTTTCGACACGTCATACTATCTTCTGAAGCGCGAATCCGCCGGGTGCTCTAATCTTAGCGATGATTTCGACGACTCAAGAGAATAAATGACGTTTAAGCCATGAAACAAGCGATTTTCCAGCAAAAAGACGGGTTTTTACGGGCGTATTTAAAGTGATAATCATAAGATATCTGGTGCGGGAGACGCTTAAAAGCCAGCTGGCGATACTCTTCATCCTGCTTCTGATTTTTTTCTGTCAGAAACTGGTCAGGATCCTCGGCGCGGCGGTAGACGGCGAAATTCCTACAAATCTGGTGCTTTCCCTGCTCGGGTTAGGCGTGCCTGAAATGGCACAGCTCATCCTGCCGTTGAGCCTGTTCCTCGGATTGCTGATGACGCTCGGTAAACTCTATACCGAAAGCGAAATTACCGTCATGCACGCCTGCGGCCTGAGTAAAGCCGTACTGGTGAAAGCCGCGATGGTGCTGGCGCTCTTTACCGGCATAGTGGCGGCCGTCAATGTGATGTGGGCCGGCCCCTGGTCGTCCCGCCATCAGGATGAGGTGCTGGCCGAAGCGAAAGCGAACCCCGGCATGGCCGCGCTGGCGCAGGGCCAGTTCCAGCAGGCGACGGACGGCAACTCCGTGCTCTTTATTGAAAGCGTGGACGGCAGCCGGTTCAATGACGTCTTCCTCGCGCAAATCCGTCCTAAGGGCAATGCCCGTCCTTCTGTGGTCGTTGCCGATTCGGGCCAGCTCTCCCAGACCAAAGACGGCTCGCAGATAGTGACGCTGAACAAGGGCACCCGCTTCGAAGGCACCGCGCTGCTGCGCGATTTCCGCATTACCGATTTCCAGAACTATCAGGCAATTATTGGTCATCAGGCGGTGGCGCTGGATCCCAGCGATACCGAGCAGATGAACATGCGTACGCTGATGAACACCGATACCGATCGCGCCCGGGCCGAGCTGCACTGGCGCATTACGCTGGTATTCACCGTGTTTATGATGGCGCTGATGGTAGTGCCGCTGAGCGTGGTGAACCCGCGTCAGGGGCGCGTCCTTTCTATGCTGCCGGCGATGCTGCTCTATCTGGTGTTCTTCCTGCTGCAGACATCCATCAAGTCCAACGGCGGCAAAGGCAAAATCGATCCGGTTGTCTGGACCTGGGTAGTGAATGGCCTCTATCTGCTGCTGGCCGTCGCGCTTAACCTGTGGGACACCGTGCCGATGCGCCGTATCAGGGCCCGTTTTATGCGTAAAGGAGCGGTGTAATGCAGGCGTTTCGCGTTTTAGACCGCTATATCGGTAAAACCATTTTTACCACCATCATGATGACCCTCTTCATGCTGGTCTCCCTCTCCGGCATCATCAAGTTTGTCGATCAGCTGAAAAAAGCCGGGCAGGGGAGCTACGACGCGCTGGGCGCCGGGATGTATACCCTGCTCAGCATGCCGAAAGATATTCAGATCTTCTTCCCGATGGCCGCCCTGTTAGGGGCGCTGCTGGGGCTGGGGATGCTGGCCCAGCGCAGCGAGCTGGTGGTAATGCAGGCTTCCGGCTTCACCCGCATGCAGGTGGCGCTGTCGGTAATGAAAACCGCGATCCCGCTGGTGCTGCTGACCATGGCCATCGGCGAGTGGGTAGCGCCTCAGGGCGAGCAGATGGCGCGTAATTACCGTGCGCAGGCGATGTACGGCGGTTCGCTGCTCTCTACCCAACAGGGGCTGTGGGCGAAAGACGGCAATAACTTTGTTTATATTGAGCGCGTGAAGGGGGATAACTCTCTCGGCGGCGTAAGTATCTACAGCTTTAACGACCAGCGTCGTCTGCAGGCGGTACGCTATGCGGCCTCGGCAACCTTCGATGCGGAAAACAAAGTCTGGCGGCTGTCGCAGGTGGATGAATCTAACCTGAAAGATCCGAAGCAGATCACCGGTTCACAGACCGTATCCGGCACCTGGAAAACCAACCTGACGCCGGACAAGCTTGGCGTGGTGGCGCTGGATCCGGATGCGCTCTCCATCAGCGGCCTGCACAACTATGTGAAGTACCTGAAGTCGAGCGGCCAGGATGCCGGGCGTTACCAGCTTAATATGTGGAGCAAAATCTTCCAGCCGCTCTCGGTGGCGGTGATGATGCTGATGGCCCTGTCGTTTATTTTCGGACCGCTGCGTAGCGTGGCCATGGGGGTACGCGTGGTTACCGGCATCAGCTTCGGCTTTGTCTTCTACGTGCTGGATCAGATCTTCGGCCCGCTGACCCTGGTCTACGGTATTCCGCCGGTGATTGGCGCTCTGCTGCCCAGCGCATCGTTCTTCCTTATCAGCCTCTGGCTGATGCTCAGACGCTCCTGATTGCCCTTTACCTCACTCCCCGCCGCGGGAGTGAGGCACTTCTCTTCGTCCCACGCCGCACTTTTTCGCACAACCTTCAACGCCTTGCCCGGAATTTGAGTATTATTGTGCGATGAAGCCGTGAAGGAATCCTCTATGAAGCAAATTCGTATGCTGGCGCAGTACTACGTCGATCTGATGATGAAGCTTGGTCTGGTGCGCTTCTCCATGCTGCTGGCCCTGGCGCTGGTGGTGCTGGCGATTGTGGTGCAGATGGCGGTGACCATGGTGCTGCATGGCCAGGTCGAGAGTATCGACGTTATCCGCTCTATTTTCTTTGGCCTGTTGATTACCCCCTGGGCGGTCTACTTTCTGTCGGTGGTGGTTGAGCAGCTTGAAGAGTCGCGCCAGCGCCTCTCCCGGCTGGTGGAGAAGCTCGAGGAGATGCGCGAGCGCGATCTGAAGCTTAACGTCCAACTCAAAGACAACATCGCCCAGCTGAACCAGGAGATTTCGGATCGCGAGAAGGCCGAAGCGGCGCGCCGCGTCACCCTGGATCAGCTCAAGGTCGAAATGAAAGAGCGTGAACAGACCCAGATCCAGCTGGAACAGCAGTCCTCGTTCCTGCGCTCGTTCCTCGATGCCTCACCGGATCTGGTCTTCTACCGCAATGAAGATAAGGAGTTCTCCGGCTGCAACCGGGCCATGGAGTTGCTCACCGGCAAAAGCGAAAAACAGCTGATTAACCTCAAGCCGCAGGATGTCTACTCCGAAGAGGCGGCGGCGAAAGTGATCGAGACGGACGAGAAAGTCTTCCGCCATAACGTCTCCCTGACCTATGAACAGTGGCTGGATTACCCGGACGGGCGCAAAGCCTGCTTCGAAATCCGTAAAGTTCCCTACTACGACCGGGTGGGTAAGCGCCACGGGCTGATGGGCTTTGGCCGCGATATTACCGAGCGTAAGCGCTATCAGGACGCCCTGGAGCGCGCCAGCCGGGACAAAACCACCTTTATCTCCACCATCAGCCACGAGCTGCGCACGCCGCTGAACGGCATCGTCGGCCTGAGCCGCATTCTGCTCGACACTGAGCTGACCGCGGAGCAGGAGAAATATCTCAAAACCATCCACGTTTCGGCGGTCACGCTGGGTAATATTTTCAACGATATTATCGACATGGATAAAATGGAGCGGCGTAAAGTCCAGCTGGATAACCAGCCGGTGGACTTCACCAGCTTCCTCGCCGATCTGGAAAACCTCTCCGGCCTGCAGGCGCAGCAGAAGGGGCTCCGTTTCGTGATGGAGCCAGCCCTGCCGCTGCCGCATAAGGTAATCACCGACGGCACCCGTCTGCGCCAGATTTTGTGGAACCTCATCAGCAACGCGGTCAAGTTTACCCAGCAGGGCCAGGTGGCGGTACGCGTGCGCTACGGCGAAGGCGATATGCTGCATTTCGAGGTAGAAGACTCCGGGATCGGCATTCCGCAGGAGGAGCAGGATAAGATCTTCGCCATGTACTATCAGGTTAAGGACAGCCACGGCGGTAAACCTGCCACCGGCACCGGGATTGGCCTGGCGGTCTCCCGCAGGCTGGCGAAAAGCATGGGCGGCGATATCACCGTTGCCAGCAGGCCGGGTAAGGGGTCGGTGTTTTCTCTCAGCGTACATGCTCCGGCGGTGGCGGAAGAGGTGGAGGATACCTTCGAGCAGGATGATTTACCGCTGCCCGCCCTGCACGTGCTGCTGGTGGAGGATATCGAACTGAACGTGATTGTTGCCCGCTCCGTACTGGAGAAACTGGGCTGCAGCGTGGATGTGGCCATGACCGGCACGGCCGCGCTGGAGATGTTTACCCCCGGCGAATACGACCTGCTGCTGCTTGATATTCAGCTGCCGGACATGACCGGGCTGGATATCTCCCGCGAGCTGACCCGCCGCTATTCCCGCGACGAGCTGCCGCCGCTGGTGGCCCTGACCGCGAACGTTCTGAAGGATAAAAAAGAGTATCTGGAGGCCGGTATGGACGACGTGCTGAGTAAGCCGTTGTCCGTTCCCGCACTCACCGCCATGATTAAGAAGTTCTGGGACACCTGTGACGACGAGGAGAGCACCGTGACGAAAGTAGATACCGACAAAGCGCAGACGCTGCTGGATACCGCCATGCTTGAGCAGTATATCGAGCTGGTCGGGCCGAAGCTGATCACCGATGGTCTGGCGGTGTTCGAGAAGATGATGCCGGGATATCTGGAGGTGCTGGAGTCCAATCTCACAGCCCGGGATCGGAAAGGCATTGTGGAAGAGGGGCACAAAATCAAGGGGGCGGCGGGCTCGGTGGGGTTACGCCGTCTGCAGCAGCTTGGTCAGCAGATCCAGAGTCCCGACCTGCCAGCCTGGTCTGATAACGTTGGTGAATGGATTGAAGAGATGAAGCAGGAGTGGCAAAACGACGTGGCGGTGCTGAAGGCCTGGGTGGAAAGCAGAAAAAAATGACCCCGGCTAAACCGGGGTGCGCGAATACTGCGCCAACACCAGGGAAATTTTGGCTGCGCCTGTAAAGTGAATTGTTATCATATTGTGACAAGGCGCTGCCCGGAATTTAAGGCCGCACGCAGTTAAGATAGCAAATCTTAAATAGTTTGTTACATGAATCAGTGAAATATGTGAAGCATAGCGTTCTTATCAGAATGATTAATAAGCTTCAGCGACTTGCCATGAGGGAGCGACATAATGAAAAAAGTGGGTGTGGTACTAAGCGGCTGCGGCGTTTATGACGGCGCCGAAATCTCTGAAGCCGTTCTGACGCTGCTGGCGCTGGCGCGCGGCGGGGCCGAAGCCATCTGTTTTGCCCCCGATAAAAATCAGGCAGAGGTCATTAATCATCTGACCGGCGAAGCGATGCCCGAGCGTCGGAACGTGCTGATCGAAGCGGCGCGTATCGCCCGGGGTAACATTCACCCGCTCAATATGGCGAAGGCCGATGAGCTGGATGCGCTGATCGTGCCGGGCGGGTTTGGCGCGGCGAAAAACCTGAGTGATTTTGCCAGTCAGGGAAGCGAGTGCGGGGTTGATGAGTCCCTGAAAGCCCTGGCGCAGCGCATGCACCAGCTGGGTAAACCGCTGGGGTTTATCTGTATCGCTCCGGCGATGCTGCCGAAGATTTTTGATTTTCCCCTGCGCCTGACCATAGGCACGGATATCGATACTGCAGAGCTGATTGAAGAGATGGGCGGGGAACATATCCCCTGTCCGGTAGACGATATCGTCGTGGATGAAGAGAACAAAATTGTGACTACCCCTGCTTATATGCTGGCGCAAACTATTGCCGAAGCGGCGGAGGGGATCGACAAGCTGGTTGGGCGCGTGCTGGTGCTGGCTGAATGATGGTTAAGAGCCTTAAGCGCATCGTTCTGCGGCTGCTGCTGGTGCTGGCGATCTTCTGGGGCGGCGGCATTGCGCTGTTCGCTTTCCTGCCGGTGCCCTTTTCCGCGGTGATGGTTGAGCGCCAGCTGGGCGCCTGGCTGAGCGGAGATTTCAGCTATGTCGCCCACTCCGACTGGGTGAGCATGGATGAGATCTCCCCCTGGATGGGGCTGGCGGTGATTGCCGCTGAAGATCAAAAGTTCCCGGAGCACTGGGGCTTTGATATGGGGGCGATTGAGAAGGCGCTGGCCCATAACGAGCGCAACGAGAGCCGGATCCGCGGCGCCTCCACGCTGTCTCAACAGACCGCGAAAAACCTCTTTCTCTGGGATGGCCGCAGCTGGCTCAGAAAAGGGCTGGAGGTGGGGCTGACGCTGGGGATCGAAACCGTCTGGAGTAAGAGACGCATTCTGACGGTATACCTGAATATTGCTGAATTTGGCGACGGGGTGTTTGGCGTAGAAGTGGCGGCGCAGCGCTATTTTAATAAACCGGCCAGCCGGCTAACCCCGGCGGAAGCGGCGCTGCTGGCGGCGGTATTGCCTAACCCGATTCGCTTTAAGGCCAGCGCGCCGTCAGGCTATGTTCATAGCCGCCAGGCGTGGATCCAGCGCCAGATGCGCCAGCTGGGCGGGGAAGGGTTTATGCGGGCGCATAAACTCGATTAATCTTCGTCGAAACCGGCGTTGAACAGCGCAATGACGGCGGCCAGCGCCTCTTCTTCCTGCGGGCCGGTCGCTTCAATTTCAATCTGACGACCCTTGGCGGAATCCAGCATTAGCAGCGCAATCACGCTGTTGGCTTCCGCCTCGGTGCCTTCATCGTTTCGCAGCAAAACCTCGGCGTCGAAGCCCTGCATCAGCTCAAAAAGCTTCATCGCCGGGCGGGCGTGCATCCCCAGCTTATTCGTCACTTCAACGGTCTGCTTTACGGTCATGTTTTGCGTTTTTCCAGCGTGCGATGGCGCGACTGAACGTTTTTGCCGCGGGAGCGGAAATAGTCAGCCAGTTGCTCGGCAATATAAACCGAACGGTGTTTACCGCCGGTACAGCCAATAGCCACCGTCAGATAGCTGCGGTTATTGGTTTCCAGCATAGGTAACCATAGCTCAAGATAGCTGCGCGTCTGGTAGATAAAGTTATGCACTTCGGTGTGGCGGTCAAGGAACGCCGCAACCGGCTTATCCAGCCCGGTCATTGGACGCAGCTTGGGGTCCCAGTGAGGGTTGGGCAGGAAGCGCACGTCAAAGACGTAATCCGCATCAATAGGGATACCATGCTTGAAGCCGAAGGATTCAAACACCATGGTCAGCTCGCGCTCGCGTTTGCCCAGCAGGCGGGTACGCAGCATCTCGGCCAGCTCATGCACCGACATCTCTGAGGTATCGACAATCAGGTCAGCGCGAGAGCGCAGCGGCTCCAGCAGATCGCTCTCTTCATCGATGGCGCTTTCCAGCGATAAGTTCTTGCTGGAGAGCGGGTGCAGACGACGGGTGTCGCTATAGCGGCGGATCAGCGTATTACGATCGGCGTCGAGGAAGAGCAGCTGCGGAGAAAATGCCTCCGGCAGGCTGCTCATCGCCTTCTCAAAGACTTCCGGAGACTCCGGCATGTTACGTACGTCGATGCTGACGGCGGCCGAGATTTGTCTGTCTGCCAGCGTCTGCGCCAGCTCGGGCAGCAGCACAACCGGCAGGTTATCAACGCAGTAAAATCCCATATCTTCCAGCGCGCGCAGGGCGACGGATTTTCCCGACCCTGAACGACCGCTGACGATCATCAGCACCATGAACCGTTTCTCCTCAGGACAGCAAATGTCAGAGCCAGCACCCGCTTACGCATCATCCTGGTGGCCTTCCACTTCCGTGATAATTTGATAAAGCTCTTCGTCACTCTGCGCCGCGCGTAAGCGGCGACAGATAGTTTTGTCTGCCAGTCGCTTCGCCACCAGCGAAAGGGTGTGCAGGTGGGTTTTGGTCTGGTCGGCGGGCACCAGCAGCGCGAACAGCAGATCCACAGGCTGATTGTCGATGGCATCGAAGGCAATCGGCGTTTCCAGCTGCACAAAGACGCCTACGGCACGCAGGGTATCCTCTTCCAGCTTGCCATGTGGAATGGCGATACCGTTACCGATGCCGGTACTGCCCATTTTTTCGCGGGTCAGGATAGCTTCGAACACTACCTGCGGCGGCAGGCCCAGCTGCTTAGCGGCCAGTTCACTGATGATCTCCAGCGCACGTTTCTTGCTCTGGCAGTGAACGGCACTGCGGGTACATTCCTGGTTAAGGACATTGCTCAGTTGAAGAGCGGAATCGTTATTTATCATAATTTCACCTAAGCGCTAACGATACAAAGGGCCTGTTGTGTCTGACAACAGGCCGGCCTGCATCCGTTAACTGCCCGGACAATTAGTGTTGTTTCAGTTTGTCTTTATGTTTATTTAGCTGTCGTGCCAGCTTGTCAATCAAGCCGTCGATAGCCGCATACATGTCTTGCCCTTCCGCACTGGCATGGATCTCACCGCCGTTAACGTGCAGGGTCGCATCCGAGATATGAGTCACTTTCTCCACTTTCAACACAATATAGACCTGGTTGATCCTTTCGAAATACTGTTCAAGTTTGGCAAATTTGGTATTCACAAATTCGCGCAGCGCTTCGGTAATTTCGACGTTGTGTCCAGTGATGTTGAGCTGCATAGTGTCTTCCTTATCGGTTGTGTCAGACCAGCTGTTTACGCTGGTTAGACGGCGGAATGGATAAAGACTCTCGATACTTCGCAACAGTACGGCGTGCCACCATGATACCTTGATCCGACAGCATGGTGGTTAACTTACTGTCACTCAGTGGTTTCGCCGGGTTTTCTGCGGCAATTAACTTCTTCACCAGCGCCCGGATGGCCGTCGACGATGCCTCGCCGCCGCCCTCGGTGTTAACATGGCTGGAGAAGAAATACTTAAGCTCAAAAATACCGCGCGGGCTGTGCAGATACTTCTGCGTGGTCACGCGGGAAATCGTGGATTCGTGCATCTCAACGGCCTGGGCGATATCGGCCAGCACCATGGGTTTCATATACTCTTCGCCCTGCTCGAAAAAGGCCTGCTGCTGTTCAACGATGCAGCGGCTTACCCGCAGCAGCGTATCGTTGCGGCTTTCGAGGCTCTTAATCAGCCAGCGCGCTTCCTGCAGGTTGCTGCGGATAAACTGGTTATCCGAGTCGTTGCGCGAGCTGGTGCACATGGCGGCGTATTGCTGGTTAATTTGCAGGCGGGGAATGCTGTCGGAATTGAGTTCTACGGTCCATAAACCGTTATGTTTTCGCACCAGCACATCGGGGATCACATACTCTGGCTCGCTGGTCTGGATCGACTGGCCGGGGCGCGGATCCAGAGACTGGATCAGGTTTACCGCCTCTTTTAGCACGTCCTCTTTCAGACGGGTGACGCGCATCAGGGAGCGGAAATCGTGATTCGCCAGCAGATCGAGATGATCGCTGACGATAAGCCTGGCCTCTTCCAGCCACGGCGTCTCTTTAACGAACTGCGACAGCTGGATAAGCAGGCAGTCGCGCAGATCTTTTGCGGCGACGCCGATAGGGTCAAAGCGCTGAACGCGTTTTAACACCGCCTCGACCTCTTCCATCTCAATATCGCCGTTGCCGATGCTTTCGAGAATATCGTCCAGCGACACGGTGAGATAGCCGGTGTCATCGACGGCGTCCACAATTGAGGTGGCGATAGCGCGATCGGTATCCGAGAACGGGGTGAGCTCCACCTGCCACATCAGGTAATCCTGCAGCGACTGGGTGGTTTCGCCCTGATACACCGGCAGTTCATCGTCCTGATAGTCGGCGCGGGTACCGGACGGGGTGCCGGCGGTATAGATCTCATCCCAGCTGGCATCAAGCGGCAGCTCGTCAGGCATCTCTTTCTGTTCAAGAGCATCAACCGTGTCGAGCGTTTCGTTGTCCTGAGTCTGCTGGGTATCTATTTCGTCATGAAGATCGGTTTGCTCGAGCAGGGGATTACTATCCAGTGCCTGTTGCAGTTCCTGCTGAAGTTCCAGCGTCGACAACTGCAACAGACGGATGGCCTGTTGTAATTGCGGCGTCATTGCCAGCTGTTGGCTGAGCCTTAGTTGCAAACCTTGCTTCATATTCAGAGCGTTTTTCTCCGTTCAGGCGTCGCGATACTTCTTACCCTATCAGAGTCTGAAGTCTTCCCCAAGATACACGCGCTTAACGTGCTCATCCTGGAGAATCTCCTGCGGCGTACCGTGAGCAATCAAATGCCCCTGGCTCACGATATAAGCGCGCTCACAAACGGCCAGCGTCTCGCGGACGTTATGGTCTGTTATCAGCACGCCGAGGCCGCTGTCGCGCAGATGTTCGATAATACGTTTGATATCAATAACGGAGATGGGGTCAACGCCTGCGAAAGGTTCATCGAGCAGGATGAATTTCGGGTTGGCCGCCAGCGCGCGGGCAATCTCGACGCGTCGACGTTCACCGCCGGAAAGCGCCTGGCCGAGGCTGTCGCGCAGGTGTTCGATATGAAACTCTTCCATCAGCTCATTGGCGCGATCTTCACGCTGTTCGGCGGTCAGATCGTCACGGATCTGCAGCACTGCCATCAGGTTGTCGAACACGCTCAGGCGACGGAAGATGGAGGCTTCCTGCGGCAGATAGCCGATCCCGCGACGGGCGCGGGCATGCAGCGGCAGCAGGCTGATGTCTTCATCATCAATGATGATATTGCCCGCATCGCGCGGCACAATACCGACCACCATGTAAAAGGTGGTGGTTTTACCCGCACCGTTCGGGCCCAGCAGGCCAACGATTTCGCCGGAGTTTACGGTCAGACTGACATCTTCCACTACGCGACGGCCTTTGTAGGCTTTAGCGAGATTCTTTGCAGTTAATGTTGCCATAACGAATTAGTTACTCTTCTTCTGTGCCGGGGCCTGATTGTTTTTGTCCTGCAGCTGCGACGGCACCAGGACGGTGGTCACGCGCTTGCCTTTCTCGCTGAAGGCCTGCATTTTTTGCTCTTTCACCAGATAAGTGATCTTATCGCCGGTGATGTTGCTATCCAGCTGTTCCAGGAAGGCGTTGCCGGTAAGCACCACGAAGTCTTTCGCCAGTTCATAGTGCATATGGGACGCGCGGCCTTTTACCGGTTTGCCGTTATCCTGCATCTGGTAGAAGGTCGCCGGGTTACCGTAACCGTCGATGATCTCTTTACCATCCTGACCGCCAGGGCGGGTCACAACCACTTTATCCGCGTTAATTTTGATGGTGCCCTGCGTCACCACGACGTTGCCGGTAAAGGTGACGACGTTACCCTGCATATCGAGAGACTGGGTGTCAGACTCGATATGGATCGGCTGCTCGGTATCACCCGTCACAGCAAGAGCAGGAAGGCTGGCTGCCAGCAGCGCGCCGGCGATAACAAAATTAAGGCTGAGTTTGTTTGTTTTGAATTTCATAGGAGGTTCTAACCTTTTCAATCAGCTCTGCGTTCTTGCTGCGTAAGTTCCCGCGCATTCTGAGGCCGCTGGAATTAAATGTGGTGCCGTATAAAGTAACCAGATCCTGCGATGTGACATCCTGGGTCACCAGGTTTATCTGGGCGTTATCCGTAGTGATCCGGCGCAGTTGCGCATCCGGGGTCAGGGCAGTGACTTCCACGTGACCATACAGATAAAGCATACGGTCATTCGTCAGTTTTGCTTTGTCGGATTTGATAGACCATGTCTGAACTTTGTCTTTATCAAAGGTGGTCAGTACCGGCTGGGTAAACCAGGATACGCCCTGCTCGGAAAAATACTCAACGTGCTGCGCGATAAGACGATAGTTGAGCGCGCCTTCCGGGCTGTAGACCACGGTATCGCTATGATCGCTCTTGTAGGTCGGATCGCTTGTATTGACCGTCGGCGCCTGGGGATCGTCCCGGTCTGCCAGATTCACGCCAATCAGGACCAGCACCACCAGCGAAAGCAGAATAATAACCCAACGTCTGGTTTTACTCATATCGATTGCCCTTTGGCCTCATCAAGCTTACCCTGCGCCAGCAGCAGCAGATCGCACACTTCGCGTACCGCGCCGCGGCCGCCGTTAATATGGGTGACATAGTCAGCGCGTGGGATCAAAAGCGGATGCGCATCCGCCACGGCGATGCTCAGTCCTACCTCTGCCATCACTGCCCAGTCGATTAGATCATCCCCTACATAGGCGACATTTTCCGGGGCGATGGCAAGTTTACCAAGCAAGTCCCTGAAAGCGACCATCTTATCGGATTGTCCCTGATAAAGATGGGTAATGCCCAGCGTCTCACAACGATCTTCTACTAGTTTAGCCTTACGTCCGGTGATAATGGCAACTTCTATGCCAGAAGTGAGGGCGCAGCGAATGCCGTAGCCATCGCGCACGTTAAACGCCTTCAACTCTTCGCCATTATTGCCCATGTAGATCAGGCCATCGGACAGCACGCCGTCTACGTCGAGGATCAGCAGGCGGATCTTTTCCGCCTGCGCCATCATCTGTGAACTTACCGGGCCATAACAGGTTGCAAGCGAGGCACCCGCATTACTCATTGTCTTATCCTTCATTACACTACGCCTGCGCGCAGAAGATCATGCATATGTACCACACCCAGTAACTGGTCGCCATCGGCAACCATAACGGCGGTAATGTGGCGGGACTGCATCAGGTTGAGAACCTCTACAGCCAGCGTGCCGGGGCGAACGCGAATACCGCCGCTGGTCATCACTTCGGCGATCCCCAGCGTGCGAACATCCACACCCATATCAAATACCCGGCGTAAATCGCCATCGGTGAAGATGCCTTCGATCTTCATCGTTTCGTCGCAGATAACGGTCATGCCCAGGTTTTTACGGGTAATTTCCAGTAACGCATCGCGTAACGAGGCGTCCTTACTGACACGGGGGATCTCCGCGCCAGTATGCATGATGTCGTTGACCCGCAACAGTAATTTGCGTCCCAGCGCGCCTCCGGGGTGGGAGAGGGCGAAATCTTCAGCGGTAAAGCCGCGGGCCTCAAGCAGGGCGACGGCCAGCGCATCGCCCATCACCAGCGCCGCCGTGGTGCTGGAGGTTGGCGCCAGGCCGAGCGGACAGGCTTCTTTGGGTACTTGCACGCACAGGTGTACGTCCGCCGCGCGCGCCATGCTGCTTTCCGGGCGGCTGGTAATGCAGATGAGCGGCACCTGCAGGCGCTTAAGCACCGGGATCAGGGCCAGGATTTCGTTCGATTCGCCGGAGTTGGACAGGGCGATAACGATATCCTGCGGCGTCACCATGCCGAGGTCGCCGTGGGCGGCTTCCGCCGGATGGACGAAAAAGGCGGTGGTGCCGGTACTGGCGAAAGTCGCCGCCATTTTGCGACCGATGTGGCCCGATTTGCCCATCCCCATCACCACGACTTTGCCGCGGCAGTGGAACATCTTCTCGCATGCCAGCGTAAAGTCATGATTAATATATTGATCTAACTGCGCCAGACCTTCACGTTCAATCTGCAGAACCTCTTTACCTGCTTTCTGAAAGTCAAAACCCGGCTGCAATTCTATTTGCGACATAATGCGTTTCCGTTTACCCAGAGAGAAGCGGCGACAGCCAGTACAGCATCGCCATCCATACGATAAAACCTGCGGTCAGCAGCGCTCCTGCGCCTTTGCCGATCTGCCGTTTACGCCGCCAGCAGAGCAGGGCAAAAATGGCGCTGACCAGCACCATCACGCCATAATCGCGTGAAAAGGCCAGCGGATTAAATGTGCCGGGCGACAGCAGCGCCGGCAGGCCGAGCACGATAGCAATATTGAAAATATTCGAACCAATGATATTACCAATGGCGATATCGTCTTCACCTTTACGCGCCCCGGCAATAGCCGTCGCCAGTTCCGGCAGGCTGGTGCCGATGGCGATGACCGTCAGGCCAATGGTGAGTTCGCTCATGGCAAAATAGTTCGCCAGCACCGTCGCGTTATCTACAATCATGCGGGTGGCCATCGGCATGATAATTAACGCGATCCCCAGCCACAGCAGCGCAACCGGTAGTGTCCCTTCACGCGGCAGCTCCGCGACCTGTTCCCGGGTCAGGCTGTCGTTCATTTTCTCTGCGGCGCGGGCAAGTTTAACAATATACAGCAGCCAGATCGCCGCCAGCGCCAGCAGGAAAATCCCATCGCCTCGCGTGAGCTCGCCGTCATACAAGACGCAGCCTGCCAGTAAACTCACGATCAACATTAGCGGCAATTCACGACGCAGAACATCAGAATGCACGCGAAATGGATGGAGCAGGGCGGCAAGGCCTAATATCAACAAAATATTGACGATATTGGAGCCAATGGCGGTGCCAACGGCAAGATCGACCTGATCGTGCAGCGAGGCGGCGGCCGAGACGATGATCTCCGGCAGGGAGGTCCCCACGCTGACCACCGTCATCCCAATGATAAGGGGAGGAATACCGAAAAGACGACAGAGTATTGATGCAGAAAACACCAGACGATCGGCACTGTAGACCACCAAAAGTAAACCAATTATTAACAGTGCTATTGCGAGAAGCATCAAAAGTCCTTTCTTCAGGTATACTCGCCGGTCCACTGAGAGAAAATCTCTGGCTGCATACAGTCTGTAGACGTAACGAATTCTTAATTTTGACTTTATGCGCCGTAAAAGTAAAACAAATGCCAGCTTTCGCTTAGCCCTGCGGGTAATTTTCTGTAAAAATGTTGGGTTTGTGGCTGAAACAAGCATCATGCTCATCCTGAGCCGGCTATAGAAAGGAAATAGACATGAGCCTGAATGGGGCGAATCTGATCGACGTTCGTGGCGTGAGCTTCACGCGCAGCAGCCGGGTCATTTTTGACAATATTTCTCTTACCGTGCCGCGCGGCAAGATCACCGCGATCATGGGGCCATCCGGCATTGGTAAAACCACCCTTTTACGCCTGATTGGCGGACAGATTCCGCCGGACAGCGGCGAAATTCTCTTTGACGGCGAAAATGTTCCGGAGATGTCGCGTTCTCGCCTGTATACCGTACGTAAGCGCATGAGCATGCTCTTTCAGTCGGGCGCATTATTTACCGATCTTAACGTCTTCGATAACGTCGCTTATCCGCTGCGCGAACATACGCGTCTGCCTGCGCCATTGCTTAAGAGCACGGTGATGATGAAGCTCGAAGCGGTGGGGTTACGCGGGGCGGCAAAGCTGATGCCATCAGAACTCTCTGGCGGTATGGCCCGCAGGGCCGCGCTGGCACGCGCCATCGCCCTTGAGCCCGACCTGATTATGTTCGACGAGCCCTTCGTCGGCCAGGATCCCATCACTATGGGCGTGCTGGTAAAACTCATTTCTGAACTGAACAGCGCGCTGGGCGTCACCTGTATTGTGGTGTCGCACGACGTACCGGAAGTGCTGAGCATCGCCGATTACGCCTATATTGTGGCGGATAAGAAAATCGTTGCGCACGGCAGCGCACAATCCCTGCAAGAAAACAGCGATGCGCGGGTGCGGCAATTCCTCGACGGCATTGCCGATGGCCCGGTGCCGTTCCGCTATCCGGCAGGCGACTACCAACACGATTTACTGGGAATAGGGAGTTAAGCCGCTCATGCTGTTAAATGCGTTGGCCGCTCTCGGACACCATGGGATAAAAACCATCAGGACGTTCGGGCGTGCCGGGTTAATGTTATTCAATGCGCTGGTCGGAAAACCGGAGTTCCGCAAGCACACCCCGCTGCTGCTGCGCCAGCTGTATAATGTTGGCGTGCTGTCGATGCTGATCATTATCGTTTCTGGCGTCTTTATCGGTATGGTGCTGGGCCTGCAGGGGTATCTGGTGCTGACTACCTACAGCGCAGAAACCAGCCTCGGCATGCTGGTGGCGCTCTCGCTGTTGCGCGAGCTGGGGCCGGTTGTGGCGGCATTGCTTTATGCGGGACGCGCCGGTTCAGCGCTGACGGCCGAAATTGGCCTGATGCGCGCCACCGAGCAGCTCTCCAGCATGGAGATGATGGCCGTCGATCCGCTGCGCCGGGTGATTTCGCCACGCTTCTGGGCGGGGGTTATCTCGCTGCCGCTGCTGACCATTCTGTTCGTGGCCGTCGGCATCTGGGGCGGGTCACTGGTGGGGGTCTCCTGGAAAGGTATCGACGCCGGTTTCTTCTGGTCTGCCATGCAGGGCGCGGTAGACTGGCGTCTGGATCTGGTGAACTGCCTGCTTAAGAGTCTGGTATTTGCTATCACCGTCACCTGGATTGCGCTGTTTAATGGCTACGATGCCATCCCGACCTCTGCCGGCATTAGCCGGGCAACAACGCGTACCGTTGTTCATTCGTCGCTGGCCGTACTTGGTCTGGATTTTGTGCTTACCGCACTGATGTTTGGGAATTGAGTTCATGCAATCGAAAAAAAATGAAATTTGGGTAGGCATATTTGTACTGCTGGCGCTGCTGGCGGCGGTGTTCTTATGCCTGAAGGTGGCGGATGTCACCACCATTCGTACGGAACCGACCTACCGTATCTATGCCACCTTTGACAATATCGGCGGCCTGAAGGCGCGTTCGCCGGTGCGTATTGGCGGCGTAGTGGTGGGGCGTGTGGCCGATATCTCTCTTGATGAGAAAACCTATCTGCCGCGCGTGGCGCTGGATATCGAAGAGCGTTACAACCACATTCCGGACACCAGCTCGCTCTCTATCCGCACCTCCGGCCTGCTCGGTGAGCAATATCTGGCGTTAAACATCGGTTTTGAAGACCCTGAACTGGGAACGACTATCCTTAAGGATGGCGGTGTGATTCAGGATACGAAATCTGCCATGGTGCTCGAAGATATGATTGGTCAGTTCCTTTACAACAGCAACGGTAAGGGCGATGACGAAAACAAGTCCGCTGATGCACCCGCACAATCCGCTATCACGCCACCTGCTGGCCCGACGAATTCATCTCAGGAGAAGTAATTCATGATTAAACGACTGTTAATGGTTGCCATGCTGATTATCGCACCCCTCACCGCAGCCCATGCGGCCGATCAGGCCAACCCTTACAAACAGATGAATGAGGCGGCTAAGAAAACCTTCGATCGCCTTAAAAATGAACAGTCCCAAATCCGCTCTAACCCGGATTATCTGCGTGACGTCGTCGATCAGGAGCTGCTCCCTTATGTGCAGATCAAGTACGCCGGCGCGCTGGTGCTGGGCCGCTATTACAAAGATGCGACCCCGGCACAGCGTGAAGCTTACTTTGCCGCGTTTCGTGAATACCTGAAGCAGGCCTATGGTCAGGCGCTGGCGATGTACCACGGCCAGACCTACCAGATCGCCCCTGAGCAGCCGCTGGGCGACGCCACCATCGTGCCGATCCGCGTTACCATCGTCGATCCAAACGGTCGTCCGCCGGTACGCCTCGACTTCCAGTGGCGTAAAAACAGCCAGACCGGCAACTGGCAGGCCTACGACATGATTGCGGAAGGCGTCAGCATGATCACCACCAAACAGAACGAGTGGAGCGATCTGCTGCGTACTAAAGGTATTGATGGCCTGACCGCTCAGCTGCAATCTATCGCCCGTCAGAAAATCACCCTGGATCAGCAAAAATAATGGAACAGCCGCTCAGCTGGAGCCGCGAGGGCGAAACGCTGTTACTGTCGGGTGAATTGGATCAGGATTTTCTGAATCCTTTATGGGACGCCCGTGACCAGGCGATGCAGGGCGTTTCGTGCATCGATCTGCGCGGAATCTCACGCGTCGACACCGGCGGTATCGCCCTGCTGGTTCACCTTATCGCTATTGGCAAGCGGCAGGGGAAGCAGGTGACGCTTTCCGGCGCCAGCGACAATGTATGGACGCTGGCACAGCTCTATAATCTGCCGCCAGACGTATTGCCTCGCTAATTTTTTCAGTACGTTACTATCAAAAGCCCTGACTGTTTCATCGTCGGGGCTTTTTGCTTGTTTAAGACGGCGCCACTTTGCTCTAAGATGTTGGGCTTGTTTTCGCAACCAGATGATATAGACCCCATGGAAAATAATGAAATCCAGACAGTGCTGATGAATGCACTCTCCCTTCAGGAAGCCCACGTCTCCGGCGATGGCAGTCACTTCCAGGTTATTGCTGTGGGTGAGATCTTTGACGGCATGAGCCGCGTGAAGAAACAGCAGGCTGTCTACGCGCCGCTGATGGAATATATCGCGGATAATCGTATCCATGCCCTGTCGATTAAAGCTTACACCCCTCAGGAGTGGGCTCGCGATCGCAAACTAAACGGTTTTTGAGCTGAGGGTGTTTCGCCCGCAGCACGGTTGAATTCAGACAGAGAGTAGATAATGGACAAATTTCGTGTACAGGGGCCGACGCGTCTCCAGGGCGAAGTCACAATTTCCGGCGCCAAAAACGCCGCGCTGCCGATCCTCTTCGCCGCACTGCTTGCGGAAGAGCCGGTAGAGATTCAGAACGTTCCAAAACTGAAAGATATCGACACCACCATGAAGCTGCTTGGCCAGCTCGGTACCAAGGTGGAGCGCAACGGTTCCGTATGGATCGATGCCAGCAACGTAAATAACTTCTCTGCCCCTTACGACCTGGTGAAAACCATGCGCGCCTCTATCTGGGCGCTGGGACCGCTGGTGGCGCGTTTTGGTCAGGGTCAGGTTTCTCTACCGGGTGGTTGTGCCATCGGCGCCCGTCCGGTCGATCTGCACATCTACGGCCTCGAAAAGCTGGGTGCGGAGATCAAGCTGGAAGAGGGCTACGTTAAAGCCTCCGTGAATGGCCGCCTGAAAGGCGCGCACATTGTCATGGACAAGGTGAGCGTGGGCGCGACCGTCACTATTATGTCGGCCGCGACCCTGGCTGAAGGTACCACCGTTATCGAAAACGCCGCGCGTGAGCCTGAGATCGTGGATACCGCGAACTTCCTGGTGGCGCTGGGGGCTAAGATTAGCGGGCAGGGTACCGACCGCATCACCATCGAAGGGGTTGAGCGACTGGGCGGGGGCGTTTATCGCGTGCTGCCGGACCGTATCGAAACCGGTACCTTCCTGGTAGCCGCCGCCATCTCCGGCGGTAAAATTACCTGCCGCAACGCGCAGCCGGATACTCTGGACGCGGTGCTGGCAAAACTGCGTGACGCAGGTGCGGATATCGAGACGGGCGAAGACTGGATCAGCCTGGACATGCACGGTAACCGCCCGAAAGCGGTAAACGTGCGTACCGCTCCGCATCCGGCGTTCCCGACCGATATGCAGGCGCAGTTCACGCTGCTGAACCTGGTAGCTGAAGGCACCGGCTTTATTACGGAAACCATCTTCGAAAACCGCTTTATGCACGTACCGGAACTGATCCGTATGGGCGCGCATGCGGAAATCGAAAGCAATACGGTTATCTGCCACGGCGTTGAAACACTGTCCGGCGCTCAGGTAATGGCGACCGATCTGCGTGCCTCTGCGAGCCTGGTGCTGGCGGGTTGTATTGCGGAAGGGACAACGGTGGTGGATCGTATTTATCACATCGACCGTGGCTATGAGCGTATCGAAGATAAACTGCGCGCGCTGGGTGCCAATATTGAGCGCGTAAAGGGCGAGTAAGCGTTCAGGCAGCCCCCTGCCTGAGCCGGGGGGTTGCTATTGCCTTTAACCGAGCGTCATTCAGGGCGCTCTTTTTTTTGCCTTTTCTGGCGCATCATTCGCGTTCTGTCGACAAACTCGTGCGTAATGGGATCGTGATAACGCGATGGCCATATTACCCAGGGATCGGTGCCCAGCGCGGAAGCGATGATCAGCTCTCCCTTCGGCCATGGCCGCGTTAATGCGTTTGCCAGAGTCGATGAACTCAGCCCATTACGGCGTGATTCCGCAGCCAGTGACGTTCCTTTTTTACGCAGCGCGGCAATGATATCGGCCGGGTGCCAGTCGATAAACTTCTTATCCATTTTGCTGTCCCTCTGTTCAGGTGCGTTCACGTCATTTCATGTTAAATGACGGTGTTACTATACCTTCTTCGAACAGGGGTTCTAAAAAGTTCGCAGTGGGCGAGGCGACATTCAGAATATAACAACCCTTTATTCATGCCGCCTGTAAGCGAAAGCTTTAACAACTTTATGGATTAAATCGGAACTTATGAGAACTCGTAATTTCCGAAACAACGTTGGCTAAAGATCCTCAGCGATCGCGCTGAACAGCAATATGTGCCAGGCCGATTAAGGCTTCACGCCATGGGCTATCTGGCAACACCTGCAGAGCAGCGATAGCTTTGTCGGCCTCTTCTTCCGCTCGCTGACGCGTCCATTCCAGGGAGCCGCAGGCTGCCATTGTTTCCAGCACAGGCTCCAGAAGGTGCCGGCCATTTCCCTGTTCGATAGCATCACGGATAAGTTTTGCCTGCTCAGGGGTGCCGTTATGCATCGCATGCAGCAGCGGAAGCGTAGGCTTGCCTTCGTTCAGGTCATCGCCGACGTTTTTACCCAGGGTTTCACCGTCGGCGCTGTAGTCGAGCAGATCGTCGATCAGCTGGAAGGCGGTGCCCAGGTAACGCCCGTAATCCTGCAATCCGCGCTCCTGCGCCTCAGAACAGCCGCCCAGGATCCCGGAACACTGTGCCGCAGCCTCAAACAGGCGTGCCGTTTTGCTGTAGATCACCCGCATGTAGTTCTCTTCGGTGATGTCAGGATCGTTAACGTTCATCAGCTGCAGCACTTCGCCTTCAGCAATAACGTTTACGGCTTTGGACATCACTTCCAGGATCTTCAGCGATCCGAGGCTGGTCATCATCTGGAATGCGCGGGTATAGATAAAGTCCCCCACCAGTACGCTGGCGGCATTGCCAAAGGCGGCGTTAGCGGTGGCTTTACCACGGCGCATATCCGATTCATCCACCACGTCATCGTGCAGCAAGGTTGCGGTGTGGATAAATTCGATCAGAGCAGCGATCGTTACGTGCGCGTTCTCCTGATAGCCGACCGCTCGCGCGGCGAGCACGGCGATCATCGGCCGGATGCGTTTGCCTCCGCCGCTGACGATGTAGTAACCCAACTGATTGATAAGTTGAACGTCAGAGTTGAGCTGTTCCAGGATTGCTGCATTCACACCCGCCATGTCCTGCGCGGTTAACTCATTGATTTTTTCTAAATTCATCGCAAAAGCCGGGCTTTTAGTCCTGTAGGCCCCATTTTTAATGGGATAACAAAAGGTTCGGTTTATCAATAGTAGCGCTGATTGTACTGAAAAAACGGCTCAGATAAACGTCGCCGTACGTGTTGTGTTTTTTTTCTTCATGTATTGACTGTAGCACTTGTCAAAGGCTCGCGTTTTGCGTAATATTCGCGCCCTATTGTGAATATTTATAGCGCACTCTGAATCACACGAGGATGTGCGCGGAAGCGGAGTTTATATGTACGCGGTTTTCCAAAGTGGTGGTAAACAACACCGAGTAAGCGAAGGTCAGACCGTTCGCCTGGAAAAGCTGGACATCGCAACTGGCGAAGCTGTTGAGTTCGCTGAAGTTCTGATGATCGCAAACGGTGAAGAAGTCAAAATCGGCGTTCCTTTCGTTGATGGCGGCGTTATCAAAGCTGAAGTTGTTGCACACGGTCGTGGCGAGAAAGTTAAAATCGTTAAGTTTCGTCGTCGTAAACACTACCGTAAGCAGCAGGGCCACCGTCAGTGGTTCACTGATGTGAAAATTACTGGCATCAGCGCCTAAGACCTGAGGAGAGATTTAAATGGCACATAAAAAGGCTGGCGGCTCCACTCGTAACGGTCGCGATTCAGAAGCTAAACGCCTGGGCGTTAAGCGTTTCGGTGGCGAATCCGTTCTGGCGGGTAGCATCATCGTTCGTCAGCGTGGCACCAAATTCCACGCTGGTAACAACGTAGGTTGCGGTCGTGACCACACTCTGTTTGCTAAAGCAGACGGTAAAGTGAAATTTGAAGTTAAAGGCCCGAACAACCGTAAATACATCAGCATCGTTGCTGAGTAAGGTTTTTTCGGTCCGGTAACGGATTAAAGCCCCGCAACCTGTTGCGGGGCTTTTTACATTAGAAGTCCGGAAAATTTTCTGTAGGGAAAACGGGCATGAGGCAGCAGGCCGGCATTGGTATTCTTTTGGCGCTCACCACCGCGATGTGCTGGGGTGCATTGCCAATTGCAATGAAGCAGGTTCTCGAAGTCATGGAACCGCCCACTGTGGTGTTCTATCGCTTTTTGATGGCGGGTATTGGTCTTGGGGCGATTCTTGCCGTTAAGGGAAAGCTTCCGCCGATGCGTATTTTCCGCAAGCCGCGCTGGCTGGTGTTACTGGCGATTGCGACGGGTGGTTTGTTCGGTAACTTCATCCTGTTCAGCTCTTCCCTGCAGTATCTAAGTCCTACGGCGTCGCAGGTGATTGGCCAGCTTTCGCCGGTAGGCATGATGGTCGCCAGCGTCTTTATCCTGAAGGAGAAGATGCGAGGCACCCAGATTGTCGGGGCAAGTATGCTGCTTTGCGGCCTGGTGATGTTCTTCAACACCAGCCTTGTCGAGATATTTACCCGCCTGACGGATTACACTTGGGGTGTGATTTTTGGCGTGGGTGCAGCGACGGTGTGGGTAAGCTACGGCGTCGCGCAAAAGGTGTTATTACGCCGTCTGGCGTCACAGCAGATCCTCTTTTTGCTGTACACTTTATGTACTATTGCATTGCTGCCGCTTGCAAAGCCGGGTGTGATTACCCAGCTAAGCGACTGGCAACTGGCGTGCCTGATCTTTTGTGGGCTGAATACGCTGGTCGGTTACGGCGCGCTGGCCGAAGCGATGGCGCGCTGGCAGGCAGCACAGGTGAGCGCATTAATTACGCTTACTCCGCTGTTTACGCTGTTATTTTCAGATTTGTTATCAATGGCCTGGCCCGATTTCTTCGTCAAACCGATGTTAAACCTGTTGGGTTATCTCGGTGCGTTTGTCGTGGTTGCGGGTGCGATGTATTCCGCCATTGGTCATCGTCTCTGGGGACGTTGGCGCAAAAATGAAGCGGTCGTAGTGTCCCCCGCTCAGGCGAATGATTTACGGAGAGTAAAATGAAGTTTGTTGATGAAGCAACGATTCTGGTCGTGGCAGGTGATGGCGGTAATGGCTGCGTAAGCTTCCGTCGTGAAAAATACATTCCGCGTGGCGGCCCTGATGGCGGCGACGGCGGTGATGGTGGCGATGTGTGGCTTGAGGCGGACGAAAACCTCAATACCCTGATCGACTACCGTTTCGAAAAATCTTTCCGTGCAGAACGCGGTCAGAATGGCCAGAGCCGTGACTGCACCGGTAAGCGCGGTAAAGATGTCACTATTAAAGTGCCGGTCGGTACGCGCGTTATCGATCAGGGCACAGGCGAAACCATGGGTGACATGACCAAACATGGTCAGCGCCTGATGGTGGCCAAGGGCGGCTGGCACGGCCTGGGCAATACCCGTTTTAAATCCTCCGTTAACCGTACGCCGCGTCAGAAGACTATGGGTACGCCGGGCGATAAGCGCGATCTGCAGCTGGAGCTGATGCTGCTGGCCGACGTGGGTATGCTGGGCATGCCGAATGCCGGTAAATCGACCTTTATTCGCGCGGTTTCCGCAGCAAAGCCAAAAGTGGCCGATTATCCCTTTACTACTCTGGTACCGAGCCTGGGCGTGGTCCGTATGGACAACGAGAAGAGCTTCGTGGTTGCCGATATTCCGGGCCTGATCGAAGGCGCGGCTGAAGGAGCGGGTCTGGGTATTCGCTTCCTGAAGCACCTTGAGCGCTGCCGCGTGCTGCTTCACCTTGTGGATATCGATCCGATCGACGGTTCCGATCCGGTAGAGAATGCCCGCATCATTATTGGCGAGCTGGAAAAATACAGCGAAAAACTGGCCGAGAAGCCGCGCTGGCTGGTCTTTAACAAAATCGACCTGATGGATAAAGCCGAGGCTGAAGCCAAAGCTAAAGCCATTGCCGAAGCTATGGGCTGGGAAGGTAAATACTATCTGATCTCTGCCGCAAGCCAGGTTGGCGTGAAAGATCTGTGCTGGGATGTGATGACCTTTATCATCGAAAACCCCATCACCCAGGCGGAAGAGGCGAAACAGCCTGAGAAAGTCGAGTTCATGTGGGACGATTACCATCGCCAGCAGCTCGAAGAGCAGGAAGAAGTTGTCGAAGATGACGAAGACTGGGATGACGACTGGGATGAAGACGACGAAGAAGGCGTCGAGTTCATCTATAAGCGTTAAGACCGTCTGCGGCCCCCTGAGTAAGGGGGCTTTTTTTTAGCTCAGTTTTGCCGGCAGCCAGCAGCTCACCGCCAGCCCGCCCTCCGGCCGGTTATCGAGATGCAGTTTGCCTTTGTGGAGCTGCAGGATACGCTGGACAATGCTTAACCCCAGCCCGCTACCGCCATAGCGCTGATCGATGCGGCGGAAAGGCTCGGTAATGGTCTGAAGGTGCGCTTCATCAATGCCGGGGCCCCGATCGAGCACCTGGACCTGCGTGCCGCCGTCGACTTCCATCAGCGTGACTTCAATAACGCTCCCCGCGGGGCTGTAGCGCACCGCATTTTCAAGCAGGTTACGCAGCATCAGGCGCAGCAGGACCACATCCCCCTCGACCGTAAGCCCGCTCTGCGGCGGCCAGATAATCCTGTGTTCAGTGTCATCCTGCTCCAGCCCAAGGGGGGCAAATACCATAGTGCTCCAGTTCAGGGTCTCATAATGGCCGCCCGCCATCGCCTGACCGGCGCGGGCCAGCATCAGCAGCTGTTCTACGGTATGCATCAGCCGATCGATACGCGCGATTAACGGCGTAGCCTGAGCCGCACCGGACTGGGCCATCAGCTCAAGGTGCAGCCGTATACCCGCCAGCGGCGTACGCAGCTCGTGGGCGGCATCCGCGGTAAACAAGCGCTCCTGCTGGATGGTGTGGTCAAGTCGCGCCAGAAGCTGGTTCAGGGAGGCGGTGACCGCGCCAATCTCCAGCATGTCGGAATAAACCGGCAGCGGGGTGAGATTATCGGCAGAGCGGTTTGCCAGGCTGGTGCGCAGCTGATTGAGCGGCCGGGTTATCCAGGAGATCGCCCAGAAAGAGAAGAGCAGCGTAAAGCCGACCATAACCAGAGAAGGAACCAGCAGAGAGGCAATCGCCTCGCGGATCTCTTTCTCAACGTGCTGGTTACGCGACTTAGCCGAGAGGGTCTCGTTAACCAGAAAACCGATCTGCTCCTGGCTTTCGTGCCACAGCCAGATAACGCTAATCAGCTGAAAGAAGAGCAGGATAACCGCAAGCAACACCATCAGCCGACTGCGCATACTGTTCATTTTTGGCTTTCCAGTCGATAACCAACGCCGCGCACGGTTTTGATCCGATCTTTGCCGAGTTTGCGCCGAAGATTGTGGATGTGAACTTCCAGGGTGTTGGATCCCGGATCGTCCTGCCAGGAGTAGATATCCTGCTGCAGGGTTTCCCGGTGGACGGTTTGCCCGCTACGCATGATAAGGCGCGTCAGCAGGGCAAACTCCTTTGGCGTGACTTCCACCGGCTGAGCGTGCTGCAGAACCTGCTGGCTTTGCAGGTTCAGGGTCAGGTCGCCATCGCTGAGCAAATTATCGCTGTGCCCCTGATAACGACGAATCAAAGCCCGCACGCGGGCCTGCAGCTCGCCCAGCGCAAAGGGTTTGACCAGATAGTCGTCCGCACCCGCGTCCAGGCCATTAATACGGTCGGCCAGCGCATCGCGGGCGGTGAGGATCAGCACCGGATTAGCGACGCCGCGCCGGCGCCACTGGCTGAGCAGGGTTGCGCCGTCTTTATCCGGCAGGCCGAGGTCGAGGATCACCAGGCTGTATTCGCCGCTCTGGATCAAACCGTCCGCCTCGGCGGCCGTAGCAGCACAGTCCAGCGTATAGCCCTCGGCGGACATGGCCAGAGCCAGCCCCTCCTGCAACAACAGATCGTCTTCAACAATGAGTAGTTTCATCGCTAGTTATTCTGATAGATGTCCTTATAAAGGCGGCTTTCGAAGCGCACCAGCGGGATACGGCGATTACGTTGGTCTGCGGGTTCAACGGCATAGCCCGACAGGTACTGCACGAAGGCCATGCGCTGTCCGCTGGCGGTAGTGATAAAGCCGGCCAGGTTATAAACGCCCTGCAGCGAGCCGGTCTTAGCAGAGACTTTACCATCGACCCCCGCCGCATGCAGGCCTGCGCGATACTGCAGGGAGCCATCGTAGCCTGCCAGCGGCAGCATTGAGATGAAGTTTAGCTCAGTGTCGTGCTGGGCAATGTACTGCAGCACCTGCATCATGGTCGCCGGGGAAATAAGATTATGGCGCGACAGGCCGGAGCCATCGACCGCAATGGTGTTACCGAGGTCGATACCGGCCTGCTGGCGCAGGATCTGGCGTACCGCGTCGGAGCCCGCACGCCAGGTGCCCGGCACGCCGAAGCGGGCGTGGCCGATCATGCGAAACACGGTATCGGCGATCATGTTGTCCGATTTTTTCAGCATGATCTTCAGCAGATCGTGCAGCGGCGCGGACTGCTTGCTGGCGAGTACCGTGCCCGGTTCGTTAGCCAGCGTCTGGCGCAGCAGCGTCCCGCTATAGGTAATGCCCGCCTGCTTTAGCTCGCTTTTCAGGATAGCGCCGGCATAGCTGGCGCCGTCCTGGATGGCGAAGGCCAGCGGCAGCGGATCGGCACGCTGCGTGAGGCATCCGGTGAGGGTAAAGCGGTTTAATTCACCCGGCACCACGTCAAGCTCACAATACTGGGCCTCAGGGGAGCCCTTAGCCAGCGTACGCACCTGGCTGAACATGTTTACCGGGTAGTAAGAGGCCACGCGGATAAAAGCCAGATCGTTGGCTTTTGGCGCGCTATAAAGCGAAACGGAGAAACAGTTACGATCGACAATGGCCGCAGCGGGCGGTGCGCTGAAGCACTGGGTCATGTCGTTCCACGGCCAGCCCGGCGCTTTATCATGGCTGGCGAAAATTGAGGTATCAATAAGCAGGTTGCCTTCGATCTGCTGCACGCCGGCCTTCTTTAATACCGCCACCATATTGCGGATATCCTGGCGCTTTAAGGTCGGATCGCCGCCGAACCGGGCGGTAAGATCGCCTTTCAGGATGCCGTTTTCAATACTGCCTTTGCTCTCGAGCGTGGTGGTGAAACGAAAATCCGGCCCGAGCTGAAGCAGGGCGGCCAGGCCCGTAATTACCTTCTGGGTACTGGCGGGAAGCGCCATTTGCTGGCTGTGATAATCAATCTCTGGAGACTGCGCGCCGACCTTCTGCACCATCAGGGCAAGGTTGGCGCCAGCGGGAAGTTGGTTGATGTACTCATCGACATTAGCAGCCTGAACATTCAACGCTATACTGGTGGTCAATCCGATGACAAATCTGGAAAATCGCATAATCTCGCGCTAACAAGCTGGAAAGAAGCCGTCATACTAAGGTGCATCGCCCTGCAAAGTAAACGATGACCCATAGGGAACTTCAGGGTAAAATGTGCATCAAACCAAAAAATTGCCGCTGACCTGGAACATTGCTTCCGGGTCAGTTTTCTTTTGCTTCTGCCCCAGTGAGGTGTATGGCGGCAGGAGCCGGAGCAGTAGAAGCTGCCCCCAACAGGAATGTTTAAGAGGTATAATAAATGCAAGCTATTCCGATGACCTTACGTGGTGCCGAAAAACTGCGTGAAGAGCTGGATTTCCTGAAATCCGTACGCCGCCCGGAAATTATCGCTGCCATCGCGGATGCCCGTGAGCACGGCGATCTGAAAGAGAACGCTGAATATCACGCCGCGCGTGAACAGCAGGGCTTCTGCGAAGGCCGTATCAAGGATATTGAAGCCAAGCTGTCGAACGCCCAGGTTATCGATATCACCAAGATGCCAAATAACGGCCGCGTCATTTTTGGCTCTACCGTGACGGTAATCAATCTGGATACCGACGAAGAGCAAACCTACCGCATCGTGGGCGATGACGAAGCTGATTTTAAGCAGAATCTGATCTCGGTTAACTCACCGATTGCGCGTGGGCTGATAGGGAAAGAGCAGGACGACGTGGTCACCATCCGCACCCCTGGCGGGGAAGTAGAGTACGAAATTACTAAGGTTGAATACCTGTAATTCGCTTCTGCAGCCAGATGTTGATACATTGTAAAGAAAGGAAAAAGGCCGCATAGCGGCCTTTTATCAAGTCAAGGAGCATGGCATTTTGCTCACCTGCTTAAGAAAAACCCCTCTTTTTACACAGAAACTGTGTTCAAATCAGGATAATCTTAGCGTGGCAGCGAGATTTTACGCTCTTTAGAAGGGCGGTAGAGCACCAGCGTTTTACCGATGACCTGTACATTACAGGCGCCGGTTTCGCGTACGATAGCTTCCACGATCAGGTTCTTAGTGTCTCTGTCTTCAGAGGCGATTTTCACCTTGATCAGCTCGTGGTGCTCCAGCGCTTGTTCAATCTCGGCCAGTACCCCTTCGGTCAAACCATTGTTGCCAAGCATAACTACAGGCTTGAGCGGATGTGCCAGACCTTTAAGGTGCTGTTTTTGTTTAGTACTCAGATTCATCGTATATTTTTGCTTACGTTGGGATTGAAAACGGTTCATTCTACCGCCATCTCCCATCTATCGCCAAACTGCTATGTGGAAATTTACACCGCTGGCTACGATGAACCAGGACGGAAAGTAAAATGACAGGTAAAAAGCGTTCTGCCAGTTCGAGCCGCTGGCTCCAGGAACACTTTAGCGATAAATATGTTCAGCAGGCACAGAAAAAGGGGTTACGTTCCCGTGCCTGGTTTAAACTTGATGAAATACAGCAAAGTGACAAACTTTTTAAACCGGGGATGACCGTCGTCGATCTCGGTGCAGCACCCGGTGGATGGTCCCAGTACGCGGTGACCCAAATCGGCGGAACGGGTCGAATTATCGCATGCGATCTTTTGCCGATGGATCCAATCGTCGGCGTGGACTTCCTTCAGGGCGACTTTCGTGATGAATTAGTTCTGAAAGCGTTACTTGAACGTGTAGGTGACAGTAAAGTTCAGGTTGTCATGTCAGATATGGCACCAAATATGTGCGGAACACCGGCGGTGGATATTCCCCGCTCCATGTATCTGGTAGAACTGGCGTTAGAAATGTGTCGTGATGTATTAGCGCCGGGTGGTAGTTTTTTAGTGAAGGTGTTCCAGGGCGAAGGTTTCGAGGAGTATCTAAAGGAAATTCGCTCCCTGTTTACGAAGGTCAAAGTTCGTAAGCCGGACTCTTCTCGTGCGCGTTCACGTGAAGTGTATATTGTAGCGACCGGGCGAAAATGATAATCGGGGAGTTTCAGACGAAAGTTTGAAATAAACCGGATACAGAGTATCCTGACGCTGTTTTTAACACAGTTGTAATAAGAGGTTAATCCCTTGAGTGACATGGCGAAAAACCTAATACTCTGGCTGGTCATTGCCGTTGTGCTGATGTCAGTATTCCAGAGCTTTGGGCCCAGCGAGTCTAATGGCCGCAAGGTGGATTACTCCACGTTCTTGCAAGAGGTCAACCAGGATCAGGTTCGCGAAGCGCGTATCAACGGACGTGAGATTAACGTTACCAAGAAAGATAGTAACCGTTACACGACTTACATCCCGGTGAACGATCCTAAGCTGCTTGATAACCTTCTGACTAAAAACGTCAAGGTGGTAGGTGAGCCGCCGGAAGAGCCGAGCCTGCTGGCTTCTATCTTCATCTCCTGGTTCCCGATGCTGCTGCTTATCGGCGTCTGGATCTTCTTTATGCGCCAAATGCAGGGCGGCGGTGGCAAAGGTGCCATGTCGTTCGGTAAGAGCAAGGCGCGTATGCTGACGGAAGACCAGATCAAAACCACTTTTGCCGACGTTGCTGGCTGTGACGAAGCAAAAGAAGAGGTGGGTGAGCTTGTTGAATACCTGCGTGAGCCGAGCCGCTTCCAGAAACTGGGCGGTAAAATCCCGAAAGGCGTCCTGATGGTCGGCCCTCCGGGTACCGGTAAAACCCTGCTGGCGAAAGCTATCGCCGGTGAAGCGAAGGTCCCGTTCTTTACCATTTCCGGTTCTGACTTCGTGGAAATGTTCGTTGGTGTGGGTGCATCCCGTGTGCGCGACATGTTCGAACAGGCCAAGAAAGCGGCACCCTGCATCATCTTTATCGATGAGATCGACGCCGTAGGCCGCCAGCGTGGCGCAGGTCTGGGCGGTGGTCACGATGAACGTGAGCAGACGCTGAACCAGATGCTGGTTGAGATGGACGGCTTCGAAGGTAACGAAGGTATTATCGTTATCGCGGCAACTAACCGTCCGGACGTACTTGACCCGGCGCTGCTGCGTCCAGGTCGTTTCGACCGCCAGGTGGTAGTTGGTCTGCCGGACGTGCGTGGTCGTGAACAGATCCTGAAAGTCCACATGCGTCGCGTTCCGCTGGCGCCAGATATCGATGCGGCAATCATTGCGCGCGGTACTCCGGGCTTCTCCGGTGCCGACCTGGCTAACCTGGTCAACGAAGCAGCGCTGTTTGCTGCCCGCGGCAACAAGCGCGTGGTTTCCATGGTGGAGTTCGAGAAAGCGAAAGACAAAATCATGATGGGTGCGGAACGTCGCTCCATGGTGATGACGGAAGCGCAGAAAGAGTCCACGGCATACCACGAAGCTGGCCACGCGATCATTGGTCGTCTGGTGCCGGAACACGATCCGGTGCACAAAGTGACTATTATCCCGCGCGGTCGTGCGCTGGGTGTGACCTTCTTCCTGCCTGAGGGCGACGCTATCAGCGCCAGCCGTCAGAAGCTGGAAAGCCAGATTTCGACCCTGTACGGTGGTCGTCTGGCAGAAGAGATTATTTACGGTGCGGAACATGTTTCTACCGGCGCGTCGAACGACATTAAAGTCGCGACCAACCTGGCGCGTAACATGGTTACCCAGTGGGGCTTCTCCGACAAACTCGGTCCGCTGCTGTATGCGGAAGAAGAGGGCGAGGTGTTCCTGGGCCGTAGCGTGGCGAAAGCCAAGCACATGTCTGATGAAACTGCCCGTATCATCGACCAGGAAGTAAAAGCGCTGATCGAACGTAACTACGGTCGTGCGCGCCAGATCCTGAACGACAATATGGACATTCTGCACGCGATGAAAGATGCGCTCATGAAATATGAAACCATCGACGCGCCGCAGATTGACGACCTGATGGCTCGCCGCGACGTGCGTCCGCCTGCAGGCTGGGAAGACCCAGGCGCTTCCAACAATTCTGACAGCAATGGCACCCCGCGTGCGCCGCGTCCGGTCGACGAACCGCGTACGCCGAACCCGGGTAACACCATGTCAGAACAGTTGGGCGATAAATAAGTCACCGCTGGCAATGTGTTGCTTTTCCTCTAAAACCCTGGAGCTTGCTCCGGGGTTTTTCTTATCTTTTTAACCTTAAAAATACCAGGGATTTACCATGAAACTCTTCGCCCAGGATTCTTTCCTCGATCTTTCACATCCGCACGTGATGGGGATCCTGAACGTCACGCCGGACTCCTTCTCCGACGGCGGTGCCCATAACGGCCTGATCGACGCCGTCCGCCACGCTAATCTGATGATTAACGCGGGTGCGACAATCATCGATGTCGGCGGAGAGTCAACGCGCCCGGGGGCGGCCGAGGTAAGCACAGACGAAGAGTTATCGCGCGTAATCCCGGTGGTGGAAGCCATCGCCCAGCGCTTTGAGGTGTGGATTTCGGTAGACACCTCAAAGCCGGAGGTGATCCGCGAGTCTGCGCGGGCAGGGGCGCATATCATTAACGATATCCGTTCCCTGAGCGAGCCGGGGGCGCTGGAAGCAGCGGCGGAAACCGGGTTGCCGGTCTGCCTGATGCACATGCAGGGCCAGCCGAAAACCATGCAGGAAGCGCCAAAATATAACGACGTTTTTGCCGACGTAAATCGCTACTTTATTGACCATATCGCGCGCTGTGAGCGTGCCGGTATCGCAAAAGAGAAATTGCTGCTCGACCCGGGATTCGGTTTCGGTAAGAATCTCTCCCATAACTACGAGCTTCTTGCGCGCTTATCCGAATTTCATCATTTTGGCCTGCCGCTGCTGGTTGGAATGTCACGAAAATCAATGATAGGGCAACTGCTGAACGTGGGGCCTTCTGAGCGCCTCAGCGGCAGCCTGTCCTGTGCGGTGATTGCGGCAATGCAGGGAGCGCATATTATTCGCGTCCATGACGTAAAAGAGACTGTTGAAGCCATGCGCGTAGTGGAAGCTACCCTGGCAGCGAAGGAAAACAAACGCTATGAGTGAACGTAAATTTTTTGGTACCGATGGCATCCGTGGGCGCGTAGGCGATGCCCCCATCACCCCGGACTTTGTGCTTAAGCTGGGCTGGGCCGCCGGGAAGGTGCTGGCCCGCCATGGTTCACGCAAAATCATCATCGGTAAAGATACCCGTATTTCCGGCTATATGCTGGAGTCCGCACTAGAAGCGGGTCTTGCGGCGGCGGGGCTCTCTGCGTCCTTCACCGGCCCGATGCCGACGCCGGCCGTGGCCTACCTCACCCGTACCTTCCGCGCGGAAGCCGGTATCGTTATCTCTGCCTCCCATAATCCGTTCTACGATAACGGGATTAAATTCTTCTCCATCGATGGCACCAAGCTGCCGGACGACGTAGAAGAAGCCATTGAAGCGGAGATGGAAAAAGAGATCACCTGCGTAGACTCCGCCGAGCTGGGCAAAGCCAGCCGCATCGTTGACGCAGCAGGCCGCTATATCGAATTCTGCAAAGGCACCTTCCCGAACGAGCTGAGCCTGAGCCACCTTAAAATCGTCGTCGACTGCGCTAACGGCGCTACGTACCACATCGCGCCGAACGTCTTCCGCGAGCTGGGCGCAAAAGTTATCACCATCGGCTGCGAGCCGGACGGGGTGAACATCAACGAAGGAGTGGGCGCCACCGATGTACGTGCGCTGCAGGCGCGCGTGCTGGCCGAGAAAGCCGACCTGGGGATTGCGCTTGATGGTGACGGCGACCGCGTAATTATGGTTGACCACGAAGGTAATAAAGTCGATGGGGACCAGATCCTCTACATTATTGCCCGGGAAGGGCTGCGTCAGGGTCAACTGCGCGGCGGCGCCGTGGGTACGCTGATGAGCAATATGGGCCTTGAGCTGGCGCTGAAGCAGCTGGGTATTCCCTTTACTCGTGCCAAAGTGGGCGACCGTTACGTGCTGGAGAAACTGCAGGAGAAGGGCTGGCGCATCGGCGCGGAAAACTCCGGCCACGTGATCCTGCTTGATAAAACCACTACCGGTGACGGCATCGTTGCGGGCCTGCAGGTGGTCGCGGCGATGGTGCGCAACCATATGTCCCTGCACGATCTGTGCAGCGGCATGAAGATGTTCCCGCAGATCCTGGTAAACGTACGCTTTAGCGCCGGCAGCGGCGATCCGCTGGAAAATGCCAACGTTAAAGCGGTGATGGCCGAGGTTGAAGCCGCGCTGGGATCGCGTGGGCGCGTGCTGCTGCGTAAATCCGGTACCGAGCCGCTGATCCGCGTGATGGTAGAAGGCGAGGACGAAGCGCAGGTAACCGAATTTGCCCATCGCATTGCCGATGCGGTAAAAGCGGCATAATCGTCGCGATAAGTGTCTAAAAAGGCGGCGCTTGCCGCCTTTATTTTGCGCAATCATGCGGGTTTTGCTGTTTTTTTCCGCACTTGATACAATGCGCTGAAATTGCCCTTGCGAAGGTCATTCGCTTTGGTTAGTATTCACACCCGCTTCAGTGGGAAAGCGAAATTCCTGCTTATTGGTCGAAGCATTGGTATGCGGCAAATCCGCAAGGAACAGGTTGATTATGTACGAAGCTCTTTTGGTAGTTTTCCTTATTGTAGCCATCGCACTCGTTGCGCTGATTATGCTGCAGCAAGGTAAAGGCGCTGACATGGGAGCCTCCTTCGGAGCAGGCGCTTCCGGTACGCTGTTTGGTTCAAGTGGTTCTGGTAACTTCATGACCCGCACAACGGCGATTCTGGCGACACTGTTTTTCATCATCAGTCTGGCGCTGGGCAATATCAACAGCAACAAGACCAGTAAAGGAAGCGAGTGGGAAAACCTGAGCGCGCCGGCGAAATCCGAGCAGACTCAGCCAGCAGCGCCGGCTAAGCCGACCAGCGATATCCCGCAGTAAGTATTCAGTACCGAGGTGGTGGAATTGGTAGACACGCTACCTTGAGGTGGTAGTGCCCTAACGGGCTTGTGGGTTCGAGTCCCATCCTCGGTACCAATATTCCGAAAGAAAGACGTCGCAAGACGTCTTTTTTTTTCGTCTGTACTTTATGACCCTGTTGTTTTTACCGCCCGGTAAAGAGCGTAAAAAAGGCGCCCTCAGGCGCCTTTTGCATTGTTATGCAACCATTATTTCTTGTCGCCGCTTTCCAGGTTTTCAACCTGCGGCAGGCCATTCCCACTGGATACGGAGAGCAGACCGGTTTCGGTATAGGTGAACAGCTTGGCGCGGGTATCGGTGATATCCAGGTTACGCATGGTCAGCTGGCCGATACGGTCATCCGGAGAGAAGACCGAGTCGCCTTTTTCCATGGTCAAACGCTCAGGCTGGTAGGTCAGGTTATCGGAAACGGTATTCAGAATGGAGTAGTCATTCCCACGACGCAGCTCCAGGGTAACTTCGCCAGTGATTGCGCTCGCCACCCAGCGCTGGAGCGCATCACGCAGCATCAGCGCCTGCGGATCGAACCAGCGGCCCTGGTACAGCAGTTTACCCAGCTGACGGCCGTGAGAGTGATACTGCTCGATGGTGTCTTCGTTATGAATACCGGTCAGCAGACGTTCGTAGGCGATATGCAGTAACGCCATCCCCGGGGCTTCATAGATGCCACGGCTTTTTGCTTCAATGATACGGTTTTCAATCTGATCGCTCATGCCCAGGCCGTGACGACCGCCGATGCGGTTAGCTTCAAGCATCAGCTCAACGTCGTTTGCAAAGGTCTGACCGTTCAGGGCAACCGGATGGCCACGCTCGAAACGTACCGTCACCTCTTCCGCCGGGATCTTCACGCTCTCGTCCCAGAACTTAACGCCCATAATCGGGTTAACGATTTTCACGCTGGAGTTGAGGTACTCGAGGTCTTTCGCTTCGTGCGTTGCACCCAGCATGTTGGAGTCGGTGGAATAGGCTTTTTCGACCGACATCTTGTAGTCGAAGCCGCAGGCAATCATAAATTCGGACATTTCATGACGGCCGCCCAGCTCGTCGATAAAATCGGTATCGAGCCACGGCTTGTAAATCTGCAGCTCGGCGTTGGTCAGCAGGCCATAACGATAGAAACGTTCAATATCGTTGCCTTTATAGGTGCTGCCGTCGCCCCAGATGTTCACGCCATCTTCTTTCATGGCGGCAACCAGCATGGTACCGGTTACGGCGCGGCCCAGCGGCGTGGTGTTGAAATAGGTCAGGCCGCCGGTAGTGTTGTGGAAAGCACCGCACTGGATGGCGGCGATGCCTTCTGCGACCAGCTGCTTACGGCAGTCAATCAGACGTGCGTTCTCTGCACCGTACTCCATGGCGCGACGCGGGATGGCTTCGTAATCGTCCTCATCCGGCTGACCGAGGTTCGCAGTATATGCATAAGGAACCGCTCCCTTCTGGCGCATCCACAGCAGTGCAGCGCTGGTGTCCAGACCGCCGGAAAAAGCGATGCCAATACGTTGTCCTTGCGGAAGATGCTTGAGAATCGTCGTCATAAAATAGAACCTTGCTTGATTGACTAATGAGTTATCATTTTCGTCTTAAATGCATTTTTATGCAAAATAAGTGAGTTTTCATTTAATCATCTTTTGGCGATGACCGGAAGAGATTCGTGTATTATTTGTAAAAATTTCTGAAGGGAATCCCTGGCGTATGCGGGGTTGACAGCTAACCTGCACTATCAATATACTGAACGCCGATTTTACGTCCCGTCCTCGGTACCAAATCCCAGCATTATTTGCATTTTTTACCCAAAACGAGTAGAATTTGCCACGTTTCAGGCGCGGGGTGGAGCAGCCTGGTAGCTCGTCGGGCTCATAACCCGAAGGTCGTCGGTTCAAATCCGGCCCCCGCAACCACTTTCCTGTTAAGTTCTTTTTCAAATATACTGTGAAGACTCAGAGCCTTCGTAGCTGGATTTGAAAAATTGCTTTCAGAAAGTGCTCCAGGCCGCAGTTGCGGCTATAGGGTTCAGTTATCTAAAGCCCCGATTTATCGGGGTTTTTTGTTATCTGACTACAGAATAACTGGGCTTTATGCCCTTTTTTTATGTCTTGGGGGTGGGCTTGTCCACATTAGAGCAAAAATTAACAGAGATGATAACAGCACCGGTTGAAGCACTGGGCTATGAACTGGTCGGCATCGAATTCGTTCGCGGTCGTACTTCCACGTTGCGCATCTATATTGATAGTGAAGATGGCATCAATGTTGATGATTGTGCTGATGTCAGCCACCAGGTAAGTGCGGTTCTTGACGTTGAAGATCCCATTACCGTTGCCTATAACCTGGAAGTTTCCTCGCCAGGCCTCGATCGTCCGATGTTTACGGCCGAACATTACGTGCGCTTTACCGGTGAAGAAGTGGCTCTCGTTCTGCGTATGGCTGTACAGAACCGCCGTAAATGGCAGGGCATTATCAAGGCCGTTGATGGTGAAATGATCACGGTGACCGTCGAAGGCAAAGATGAAGTGTTCGCGCTGAGTAATATCCAGAAGGCGAACCTGGTTCCCCACTTTTAACAGTCTGGATTGAGGTGAAAAGCCCGCGATGAACAAAGAAATTTTGGCTGTTGTTGAAGCCGTCTCCAACGAGAAAGCGCTGCCGCGTGAGAAGATTTTCGAAGCGCTGGAAAGTGCCCTGGCTACGGCAACCAAGAAAAAATATGAACAAGAGATCGATGTCCGCGTGGAAATCGATCGTAAAAGCGGTGACTTCGATACTTTCCGCCGTTGGGTAATCGTTGAAGAGGTGACCCAGCCGACGAAAGAGATCACCCTGGAAGCTGCACGTTTTGAAGACGAAAGTCTGAACGTGGGCGAATACGTTGAAGATCAGATCGAGTCCGTGACCTTTGACCGTATCACCACCCAGACCGCGAAGCAGGTTATCGTACAGAAAGTACGTGAAGCCGAGCGCGCCATGGTGGTTGATCAGTTCCGCGAGCACGAAGGCGAAATCATCACCGGTGTGGTGAAGAAAGTTAACCGTGACAACATCTCGCTGGATCTGGGTAGCAACGCTGAAGCTGTCATCATGCGTGAAGATATGCTGCCGCGTGAAAACTTCCGTCCGGGTGACCGTATTCGTGGCGTTCTGTACTCCGTTCGCCCGGAAGCGCGTGGTGCACAGCTGTTCGTGACGCGTTCCAAACCGGAAATGCTGATTGAACTCTTCCGTATCGAAGTGCCAGAAATCGGCGAAGAAGTTATCGAAATCAAAGCGGCAGCCCGCGATCCAGGCTCTCGTGCGAAGATCGCTGTTAAAACCAACGACAAGCGTATCGATCCGGTTGGCGCATGCGTAGGTATGCGTGGCGCACGCGTTCAGGCGGTCTCTACCGAACTGGGCGGCGAGCGTATTGATATCGTTCTTTGGGACGATAACCCGGCGCAGTTCGTGATCAACGCAATGGCACCGGCTGACGTGGCCTCTATCGTTGTTGACGAAGACAAGCACACCATGGATATCGCGGTAGAAGCGGGCAACCTGGCGCAGGCGATTGGTCGTAACGGCCAGAACGTACGTCTGGCATCGCAGCTGAGCGGCTGGGAACTCAACGTGATGACCGTTGATGACCTGCAGGCGAAGCACCAGGCTGAAGCCCATGCGGCGATCGATACCTTCACTAAATACCTCGACATTGACGAAGATTTCGCCACCGTCCTGGTTGAAGAAGGTTTCTCTACGCTGGAAGAACTGGCCTATGTGCCAATGAAAGAGCTGCTGGAAATTGACGGTCTTGATGAAGCAACCGTTGAAGCCCTGCGTGAACGCGCTAAAAACGCACTGACCACCCTGGCACTGGCTCAGGAAGAGAGCCTTGGTGATAAGAAGCCGGCTGATGACCTGCTGAATCTGGAAGGTCTTGATCGTGCGATTGCGTTCAAGCTGGCTGCCCGTGGTGTTTGTACGCTGGAAGATCTCGCTGAGCAAGGCGTTGATGACCTGGCT
>Ga0268257_1000473_pt1 | contig 48696 bp, 73 predicted proteins | sample AgamicAtPrz_FD_200249 | JGI IMG/M metagenome (GOLD analysis project Ga0268257, IMG submission 200249) | Agave microbial communities from Guanajuato, Mexico - At.P.rz (v2) (version 3) | ecosystem: Host-associated > Plants > Phyllosphere > Phylloplane/Leaf | place: Guanajuato, Mexico | collected... | reverse complement strand
TACGCTCGGTGAGCCGGGCGTGGCGCTTAATGATGTGATGGCCGATCTGCAAAAAGCGTCGGTGTCTCTGCAGATGGGCCTCCAGGTGCGTAATAAGCTGGTATCGGCCTATCAGGACGTGATGTCCATGCAGGTTTAGGTTGTCTAACCTAATGATAATTATAATTAATAACCATCCGATCCTGTTGCGTGGGGCATAGGTGGGGCAAACTCACTCAATTTCTGGTTGAGGATAAGTACCTGGTCCTGGTTATTTTCAGCCATCCAGGAACCATATACCCGATAAACCATTTGCGCGTCGGTGTGTCCCATTTGCTTCGCGATGAAGTTAGGGTTAGCACCGGCAGCTAACGACCAGCATGCATAAGTGTGTCGGGATTGGTATGCTTTGCGATAGCGAATCCCGGCGCGCCGCATTGCTGCCTCCCATGACTGGTTAATCGACCCCACAGCGTAATGATGCCCGGCACGGCCATTACGCGCAGCGATCTGTGGGTTGAACACGAAAGTGCACGGATGCACATCAGTACGACCATACTCGCGCAGTTTCACTTCAACCTGGTACTGCTTGCCCAGGCGTGTTAATTCGGCCTGCCTCTTCAGCACGTCGATCGCTGGCTGAATGAGGTTGATGATGCGGTCCGTTCCGGCGTCCGTTTTCGGAAGGGTGAACTCCTTCGTCAAAGTATGGTTCCGGCGGATGATCATCGTGCCTGCTTTCAGGTCAATGTCTTCCCAGGCAAGAGCTACCAGCTCTCCGTGACGTACTCCGGTATAAACTGCCAGCGACCACATATTTTTAAGTTGCTGGTGGGTACATGCGTTAATCATCCGGATGAATTCTTCTCGCGTTAGCGGATCTGGCTCGGTACGAGCCCGTTTGAGCAGAGAAATACCATTAAACGGATTCGCTTTTACATACCCGCTATCAGCTGCAAAGTTAAACATACCTGACATGGTTCTCATGTAGTTGTTCACCGTTCTGACAGAGCGCCCTTTCACCGGTGTTTTCTGTCCCGTCTTCAGGACGTGATAACCGGTCAGCAATTCCTTTCTGATAAACAGTAGGTCTTCCTGTGTCACCGCTGAAGCCAGCCTGTCGCCGCCTATCCTTGGCACCATGTTGCGCGCTATAGATGTATAGCGAGACATCGCGTTGGTGCTAATCTCCATACGCTTCAGTTCAAGCCACTTGGTAGCCAGCTCTAGCACAGTTATTTCCTTGCTCTCCACACCAAATCTTTTCAGGTTAGGAGAATCCGGGAACTGGGCGGCATAGTTGAAGTTGCCGGTCTTAATCGAAAAGCACACCGACGCGCGCAGCTCGCCAGCGACCTTTCTGTTTTTTGGTGTATCCGGCACGCCGAGGCTTTCACGCACCCGGCTGCCTTTATAGATGAACCATATGCGGAGCGTACCGCCATGATTCTCCACGCCTGTTGGATATGCTGACTTAGCCATTATTCCCTCCTGACGTCCAAGAGCCCGCTAAGCATAAACGGATCCTCATTGGCGCGCACCCGGCTGTTTCTTTTTGAGGCTCTCAACCCACTGGTCGATCGCTTTATGGTTATACAAGCACTCGCTGTTTTCCTTTGGAATGCTGTCCGGTGACATGTGGACGTACTCCCTGCCGCAGAGCCAACTGTTTTTACGGGCCCGCGCTATCGTTCCCGGGCGGAGCCCTGTCATCTTCACAAGCAGGTCTTCTGTCACCCAATCGCTGGGCACGATTTGAATAATTTCGCTCATGATCGCTCCTATGACATCGTTTTATAAAACTGCGGCTGATCTGGTGTGGCCGCGCGTAATTCGTTTTCCGGATGAACTGAATAATTTCTGTCATCCCAACGCACCCAGAACTGCGGATGGTCACCGTCAGGATCCTGCAGGCTATCCACCACACCATGAATGCCGCCGGTCTTCTTCTGGACTATTGCGCCCACATTAAAAGCAGCCATTGCACACCTTCCGGTTCGTGAATAAATGAGATGAGAGCGCCCAGCGCCATAATTGCGACGATGAGCCAGGTCATGGGGTTTGATTGCATTGTGAACTCCCAAAAAGAAGCCCGGCGCGGGGCCGGGCAAAAGGGATGACGTTGCAGTGCTTTCGCACCCAATAGCCAGCTCATAACTGGCTATCAGTTGCGTGAGTTAGATCTGCGATCGGGAATTCCGCTTCACCGAGAAGTTTCCGGTCAGCGCGCTGCTGATTGGGCCGCCGTTGTTCAGGTCTGCAACGATGATATCGACGGTCAGCCCTTCGCTTGTCATTTCGTTATCAATCGGCTCATTGTCCTCAAGCGCGTCACGGAAAGACGCGGCGACAATCTTCCCACCCATAAACGACATGCCAGCGTTAACCGGCGGCTCTTTACCGTCCTCATACTCAAATACGAACGTCATCTTTCCCATAATCTCTCCTCATGCCGCGCGCTGGGCACGCAGCTTCTTCAGGTGTTCTGCTGTTTCGATTTCTTCGGCGATCCGCTCGGCAATTTCGTACTTACTCGGTGCGTTTGATAGCGCCAAAACGCGAGTAATCAACGCCTCAAAAAGCCAAGGGGAAATCAGGTTGCACATTTCTTTGAATTGGTGGGCGAATGTTAACTTTTTGGTAATCCATGCAAGATGGGCATCATCGGCTGACTCGAACAGCCCGAGATAATGGTACTGTCGCATGAAAATGATTACGCTTTTGAATTTTGAAAGTGATGGAACGTACATAACGCCAACAGGCAATTCTCCGTTGTGTTTACCTTTTGCGTTGATGAATGAATTGAGCTGGCTTGGGATAAAAATACATGTTTCTGGGGAGTAAACCTTTTTGCCAATAACGGTGAAGTCCTTGTCCAACTCCCAGCCATCTACGTGATTTTTCTTCCACCATGCGAAAAAGGTTGTGAACGTGAGCCACTCTTCGCATACAGAACAACCTTTGTAGTGGGGATGCTTTTCCTGGTAGGAGGGGCACGTTGCCCTCTGTAGCATTCCGCACCAGATATCATAAGCCCTATGGTTGATCACCTTTCCATCGAACTCGGCGCCGGTGCAGAAAGGTGAGTCGTTTTTACCAACACCTTTAACAAGGTTGTTCCTGTGAAATTTCCTTGGCTTACTCTCAAGAATTAAATCAATTTCGGCCCTATCCATCACAACCCCCTTTGCTTGCGTATAAGCTCCAGGTCAGTCTGGCAACTGGCGCACGTCTGGCAGCCGGGTACGGCAGCGCGCCGCGGCTCGGGAATTGGTTCGTCGCATTCTTCACAACGCTCGGCTGATACGGCGTTGCGGTCGATGCGGTGAGCGGAAAGGGCAGCGTTACGCTGAAGCTCTTCAATCTCTGCTGCGGTATCGATGATGTCCATGGTCACTCCTTACTCGCGGTTTGGCCGTGATTAGCGAATTCGCCATGTCGTGCATTTCTAAATGACTCAACGGCTTGAATTGCATCTTCAATATTTTCAAATTTACCCAAGTGATATTTCTTTCTTTCAAACATGCACTGGGAGTGCCATTTCTTAGTTTTATTGCACCAACTGACACCTTTGTGACCGCTTTTGTTGGTCTTGCGCAGCCTTTGGTTATGCATGTTTTGGGTGTGAGTCGCTGGGCGTAGATTTGCGATACGATTGTCGGTACGAACGCAGTTGATATGGTCAAGGTGACCAGGAGGGAATTCGCCAAACATGTAAAGCCAGGCCAATCTGTGCGCCAAGTAATTCTTCCCGTCGAGCTTAATCCCGATGTAACCATTGCAGGTCAGGCTGTCAGCTGGCATTCCCGGCTTTATGCAATAAGCGGTGGATTTTATCCAAGTAAACGATCCAGTAAGCGGGTCATAATCTAAGCACTCCTTAAGTCTTGCCTGAGTAATCATGGTCAATGCTCCCGGAACTGTCGGTTAATTCGGTTGAAGGTGAACGCCAGCAATAAAAAAGGCCGCGATAGCGACCTGGTGATTAGTGCCTTCATGCTGCACCGCCTTCATTCTTCTCGGCTTCGACAGCCATCTGCTCAAGCCGTCGCGATAGCTCGGCGGCCAGCGTCTGGAATTCTTCTTCGGTCGCCACCGGGATCGGCACAAAGCGAATTCCGATGTGCGCAAGATGGTTGGCAATTTCGAGGCTTTTTCTCAAATCAACTGGTGAGGCTCTGTTCATGCGGCGCGATCCTCTTCCTGGAAGATAATTTCCATTTCCAGCTTCTCGGCCAGGGCATTCTCCGCGCGGGCGCCAGCGGAGTGCTCCCAACCTTCAAGCATGTAGATAGCATCAGCACAGCGAAGCATAGACAGGCAGATGTCCATGTACTCGGCCTGGGTTAATCCATCTGGTAGACGGGCGGGATTCAGAACAATATGGCCTTTCGACCAGAGATGAAAATGCGCATGGTTAAAAGCGGCACGGTTAAAATTAGGTAGGCCGCTCATCGGCCCGGCAATATAAACTTTCACGATTCCACTCCGAAGCGGCGATTAAGCCGCCCTGTGTAAACGTCGAACTCCAGGAGGCTAACTCCCAGAGCTTCAATTTTCTTGTGATGCTTGTTGATGATGGGAGGCACCGTTTCGTTCCAGTTTGGCTTTGGCTTCTTGCGCATGGCCTGCTGGATTTCCTCGGTGCAGCGGCGGCAGGCGGAACGGATGGCGTTGTCTGTTTCTGGCGTCATGCGGCCTCCGTCTTAACAACATCGATGGCGCAGCCGGGTAGCAATTCAACAGCGGAGGTGGCACACTGATTTCCCCAATGATCCCAGCCCGGCGCCGCGCTGCGGCTAAACAGCTCAATGCGCGGCACATCGCCGTAAAGCAGCTCCAGTCGGTGGCGAACTTCCCACGGCTTTTCGCTGTGTGCTCCGAGCGGGCTGTAGACCACCTGTTTAATCCCAGCATGCTTTCGTTCCAGCCCGGCGCCGCGGGTAGCAATCAGCAAGTCTTCAGTATTGGCGCGGGTGTGGTTGCCACCGTTCATGCGCGTCTCGGCGTTAAGCAGATCAAGGAAGTCGTAAAAGTCGGTGATTTCACCCTCGGCCAGCGCCTTGTTGATGCGCAATTCCGCGTTCTGATTCAGCTTCACCCAGGTAAAGCCCTTCATCGTGCGAACGGTAAATCCCCAAGCCTCGGCCAGCTCGATAGCCTCCTGGTTATGCGTGCCGGTGTACCACATCGCCAGCACCGCGTTTTCGGCAGCGAGTTCCCAGACTGGCAGGCGCTTGATGTCGATGAGCTTCATGGTGGAATAGTGATCGGCAGCAGCCCCGTTGCTGATGGTGTTGCCGTAAGACCAAGGCGGATCGACATACAGAAGTGAGTATTTCGCTCTCATGCCGCCTCCTGCCTTTCCCGATATTCCTCAGCGAGCCGCTGCGCCTTTAATGGATTGCTGACCACTTCTCCCCATGGCATTAGCCAGCCGTTACCAATGAAGGGAAGGCACAGTGAGCCAACCCTGATGTCGTCGTGAGCGTGAGTCATAGGATGGACTCCATTTCGTCGATGTAGAGACCCTTGGAAATGAGGCGGCGACGGCGTGCGGCGCGCGCTATGCACTCCTGCCGCCTGCCTTCCTGCGATTGCTCAATGGCGCGCCGGGTGAACAGGCGTGATTTGCCTTGCGGCGTTACGACCTTTGGCTTGCTGGCCAGGCTAAATGTCCGGTCGCAGATACCGTCCTCGTTGAGCCATGTTTCCGACGCGACAATTTGCGCTATTTGTCCGGCGCCGCGGGTAATGCCGTTGGCCACCCGGTTAAACTCAATGAGCGTTACGCCAAACTTCTCGGCGATTTCGCTGCCGGTGACCGGGCGGCCGCGCGTCTGAATCATCCAGATAACGCGTTCACGGAGGCCGGAAAATTGCCCGGTTCGCCCGGGCCTGCGGTAGAAGGGTGTGCGTTTCATTTCCACTGCTCCCCGAACGTGAAGCCGATTTCCGCCAGCGCCTCGTCCATCTTCTCGATGAACTCCGGCACCATTTCGTTGAATTCGGACATGTACTGCGTATCCCGCTCAACTACGACGTGGTGAATACCTTCGCGTTTCATGCGTGGGTCGTAGTTGGCAAAGAACCAGGCATCTTTTCCGGTAACCCACATGCTGTACTGCACCTGGGCCATGTACGCAGACTTGATGGCTTCGAAACCGCCAAGGCGGAATTTCATGAAGTCGCGGGAGGTGAAAGGGCATTTCAATTCGAGGCCGAACCCGTTACTGCACAGGCCGTCAGGGGAGCACGCAGTGCGCATGCTCTCGTCACGGAACAGGATCGGAGACTCCGTGACTTTCACGTCAGTGGTGAACTCGAAAAGGGTACGAGCATCTTCCTCGTACTGCTTACCCCAGGCCAGTGCCTTGGCGTTAACCTCTGGCGCGACGCCGGTGCATACCTCGGCGAGCAAAGTGTGGAAGTAGGACATCTTCATGTCTGTCCATTTCTTTCCCGATCTTGGCTTGGCGATGACGTTGTGTACTTCTGAGGCGGTGATGACGCCGAGGCGCAGCCTGTGCCACGCCTCATCGCCCTGTTGGATAGTTGTTACGTCAATACCGGCCCGGGCTAGGATAATTTCTGGTGTCATGCTGCCGCCTTTTGCCTGAGGAACCCGAGAGCCTTAACACCTTCCAGTTCTGTCAGGTCGGATGGCTGCGAGATAGGGCGTTTGAAAATGCGTGAACAGAGAGGGAGAAGATCGGCATCCCATGTCTTATCCAAGGAGACAAGCAGGTCGTTAATCTCTTTCTGCGTGGTTTCGCTAAGCGGCGTTATATCGCGCTCAGGCTGACGCTCTGCTGTAAAGTTGATACCTTCTTCGCCCTCGGTATTAACGTGGTCGATGGCGGCATCCAGGCGTTCACGGCGAGGCCAGTATTTTGCAGCCTGCTTCACTACCGTCTTGAGGATCATCTGCTCTTCATCGGTGACCCATGGACACTTCTTGCTGTTGTCGGATTTGTACTTCTTCCACGCTTCTGAGCGGTCACGGATGGAGTAGATGGCATCGATGCGCATCGTATGGGTGAGGTAATCACCATCGTCAGTTTTTACCGTTACATACGCGCCTACGATGTCCCCGCGCTGTTCTTCAGTATCGAAGTCGTTGTAGATGTGGATTGGCGGTTTATCGAGCCCCTCGCGGCGGAACTGGTCGTTTCTTCGAACAATAGCCGACTGGCACCACTTAATGGCGCCAGACTGCTGCGCGATATGCATCAGGCCCATGTAACTGATGTCTAGGCAAATAGCCCCTTTACGCGGAACCAGGTAAGCCAGCTTCTGAGCTGGGTTTAGCGAAATACCGATAGCCGCAACGTTGATGATTGCGTTCTGCGTGCTGGTCTGGTTCTGGAAAGCGACTTTCGCGAGGTAGTCGTTGTTCTGAAATAGTTGGATGGCGAACTGGCTTTCCTTCGCCCACACCATCCGGTCGTCTGTGGCCGCCTTATTGAAAAGCGGCTCCTGTTGTTTGACGAAATCAACAAGGGTTAAGCTCATAATCGCTCCTTAGAAAGGGCAGGGTGCTTGGCGCTGCCATTCTTCTTCGGCACGGGCATATGCGCAGGCCGAAATGTATTCGTTGTATGCCTCTTCGGCCTTTTCTCCGATAAGCGCAAACTGAGCTTCCTGAGGCAGGAACAAATTGCTCATCTCCAGAGGTTTCGCAGGAAACATGGCGATCAGTTCCTTCGCCCGGTCGTCGATCCACTTCTCTTTCTCATCGGTGAGCTGCTGCTCAACCCAGCGCCGATCTTCGATGCGGTCGTAAGTGAGGTATGCGTTCATGGCTGAACTCCTGAAATTTGGATGTGCAGATCCCGCCCGCGTAATGCCAGGCCGATCGGTTGAATAGGGTGGTTGATATCAGTGAACCATCGGCTCGCCGCGCTCATTCAGCAGCACAACGACGGAATCACTTTTGATGATGGTTTTTTCGAAGATGTTGAAGGCGTACAGGCCTTTCTCAACGTTCGCAGAGGCGCGATAAGTTTTGCCGTGGTGTTGCAGCATTGTGCCCGGTAAAACCTCGCTACGTGGCACTGATGCGGTGCCGTAGTGCATTCCGATCATACCTTCACCTCAACCTGTTCCAGGAGGCCAGCGATATGCATCTGCCAGCGGTTCAGCACCAGTTTTTCCCGCGGTGCCGATACCGACGTCAGCTGCCACTCGTTATCGTTGAGCTTTTTGGCGGTGTACTGCTTGCCGTTGTGGGTGACTGTCATCTCACACCACCTTGAATAAGAACCAGCCCATACCGCACACGATCATTCCCACAATGGTTATTGCGGAAGACATGCGTACATGGTCAATGGCTAGTTTTGAAAGTGGCTGGCGATGTTCTTTTTTCGTCAGCGAGTTGATTGCTATGCCGAGCAGAAACATCCCGACAAACCATAAGGCGTATATCTTTAAGCCAAACTCCAAGTCACTCATAAATCCTCTTGGCCTTATCGCGGCGAACGGAACGGTTAATACAAGACTTCAACGCATTTATTCAGTGTTTCAATGGGCGGTGGATGGCCGCCGGTTGTCATAACTAAGCCGCCTCGGTGAAGCGACTGAGGTATGAAAAAACCCGCCGTGGCGGGTTATTCTTGCTGACTAACAATTTCAATTTTCACGTTGAATCCTGGGTAGTCCCGCGCGGAGTCTAAATCCTCAAGGATTGCGCTGTGCAATTCGCCAGTCGACAAATTCGACTCTTCAAGCTCAGCAACTGTTACCCTTACAACAATCTCCATACCCTTATCCTCTGTCGTTACCCGCTGATGCGGGAGAAATGCTTTATCAGTCAACTGTAAATTCTTGAGCTACAACTCATCGCGAATCTGTGAGAGTGTGCTGATTGCGAGGTAATACCCGCGTCGATGCTCTTCTGTTTTGTACGCACGCATATCGTCTTTGATCGATGCTATTGCCTTATTTAGGACCTCAACTTGTGCTTCTTTAATCGCCTGTTTGCGCGGCTTCTGACGCTTCTTAGGAAGGTCTCTTAAACACGCCGGAATGTATGTCTGAGTCATAAAAAATCCTCTTGTGATTCAGCCCAGCCCACTCTGCTTCGAATGGACTGGAATAAATCTTTTTATTCGCTTTGCCATAATTGCCGCTCTTCCTGAGCCCGCCTATGGTCCGACGCATGGTTTACTGTCGCGCCGTTCGACTGACCGAATCTCCACTTCGCCGCTGGCTAACTTCGCTCAGCTGTCGATGTTTCGTTTCGATGAGTTGAATATACAAAACGTATTCTTATCATGCAATACGAAATGTATAATTATTGGGTGTACCTTGGGTAACAAATTGTATTTTAAAATGATTTATTTTTTGCTTTAGTGCTAGAAACCAAAAATAGAGGGGGGGGGATTCATCTTGCGCTTACGCATTTATGAGGTGGTAATTATCTGTGCATGAATGGGAAGTGAAGGGCGGCATTGCGCCACCGTCATAAGGTGGCGGCGTGGGGTGGAGTTGAATAGTGGGTTATTTAGCTTGCCGGAGAATGGCAATAGGCGGTAGATACCAGATCGTACTGTTTATTTTCAATTTTTACCTGGTTGCGCCCAAAATCCCCAGCTGCAGAGCTTGTCATTACCGGCTGCTTAGAAGGTTTGATTGTTACGGTGTTGCTTTTTTCAACGTATACGAACCTTGCTCCAATTTTGCTGATGTGTGTTTTCCCAGAAACTACACCACAGACAGCTTTACCGCTTTCTGATTCAACTACTTTGACGTCACTAAAGGTAAGTCCGCTTGCAACTAAAAAGGTGTTGTCACAAGTTGCTATAGCCAAGGGTTTCTTTGACTCATCAGCAGCTGCTACTCTCATGAATTCTGCGCACTTGTTCGTCGCTTCACGAGACTTCAGGTTATCGATAACTGCGGTTTTTGTTTGCTCAACCAAGGCCGTGTCTTGGGCATATAGAGATGTTGAGCAAAGCAGTAGCGATAACAAAATTAGGTTTTTCATAAGCATCCTTACTGTTTACGTTTAAATTAGTCTTAGCTTCGTTTCCACAGCTACGCCAATTATCCTGCAGTTCCCGTTAATAGGCACCAGCGGCCACTGAGGATTTAGGCCCTTCAGATATTTCTGCCCGCCATCAATGACTAACTTTTTGAACGTTGCTTCGTTCGAGTCAGATAGCTTGGCAATTACCAGGCTACCATTGACCGCGTCTCTCCCGGTGTCGAAAAGTACAAAGGTTCCTTCAGGAATACTCAACCCAGTAGGAGCAGTCATTGACTCACCCTCGACGAGCAACCAGAACGCGTCACCCTGGATGTGAGCATTTGACTCAAGCCAGAGATCTATATCTTTTAGGGTGTAGGGCTCAACCGCTTCGCACCATGAACCAGCCTGAACGCTGCTGATTACTGGGTACTTATTCCCAGGACTATAGGGACCAGCGTACTCAACATCACCCTTAAGTGTGTCATCAATGATCAAGCCGCCTGCTCCTACGGAAAAGTTCTTTTTGCCAAGGAACTGCAATATTTTTGCGATCTCGGAAAGGCTTGGCTCTCGTCGAGCGTTCAGCCAATGGCTTACCGCACCTTTAGTAATGCCGAGGTGTTCCGCCAGCTGTTCCTGATTGATGCCCTGACTCTTCATCAGGGTCTTAGCTAAGTCGTACCATTTCATAGTCATACCTGAATGATACAAGTTGTATATATTTGCGCGAGCCACAATTCGTATATTTTACTTGCGAACAAAGAATACAAAACGTATATTTAAGTTGTTTAAAGGAGACCCGACATGAACAACATTCGAAAAATCCGCAGAAACATAGGTTTGACTCAGCGCCAGATGGCTGAAGAGCTGAACCTCACGACAGGTGCGGTTTGCCATTACGAAAAAAATAAACGCAGCTTAAGCCTTGAGCAGTGCCGGGCGATTGTTGCAGCTCTGAATAAGCATGGCGCTTCAGTAAGCGTTGATGACGTTTTTCCACCAATTAACAGCAACGCCGCCTGACCGGCGGCCCTAATCACGAAAGGGAAAGCAATGCATTCACTTGCGTATCAACAAGGTAACAAATTTTCGCCAACGGCGATGATTTACCAGAATCGCCGGGAACCTGATTCCAAGGCGTTAAACATCGATGGGATCCGCGCAGCTGTTCGCGCCTGGGCAGCTGATTGCCGCAGCCGTGAATTTGTCGCAGCGCTGATTGTTGAAGAGTGGCGGGCAAACGGCAGCACTGGGCTGGATATCCCGACTGACTCGCATCGCCAGATGCAGAAAGTGTTTCGCTGGATCGATGGCGACACCGAGTACGCCGCCAACAACATTCGACAGCTGGCCCCGGCAATCATGGCCGTGCTGCCGCTGGAGTACCGCAACCGCCTGGCGCCGCAGAACGACACGATGTCGCTGATCGCTACTGCGATGAAAGAGTGCGCCGAAGCTAAGCAGGCCGTGCTGCTGGACGCTCCAGAGCATCAGAAGCTGAAAGAGGTAAGCGAGGGTATAGCGTCGCTGTTCCGCCTTATGCCGGAGCAGGTAGGGCCGTTGATGACGATGGTCACGTCGATGCTGGGTGTCATGTGAGAGTCACCAGAAAAGAAAAAGCCCTTGAAGCGGTAACTTCAAAGGCCTTCCAAACACTGTGTTACTTCGGGTAACGGGAGTAAGTATGGCAGGACAAACAAAGCAAGTAAACACCGACCTAAGGGCTGGTGACAGGTTCGAAACCGCATACCCATTTATCTATGTGTGCACAGATTATCAGTCATACGACGGCAACGTGCATACCGATGAGCGTTGGATTGGCGGCTGTCACAAAAATTATGAGCCCGCTGACTCCGGGTATGGTGATCAGTGCTTTTACACGGCTGATGCTGAAGGAAAGCGAATTCTTGAGGTTTTGGCTGTCGTGGAAATGCCAGGGAACTGGCAGAGAAGAATTATTTACTCCTGCCATCTCATAGAGCCTGAAGGCAAGGAGAGGAAAGGCAGGAAGGCTTACACAGTAACTGAATCCAGATTCTTAAAAATGGCTTCTGGTTATTTTGCAGATTACGAATTGGAGGATGCCTAATGGCTCGCTCAAGAAACATTAAGCCAGGCTTTTTCACTAATGATGAACTGGCAGAATGCTCTCCATTTGCTCGCCTGCTTTTCGCCGGGCTGTGGACTATCGCTGATAGAGAGGGTAGGGGTGAAGATCGCCCTAAAAAGATCAAAGTGCTAGTCCTCCCGTTCGATAGTATCGACGTAAACGAGCTGATGCAGACGCTGCATGACAAAGGCTTTATCCGCAGATATGAGGTGGATAGCGATAAGTACTTCCAGATCTGCAACTGGTCCAAGCATCAGAACCCTCACCATAAAGAAATTGCATCTGTAATTCCGGCGCCGCCTGAGCATAAAGACACGGTTTGCGATGGCTATGTGCCGCTGAGCAATACCATTCGGGACGCGATAAAGAAGCGAGACGGTGAAAAGTGCAACTACTGCGGCTCAACGCACGATCTCGAAATTGACCACATCTTGCCAGTTTCAAAAGGCGGAAACAGCAATGCTGAAAATCTTCAGGTGCTTTGCAAGCAGTGCAACATACTGAAATTTAATCACATTGTTAACCATGAAGAATGCATGAAACAACGTAAGGTCATCCTTGCTTCAAGCATGAACCAAGAACAAGTTATGGAAATCGCTTCTTGTCCCACTGATTCCCTTAACCTGATTCCTGATTCCCCTATCCCTGATCCTGATTCCTTGGTTAACACCCAAGCCGCTTACGCGTCTTGCGAAGAGGCCAATGCGGATATTCATGAGATATCGAGTCGGTACGCATTCGAGGGCCAAATCGTTCGGCTGAACCACAAGGACTACCAGGCATGGTTAAGCCTGTACCCGCTGATAGACCTGAACTACGAACTGCAGAAACTGGATATCGAGTTCACCCATGAGAAGCCAAAAAACTGGTTTATCACTGCCAGCCAGAAGTTGAGTTATCAGAACAAGCAAGCGGCAGTACGCGGCAAACCAGCCGCAAAGCCGGATCTGGACTTCAACAACACTGACTGGGCCTATGAGGTGATGCGATGAAATCTCTTGCAGAGCAGATGCATAACCACGACCGCGAGCAGATGAGCCGTATGGCCCATAACCTGCCAGAGCAATACCAGGAACGCGCACCGGTAGAGCAGGTAGCTCAGGTATTCAACAAGCTGTTCAACGAGCTGCGCGCCGCGTTCCCGGCAAGCATGGCTAACTTCCGAACCCAGGAAGACCTGAACGAATTCCGCCGTCAGTGGCTGCTGGCGTTTCAGGAGAACGGGATCCACTCAATGGCTCAGGTTGATGCCGGTATGCGCATTGCCCGCCGTCAGGAGCGCCCATTTCTGCCGTCTCCGGGACAGTTCGTCGCCTGGTGCAAGCAGAGCGGCGGGGCGCTGGGCATCACCGTTGACCAGGTGATCGCCGAGTACTGGGACTGGCGTAACCGCTCGTTCGAATTCACCTCCAGCGAGCAATTCCCCTGGTCTCAGCCGGTCATGTACCACATCTGCGTCGAACTTCGCCACCGCAGTACAGAGCGCCAGTTGACTCATGGTGAGCTGGCACGCGAGGCAGGTGATCTGCTGGACATGTGGGAGAAGCGCGTCACCGAGGGTAAGCCTGTGCCGCCGGTACGCCGGGCAATTGCAGCACCTGCCGCCCAGCATGGGCCTACGCCGATCCAGTTGCTGCAGGCCAAATACAACCGCAACAAATCGAACGGGATGGTGTGAGATGAAAGGCAAACAGGCAATTCTGCGTTATCTCGAAACGCACCGTACCTTCACTGCAAAGGATGTGGCCACAGAGTGCGGCATGACCATCAACTGCATCACGAAGAACGCTATCGATCTGGAGCGGGCCCGGAAGATTGTGCGGATGAGCAAGGTCTGGCGAACGGTGACTTATCGCCTGGCTACGCCAGAAGAACAGGCTAGCACCGCGCGCAGTTGTACAAACGGAATATTTCAGGAGTGCCGTAACAGTCCGGCTATGAGAAGGGTATTGATGGTTTGGGGGAGGGTAGGGGTATGACACGCATCCGTAACTTTGGCTGGAATCGCCTCAAGCTGGCAACCCTGTCATACGAAGAGATAAGCGCTCTCGAAGAGCAGGTGAAGCAGGAGCACGCCTGTAGCGATGGAATCCACATGTACGACAAAGCAGGTCGCGACAAACTCGATGCCCTTAGCTGGGCTGTATACAACAAGCAGAAGCAGGAGGCTGCCCAATGAGCAACATCGGCAAACGCGCATTACGTGAAGAGTTATCGAACCCGGCGATCGGTAGCAATGCCCACCTGCGAAAGTTAGCGCTGGCGCTGCTGGATGAGTTGGAAGCCGCAGAGAAGCGTAATGCGGAGCTGGAGGCGCGGGAAGTAACGCTACCTCCAACCTTCTGGTACGACCATGACGATTTACCGAGAGAAATACCAGTGCTTTCCAGGCGATTGGTAATAAAGGCGCTGCGTGAGGCTGGCGTGAAGGTCGCCGCAGCCGGTAAAGGAGAGGCATCATGAGCACTATTACAAAAGAGCAATTAATCGAAGAGGCGAAGCAGGCCGTTGAGGGCTGTCGCAGGCTACTGCGTGTGTCGCCGGACGTTGAGGCGCACAAGATAAGCCTCCGCCTTGCTGAAATCGCGCTGGCATCGCTCGAAGCTGAGGCTGTGGCGTTGATTTCTGAGCGAAACCTTAAAAACTTAGGCAAGTCATATTCCGTATACGTTAAACATGAGCCAGTAATGGTTAGGCCAATTCCACTATTCACCGCCGCGCCAGCGCCGGTATCTGTTCCTGACTTCGGAGCATTAACGAAATGCATCGTTCAGCGCCTGGTTGATTATGGTGCTGCGGATGATGACGCTATCGCCAGCGCGGAGGAGTTTGTTTACAACGCCTGCCGCGTCGCCATGCTTCAGTCGTTCTGTAATTCCGAACAACTCAACTCTCCGGTGATTGCGGATGGTTGGGTGGCTTGCAGTAAGCGGATGCCGGAATCCATGGTAAGCGTGCTCGTTACTGGAACCTGGTTTCATCATGCTGTTTCATTCTGGGATGGTGTGTCCTGGTGCGATCTGGATTTTGAGCAGCCTGTCACTCACTGGCAACCACTGCCAGCAGCACCACAGCAGGAGGTGAAGTGATGGCCAACCTGCAACTTGCTGTTAACGGTGAATACTTCGACCAGATGAAGTCAGGCGAGAAGGTTGAAGAGTATCGTCTGGTAAATCCTTACTGGTGCCGCAGACTGTCCCATGGACATAACCAACAATTACCGCGTCGTTTTGACCGCCTGATTATCACCCGCGGCTACCCAAAGCGTGATGACCAGACCAAGCGCATTGACATCCCGTATAGCGGTTACGAAGTGAAGATGATCACACATCCGCATTTTGGTCCCGAACCGGTGAAAGTATTCGCCATCAGAGTGAATATTTGTTCGTGAACGCACCTAAACTCATCCTCGCATACAGCAGCCAATGAGGGTGATATTAAAGCAAAATATTTGGTCACAATAACAACAGACGATAAGCAATATGAGTTCGAAACAGTGATAGAGCGAGGGGATAGGATTAGCGATGAGGAGCTAATTGCAGCACTATCTCCCGAAGCAGATCGTTATCTTGAATCCCTTGGTAATGAAGGTGCGTATGGAAAGCGCAGGCAGTTTAGAAGTCTTAATTATAATTTTTTAGAGATAGTTGATTAGTACCATATAATCCCCTCAAATCATCGAGGGGATTTTTATGTCGGACTGGAACATTGCAGCAAAGCCGCAGGAAGATCGCCATAAGGTTAACGTTGACCTTGCTGCATCTGGCGTGGCATACAAAGAGCGCCTGAACATGCCGGTTGTCGCTGAAGTGGTGATGCGCGAGCAACCAGAGAACCTGCGTGATTACTTCCTTGAGCGCCTTAAGTTTTACCGTGAGAAGTCGATAACTTTCCCGAAAGGTAGCGATCCGGTTTACCTGAAACAGGAGGATAATAAGTGAGCTTTGAATACATAGCATTTCCAGAGGGTGAAGAACCTCACAAAGATACTATTGATGATCTTTTGCCTGGAGCCCCATTTAAGATAAATGGCAATTGGGAGCTTAGAAGGTTTGGTGTATTTGAGATATCTAAGCCAGGTGAAATCGTTGAGTATCTTTATGCACATAGCGGAAAAGACAAACCAGGCGATTCGGTAATTAAAAAAGCAATTCTTTCACTCAATCCTGAACCTTATAAGCGATAAAAAACACCCTTTGATTTTCCATAATCAACCAGCCATAATCATGTCATCGGAGCCTGAACAACTCCGGTGACTTCTGCGCATTTAAGGGGACTTAAATGCGACCACAATCTGAACTCCTCAACTTGTCACAGATGCAGAAATGCACCTGCGATTTCATGCATTCTGCGTTACCTCTCGGAGGTGGCGCATGAAACAGCACTACTGCATCGTTAACGACACCGTTAAAGACAATCTCATCGCGTACATTCGCACACTGCCAGTAAACCCTCGCGCGCCGATGGTGGTCGAGGCCCGGGAAGAGACCCGAACCGACAAGCAAAACCGCCTGATGTGGCCGCTGCTGAAAGACCTGTCTGACCAGGTAGTCTGGCACGGCGAAAAGCTTACCCGCGAAGAGTGGAAGGACCTCATCACTGTTCTGGTGAATCAGACCCAGGACCAGGAACAGAAATCCGCGCCGGGCATCAACGGTGGGCGCGTTTATTTCGGCGTCCGCACATCCAAATCCAGCAAGCGCTACATGGTCGATGTCATCGAGGCGATTTACTGGTTTGGTACCGACCGCGGCGTGAAGTTCTCCGAGGCATCCAGTAAGCGCATTGCCTGGGCGCAAGAGTGGAGGGCTTCCCGTGGGTAATCCTCTCGCACGCGTCATCACCAACGAAATCTTCCGCGTTCCGGCGCGCCGCCAGCGTAAGCCCGTGGTTAAGCCGTCCGACATCCCGACCCTGAAGGGCTACACCGCCCGCCTGGTGGATCAGAAATGGCTGCGTCTCGCGGCGAGGAGAAAATTTTCATGAGCATGTATCAACGCATTAATGGCGCTGACTGGCGCAATATTTTCGTCGTCGGCGATCTGCATGGGTGCTACACGCTGCTGATGAATGAGCTCGAAAAAGTTTCGTTCGACCCTGCGTGTGATTTGCTGATTTCGGTTGGCGACCTTGTTGACCGCGGCGCGGAAAACGTCGAATGCCTGGATCTGATTACTATGCCGTGGTTCCGCGCTGTTCGTGGCAACCATGAGCAGATGATGCTGGATGGCCTTTCGGAGTTTGGAAACATCAGTCACTGGCTGGTAAATGGTGGCGGCTGGTTCTTCAATCTCGACTATGACAAAGAGATGCTGGCCAAGGCTCTGGTCCACAAAGCGGCTGAGCTGCCACTCGTCATCGAGCTGGTTACCTCCGATCGGAAAATCGTCATATGCCACGCTGACTACCCGCACAATGAATACGCATTCGATAAGCCAGTACCAGAAGAAATGGTGATCTGGAACCGTGAGCGAGTAAGCGAAGCGCAGGACGGAATCGTCACTGAAATTACTGGTGCTGATCTGTTTATCTTCGGCCACACCCCAGCACGCCAGCCCCTGAAGTATGCGAACCAGATGTATATCGATACCGGTGCCGTGTTCTGCGGAAACCTCACGCTGGTACAGGTTCAAGGTGGTGCCCATGCGTAAACCATCCCGCCGTAAGTGCAAAGTGTGCGGTGAATACTTCGTGCCGAAATATCACGACATCCGGATCCGCTGGTGCAGCCCGGAGCACGGCGCAATCCTCGCGATGGAAGAGCGCGAAAAAGAGAAGGTGAAAGCCGCGGCTAAGCGCATCAAGGAGCAGAAGGAGGCAGAGAAGGCAGGGCGCAAACGCCGCAAGGAGCGGCTGGCAGAGCTACGACCTGCAGGTTACTACAAGGCGCAGGCTCAGCAGGCATTCAACGCCTACATCCGCGCGCGTGATGCTGATTTGCCATGCATCAGCTGCGGCGAGACCAACCCGCCTGATGTTCATGGCGGCCAGTGGGACTGCGGCCACTTCAAAACGGTCGGCGCTAACCCTGAACTGCGTTTTGAAGAGCGCAACGCCCATAAGCAATGCAAATCGTGTAATGCCGGAGCTGGCAAATACACCGCCAAAGAGGCGACGGTCGCGCAGCAATACGAAGCTGGCCTGGTCGCTCGTTATGGCCAGGAATACGTCGACTGGCTCAACGGCCCCCACGAAATGACCAACTACCGCCGGGAAGACTTCATCCGGATCCGGGATGAGTACCGCGCCAAGCTCAAAGCACTGAAACAGCAGGAGGCAGCATGAACTATACCGACTTCCTCCGTTACCAGGCAGAAAGCGTTAAGCGAGCCAGCATGCCGCCAGTAGCAAAGCACAGCCAGACCAAAACCAATCAGCGCGACGTTTCAGTGGGTCTCAAAATGAGGGGAGAATTGATGAAAAAGCAAAGATTGAATATTTCATATCTTAACGAGTGTTTTACTTACTCTCCTGAAACTGGCGTTTTAACTTGGAAGGCGCGGCCTCTTGACCATTTCTATGACGAAGCCACTTGCGCGGCATGGAACAAAAAATATGCCTTTAAGCAGGCCGGGTATGAGCATCGCGGATATTTGAGCCTGTCCCTGAATGGTAGAAATATGTTTCTCCATAGGATCGTCATGGCCTTAATAAAGGGCCAGTGGCCTGTAGCCATGGTGGACCACATCAATGGCAATAAATCAGATAACAGGGAGTCCAATCTTCGCATTGTTGATAACGCAGAGAATGGTAAAAACAAGTCCCTGCTTCTAACAAACAAATCAGGCTACCACGGTGTAAGGCTTTGCAAGAATTCATTGCGATGGCACGCGTACATATATGTGAAAAGAAAACAAATCTTCCTTGGATCTTTCAAATATAAAGACGAGGCTGTAGTGGCAAGGAAACAAGCTGAGAAAGAACTGGGATTTCACAGCAATCATGGGCGAGCCAATATCTATGGTGGTGCCGCATGAACAGTCAGCAACTGGAATACGTACGTCAGCAGCTCATTGTGGCGACCGCAGATCTGAGCGGGGCGACGAAAGGGCAGCTGGTAGCTTTCGCAGAAAACGCGCAATTCACCGCAACGGCACGCAGCCGGGGACGGAAAAAGGTATTCGACAAGGATAAGCAGCGCATGGTCAACCCGGACGGGCCGCCAATGAGCGGAAGCCAGTCGCGCGCGAAGGGATCATCAATCGCGCTGGTGGGTCCGGTTGAGTTCGTGACCGCATCATGGCGCCGCGCTGTCCTGTCTTTGGAAGACCATCAGAAAGCATGGCTGCTATGGAACTACAGCGAGAATACCCGCTTCGAATACCAGGTGGCGATCACTCAGTGGGCGTGGGCAGAGTTCCGCGAACAGCTCGGCGCGAAGAAGGTTGCCGGCAAGACGATGGAGCGTCTGAAGAAGCTTATCTGGCTAGCGGCACAGGACGTTAAGGCTGAGCTGGCTGGCTGTGAGGCGTACGAATACCAGGCGCTTGCAGAACTGGCGGGCGTAGCGAAATCGACCTGGACGGAAACGTATCTGCCTCACTGGCTGGGAATGCGTAACAGCTTTAAGCGACTCGATAGCGGTGCCCTTATCTCAGTAACGCGATCACGTTCACAACAAAAGGCGACAAATTTAGATGTAAGTCTTGCAAAACCGAACTGAAACGCATATATTTCATGTAAATCTGATATCGTCGCCATAGCTTTGATTGTCGACACAAAGAATTCAAGCCCGAGGTTAACGCCTTGGGCTTTTTCGTATCTGGAACTCTGGCGTAGATGGTTCGCGCGGATGCCTGAAGAGCATTAGGAGATGGTTCGATTCCATCGGGTTCCACCAAATTAGCCGGTCTAGTTCAGTGGCAGAACGGCAGCCTTGTAAGCTGCGCGTCAGAGGTTCGATTCCTTTGCCCGGCACCAGAACCCACTACCTGGGACCCTTCGGCCAGAGAGCCGACATTGCCTTACCCTCATCTTCCCGGCCTGTCGCTGGGTTTTTTATTCAGGCCGCAGACAATCAATTCCAGATGCCCCGTAGCTATCGTGTCTGACGGCCTTTCCCACTACACGAACAGCACCCGCTAACTACGCGAGGTGAGAGCATGTATCGCATGGAAAAAATAACCACTGGTGCTGCCTATGGCGCTTCAGCCGGGAGCATCCTAAACGGCATGCTTAATGCCTACAGCCCCGAGCAGTGGAACGCTATCGGCGTGCTGGTGGGTATCATCATTGCCGTACTGACGTATCTGACGAATCTCTATTTCAAGATCCGCGAAGACAACCGCCGCAGCAGGAGCCGAGATGAACCCGACACTCAGGAATAAGCTGGTGAGTGCCATTGTTGGTGGATCCGGAGCAATCACCATTGCTGCAGTGATGCTTGGCAATGCGGATGGGTTGGAAGGGCGGCGCTATTACGCCTATCAGGATGTGGTCGGCGCCTGGACCGTTTGCGATGGGCACACCGGTACCGACATTCGCCGCGGTCACCGCTACACCGACAAAGAGTGTGACAACCTGCTTAAGGCAGATCTGCGAAAGGTGGCAAACGCCATCGACCCGCTGATCAAGGTTCGCATCCCTGAGCCTACCCGCGCAGCGCTTTACTCCTTCACCTACAACGTGGGCTCTGGTGCCTTCGCCAGTTCCACGCTGCTGAAGAAGTTGAACTCCGGTGATGTGCCGGGGGCATGTAAAGAACTGCAGCGCTGGACATATGCCGGTGGCAAGCAGTGGAAGGGGCTGATCACCCGACGCGAGATTGAACGTGAAGTCTGCGAGTGGGGCCAGAAATGAGCCGATTAACCGCAATCATCTGTGCTGTCGTTATCTGCCTGCTGGTTTCCATGGCCTGGGCCATTAACCATTACCGCGAAAACGCCATCACCTACAAAGACCAGCGCGATAAGGCGACGGTCCGGGCGGACACATCAGAGGCGATTACCAGCAACGTGATCACCACGATGAACCTCATCCGTGACATCTCACAGGCTACCCAGAATGCAAAGAACGAACTGGCCAAAAAAGGCGAGACACGCATTGTCTACATCAGGCAGGCGCTTGAAGGCGATCCGTGCGCTAACCAGCCTGTTCCTTCTTCCGCTGCTGACAGCCTGCGGGAATACGCAGACAGTTTACGTTCCAGCTCCGGTGGTGCCGATAAGCGCTGACCTGACTGCAGACACGCCGATCCCCGGAATGGTGGTTCCGTTCACGTGGCAGGCAAGTCTGGAGTTAAACGCTCAGCTCTATACTGCGTTGGGGCAGTGTAATCTGGATAAGGCTGCGATCAGGAAAATCGAAGAAGCGAGAAAAAAATAAATTGAATTCGAGAAATGAAAGTAGTAAAAGTCAGTCATGCTGTGAGCAGACCAGCTGAAGAGAAATCACCAAGTATCAAAAAAAAAATTCTGAGCCTCGGCAATCGCCGGGGCTTTTTTGTATCCGCATTTCACCGCGCACCGCAGCGCATTCAACCCACGTCGAACCATACCCTTTGAAATGAGCCTTTGAGGAAGTCAGTTAGTGCTGGCGAGCCTCGACGGGCTGATTTCCTATGCGGCAAAGGTTCATCTCAAAGAAAGGTACACGCTATGAATAATCCGTCAGTTATTCCTGCCTTCGACTTCCGAGAAATGGTGCAAGCCAAAAACGGAGAGGTCGTTACCACATCCAGAAAAGTTGCCACGTACTTCGGAAAGCGACACGGTGATGTGCTCAGGAAAATCGAGCAGGTTAAGGCCGATTGCTCAAGTGAGTTTAGCCAACGCAATTTTGCGTCGGCTGATTATATCGATGAGCAGGGTAAGGTTCGCCCGATGTATAGCCTGACGAAAGATGGCTGGATCATGGTTGTGATGGGATTCACCGGGAAAGCTGCTGCGGCTATCAAAGAAAGCTACATTTCAGCTTTCAACTGGATGTCTGAGCAACTTAGTCGCCGTCTTGCCATGGGCGAAGAAATGCAGCACCGATACGCCATAAAAGAAACGCGGTCAAAGTTGAAGGGAACGATCGGCAGTCGGTTGATGAACGAACGGAAGAAGGAAAAACGCGTGCTGAGGCTCGAACATGAGCACATCATGCAGGTAACGCAGCCTGAGTTGTTGATTAACTAAGCAGGCCATTACAAAGCCTATCTGCGGGTGGGCTTGATAATGCCGTAGCGTTTCAAAAGCGCAAGGCTGATTGCCAGACATAGTGTGCGAATTATCTGGTTAATGGATGGCGCGTAAGCAATGGCTAAAGAAATAACTAATTCTGAGAACATGTAACCTCCTATAGAAAAGTGAGGGAGGCGAGGTCCTCTCTCTATAAGTGGTCTCTAATTACTTTGCCGCGGGTCCCTTCCATCAGGAGTGGTCTTTAATGCAGAAATAACTTTGTCTCACGCGTGAGACATCGCTATGTCTAATGGTGGTCTTCAATTATGCCTTACAGCAGTTACCACACTGATATCCCCACAGGCGGATAAAGAGGCTCTCAATGTCCGACATCTACTTCATCAAACTGACTACGAACGACGGCGGCGAGTACACGGGCAAGATGTCACGACGGCAGCCTGAGCTGGTTAACGGCTTTGTGCCGCTGGCGACGGAAACGGGCCAGTGGCTTTATTTCGCTCCTGCCGATGTAAAGCGCGTGGAGTTCACGCCAGTACCGGCAGAGCAGACCGAACAGCCAGCAGAACAAACGACGGAGTAACCCATGGCTAACGATGACGAGCGCAGGCCTTATCCGCCAGTTAACTTCATCGCCTCCGAGAACTGGCAGCCATACACCAGACTGATCCCTGCTAACGAAGTGCATGAGTGGATAAACCGCCAAATCCTCAGCGATACCGGAAGCATCCATAACCCTGACCACGAGCACTTGGTTGAGGCCGATCTCTGCTTCATGTGGGCGTCCGATTCGTTCGCTAAGAAAGGGCGTTACGTACTCGGTCAGGCCGAACAGGTAATGCTCCGAGCCGGTGGTTGGCAGAAAGCCAGAATGGAACAGCAAATGTATGAATGGTTCGGTCGAATCCCGAAGTTCATCATCACCCTGGCGGCTGATTACCGCTCACAATGCAGTGACCTCGAATTCTGCGCACTGGTAGAGCATGAGCTTTACCACATCGCCCAGGCCACGGATGATTTCGGCGCGCCGAAGTTCAACAAAGAGACCGGGCAGCCAGTGCTTACACTGCGCGGCCACGATGTCGAAGAATTCACGGGTGTCGTACGTCGATACGGTGCAAGCAAAGAAGTGCAGGAGCTCGTTGATGCGGCCAATGCGCCAGCAGAAGTAGCTCACATCGATATAGCCAGGTCATGCGGGACGTGCATGTTGAAGCTGGCATAGACTTTATTAGGATTGTCATGGAGGTAACCGATGGCAGCATTATCGACAGAGGTTAAAGCCTTCATCGTTCAATCGCTAGCCTGCTACGAGCCGCCAGTAAAAGTCATTGAGCTTGTAAAGGCTGAATACGGCATCGATGTCTCGCGGCAGCAGGTGTCGCAATATACGCCCGGCAACGCAATGGCGGCCAAGTTGAGCCAGAAGTGGATCGACCTCTTCAACGCTACCCGTAAACGATTCCAGAATGATATCGCCGACATCCCGATCGCAAATAAAGCGTACCGGTTGCGCGTTCTCGACCGTATGGCGACCAACGCTGAAAAGATAAAGAACTACGGCATGACCTCTCAGCTTATCGAGCAGGCCGCAAAAGAAATGGGCGATGCCTACACCAATCGCCAGAAAGTCGAGCATACAAGCCCTGATGGCAGCATGACTCCGCAGCCGACAATCATCCAGCTACTACCCGTTGAGCCGAAAGCATGAGTGAAGCCGTTCAACTGCCGATCCCCGCGAAGCTTGCGCCACTGTTCACCGCCGTGAATAAGCGTTACCGGTGCTCGCACGGTGGACGTGGCAGCGCCAAGACGCGCACATTCGCACTGATGACTGCAGTAAAGGCGTATCAGTCGATGATGAACGGTGAAAGCGGCGTAGTGCTCTGTGCTCGTGAGTTCATGAACTCGCTGGAAGAGTCGAGCATGCAGGAGGTGAAACAGGCGATCCTGTCTGTCCCCTGGCTGGCTTCCAACTTTGATATCGGCGAGAAGTACATCCGCACCATCGACAAGAGCGTTAACTACGTGTTCTGCGGTCTCCGGCATAACCTCGACAGCATCAAGTCCAAAGCACGCATCCTGCTCTGCTGGGTGGATGAGGCTGAATCAGTCAGCGAAATAGCATGGCAGAAACTTAGCCCTACAGTACGTGAAGAAGGCTCAGAGATTTGGGTGACATGGAACCCTGAGCGCGACGGTAGCGCCACGGATAAGCGTTTCCGTAAAGAAGCTGGCGACGACTGCATCACCGTTGAAATGAACTACACGGATAACCCGTGGTTCCCTGACGTGCTGGAAGGTGAGCGACAGAACGATCAGCGACGCCTCGACCCGGCAACATACGCGTGGGTTTGGGAAGGTGCTTACCTCGAAAACTCCGATAAGCAGGTTCTGGCCGGGAAATACCGGATTGCCGAGTTCTCGGACCAACTATGGAAAGAGGCCGAGCGTCTGTTCTTCGGAGCTGACTTCGGGTTCGCCAAAGACCCTAACACGTTGGTGCGCTCGTTCATCCTGCACAACCGGTTGTACATCGAATACGAGGCATACGGTCAGCAGACAGAGCTCGACCACATGCCAGATCTGTATGACACAATCCCCGGATCGCGTGACTGGCCCATTAAGGCCGACTCGGCACGACCTGAGACAATAAGCTATCTCAAGCGACAGGGCTTCAACATTTCTGCTGCCGATAAATGGCAGGGTAGCGTTGAGGATGGGATAGCGCATCTTCGTGGATTCGACGAAATCATTATCCATCCGCGCTGCAAGAACGTGGCGCGCGAGGCCCGCATGTGGTCGTACAAAACGGACCGAATCACTGGAGAGGTGTTGCCTAAGCTCGCCGATGGTTACGAACACTGCTGGGACGGGATTCGCTACAGCCTCGACGGACACATTAAGCGCAAGGGCCAGATGGCCGGAATGATGATTCCTAAGCGCCTGCAAGGGCGTTAAACTGAGTAATAAGTGGCTAGGGTAGCTCCCGAAAAGCGGCGTCGTCACCGCCTGCCACCTATTCATTGACGAACAACTTAGACGAGGTTGTTATGATCGACAATTACTACCACGGAATGACCTGGGTTCCGGTAGCAAAGCGTATGCCTGAGCCACTTTTTCCAGAAAAATATCTGACCTTATTGCTGTGCTTGAACAATAGGACCTTCGTTTGCGGAGGGTTTGATGAAGGTAAGTTTTGGCTCGATGGTCAAGAAATTGATAATGTTACACACTGGCAGTATGTTCCCCTGACTCCGGATCGCGGTGGATTGGTAGAGCAGTAAATAGCATTAGCACAGGTCGCCATGGCGGCCTTTTTTGTTTCTGCACAACAGGAAAGAGCATTGAACAAGGCGAAATCCGGTAGACGCGACTAATGCCATCCGGGCGTCCAGTGCTCTGTCCGTTGTGGTGTAACTCAATTCCCGCTTGCGGGTTGAATGGGTAGAGTAACGCATCAACGCGGACATGCCATCGCTGTTCGTGCTCGGTAAGGCATGATGTTGACGCTTGACGAGAGTGCTTGTTCGAGTCCAGCAACCGCAACCTATTACGGACCCAGCCAAAGCGCTGGGTTTTTTTATTGCCTAATTCCCACCAACGGACAATCCATGACTGACAAATTAACTCTCGCCGTCAACCATGCGTTGAACGATGCGCGGATGGCGCGCGCCCGAATGGGGCTGATGGCTCCAACTATGGGGCTGGACAATAAGCGCCACTCCGCATGGTGCGAATATGGATTCCCTGAGCAGGTAACCTACGAAAACCTTTATGCCCTTTACCGGCGCGGTGGTATCGCTCACGGTGCAGTTGAGAAGCTGGTTGGCAAGTGCTGGCAGACTAACCCGGAAATCATCGAGGGTGATCAGGCAGACAAAAAGCGCAAAGAAACGGCCTGGGAGAAAAATTCCAAGCAGGTATTCAACAACCGGTTCTGGCGCTCATTTGCCGAGGCGGATCGCCGTCGCCTTGTCGGTCGTTATGCAGGCATCCTTCTTCACGTCCGCGATGAAAAAGACTGGAGCCTTCCGGTAACTAAAGGGCGAGGTCTTCAGAAAATATCAGTGGCGTGGGCCGGGTCGCTCACGGTGAGCGAGTGGGACACTGGCCTGAACTCGAAGACTTACGGACAGCCGAAGATGTGGCAGTACGCCGAACGGTTGCCGAATGGTTCAAGTCGCCGTGTCAACATCCACCCCGATCGCGTTTTCATCCTTGGCGATTACTCAGACGATGCTATTGGCTTCCTTGAGCCAGCTTATAACGCTTTTATAAGCCTGGAGAAGGTAGAGGGCGGGTCTGGTGAGTCATTCTTGAAGAACGCCGCGCGCCAGTTAGCACTTAGTTTCGATAAAGAAATCGACTTTGCCAGTCTGGCATCAATGTACAACGTCAGTGTTGACGAGTTGCAGGACAGATTCAACGACGCTGCACGCGAGATGAATCGCGGCAATGATGTGCTGCTTTCTCTCCAGGGTGCCAGCGTAACCTCCTTGGTTTCTCCGGTTTCTGACCCGTCACCAACGTACGATGTAAACCTGCAGACCGCCGCCGCAGGGGTTGATATTCCGACGCGCATTCTGGTTGGTAATCAGCAGGCTGAGCGCAGCAGCACCGAAGACCAGAAATACTTTAATGCTCGCTGCCAGTCGCGCCGCGTGGACCTGTCTTTTGAAATAGAGGACTTCTGCGACAAGCTTATCGACCTGCAGATTGTCGACTCAGTAAGCCAGAAGGCTGTTATCTGGGATGACCTGAACGAACAGACCGGTACTGAGAAGCTCACCAACGCTAAGACCATGGGCGAGATTAACCAGACCATGCTTGGCGGCGGTGAAGAACCAGCCTTCAGTCGTGAAGAGATTCGTACAGCTGCAGGTTATGACAATGACGACGAAGATCCGTTAGGAGAAGAGGATGGCAACGAAGAAGACGAAGCCACCAATTCTACCGCGTAACTATCAGGATCCGACCGGAGCCGATGCGCTGGAACGCCGGGCAATGAAAGACTTCGCCAGGCGGATGAATAAGATTGGCAAGGCGTACAAATCAGCACTCGACAAAATACCTTCCTCCCTCGCAGTAAACGCACGATACGAATACCAGCTAAACCCAACGCTACTCTCCATCATCCTGAACGATGCCAGTTACCTGGTTGATCAGGTGCTGCTTGAAGGTGGCGATTACGACCTGTGGTTTTACGAGTACATAGATCTGGCTTCGGAGAAAGGGACCGGGCAGTCGTTCTACAACCTCAGCCAGCAATCCCCGGTGTACGCAGCTGGGCGTGAGTCTCTGGCGTCCATCCTCGCAAGCGACCCATACCAGCAACGCATGGCGCTGGTGCACGCTCGTGTATTTGAGGAAATGAAGGGGCTGACGGCTGACGTTAAGCGCGACATGGCGCGTGTGCTTACTGATGGTGTGGGGCGCGGGCTCAATCCGCTGGACATTGCCCGCAACCTGACAGACCAGACCGGCATCGAGAAGCGCCGGGCAAACCGTATAGCACGCACTGAAGTGACTACCGCGCTGCGCCGGGCAAAGTGGGATGAAGACCAGGAGGCGAATGACCTCTTCGGCCTGAAAACGCTGCTGGTCCATATCTCGGCGCTGTCACCTACAACGCGACATACGCATGCAGTGCGCCATGCCCACCTCTACACCAACGAAGAGGTGCGTGACTGGTACAGCAAAGATGGCAACTCCATCAACTGCAAATGCAGCCAGCAGTCGGTACTGGTGGATGCGGACGGTAAGCCGGAATACCCGGACACCATCACGAAACTCAAACAGGAATATAAATCGATGCAGGCGCGCGGTTACGCCTGGGCGGAGAAATAGCTATGCCTATGCAGGTCAACATCACCACGAAGGTGAACAGCCAGTCCATCCGGCGCGAAACATACAACGGGCGTGAGCACCTGGTGCTGCCGAGTTACACACTTCCGGCGAACGTCGTCATGAATGGCGGCTTGTACACGCAAGAGCAAATCGACGCCCACTATAAGGGGCTGGAGGGTACCCTGGCACCGCTTGGGCATCCTCAGGTTAACGGTCAGTTCGTGTCTGCTTTCTCCCCAGAGGGGATTAACGCAGGCCATATCGGCGCGTGGAACCGCAACGTTAAGAAGTCCGGTAATCGCATCTACCTCGAAAAGTGGGTTGATGTGGCTCGCGCCAGCGAGTCTGAAGGTGGCAGGGAGTTACTTGAACGCGTCGCTGCCATTGAGCGCGGTGAAGACGTTCCGCCGATTCATACCAGTGTTGCCGCATTCCTCGACCAGCTTGAACCCAACGATCAGCAGCGCGCCACAGGTGCTTATTGGGTGGCAGATATCCACGGCATGGACCACGACGCGATCCTGCTGCACGAAGTAGGGGCCGCCACCCCGGAGCAGGGAGTTGGCTTAATGGTTAACGCTGATCTGGCGCAGCCGCTTAAGGCCAACTCTGGCGCGCTGGTGGGCGAATCCTACCGGGAGCGCGAGCAGCGTCTCGATCGGGCGGCCAAAGCTAAGTTTGCGCCGGGCACGGATGAATATGCCTGGGTTGCTGACTTCACTGACTCGCAGGTGGTCATCGTGCGAAATGGCGGTGATACACAGGTTTACGGTTATTCCGCTGATGGCGGGAAGATCACCATCGACGATACCGGCACTTTAGTAGCGCGTCAGGAATCGTGGGTAGCCGTCGTAGCCAACAAATTGAAAGCTCTATTCACACCGCAGGAACAGCCTGCACCAAACCACAAAACGGAGGGCGACATGCCTTTAACCAAAGAAGAACTGGAACAAATCGGCAGCATGATCGGCCAGGCTGTTGCGACCAATACAGAAGCTGCTATTAAGCCTCTCGCGGAAAAGGTTGATGCGCTGCAGGCCAATCAGAAGCAACTCGCGGAAACTCTGACCGCCAACTCTCGCGCCGAAGAGAAAACAAAGCGCGAAGCGGTTGCGAAGGTCCATGGCGATATCGTGGCTAACGCACTGTCAGGCGAACCTCTCGACGCGATGTTCAAGTCGCTGGGCGAAGCCGCTCCGCTGGGCACCAACAATGCACAGCAGCACAAAGAAACCGGCGCGCCTTCTGCTGCCGAATACTTCAAATAAGGAGCCGGAATAATGCCTCGTTATCGTCGCGTTAATATTGACGGTCAGTCTCTGTACAAGACCGAAACCCGCACCACGGCAGCCGCACTGTTTCCGGGCACCGCCGCAACTATCAACTCATCCGATAAGTTCGCTCAGGCCACCGCGCTAACCGGCCGCCTGTACATCATCGATGTCGGTTATCACCAGGGCCTGACCATCACTGAATCAATCCCTGCCGGTGATTCAGCTGTAGGAAACTACGTCGAAGAAGGTCGTGAGCTTGCGCTGCGTTGCCTGCCTGGTGCGTATAAAAAAGACAGCCCGATCAAGCTGAGCACTGCTGGTCAGTTCACCCTTGCCACCTCCGACACTGATTCGGTGATCGGCTACAGCCAGGATGAATACACCATCGCAGCAAGTACCACCGACTTCATTCGCGTGCGTATGCGCGTTGGCACCGTAGCCGCCGCTAGCGCTTAACAAAAGGAACAACGCACATGTATTTTTCTAAAGACACACTGGCGGTAAATTCCCGCCTCGGCGGCCACTGGAACGAACTGTGGGCAAACCGCGACATGTGGAATCTGCAGAACGACTCCGTCATTGCGGCTAATCGCGCAATCATGACACCTGGCATGCTGGCCTGTAACGCCGTTGGCGGTTTCTCCCGCGATTTCTGGGCTGAGATCGACAACCAGGTGCTGCAGCTGCGCGATCAGGAAGTCGGTATGGAAATCGTGAACGACCTGATCGGCGTTCAGACGGTGCTTCCGGTCGGTAAGACCGCCAAGCTGTATAACGTTGTGGACGACATCGCTGACGACGTGTCAGTAAGCATCGATGGTCAGGCACCATTCTCCTTCGATCACACTGACTATGCGGGCGATGGTGACCCGATTCCGGTGTTCACTGCTGGTTACGGTGTTAACTGGCGTCATGCTGCTGGCCTGAACTCTGTTGGTATTGACCTGGTGCTGGACTCGCAGATGGCGAAGATGCGCAAGTTCAACCAGAAGCGTGTAAACTACTACCTGAACGGTGATTCAAAAATTCAGGTTCAGTCCTACCCGGCGCAGGGCATCAAGAACCACCGTCACACCAAGAAGATTAACCTCGGGTCCGGTGCTGGTGGCGCGAACATCGACCTGACCACCGCTGACATGACCGCGATCTTTGCGTTCTTCGGTAAAGGCGCATTCGGCACAACCGCACGCACTAACAAAGTCGCCGCATACGATGTGATGTGGGTTTCTCCGGAAATCTGGGCAAACCTGGCGCAGCCTTACGTGGTTAACGGCGTTGTAAGCGGAACTGTACTGCAGGCGGTGCTGCCGTTCGCGCCGGTGAAGGAAATCCGCATGAGCTTCGCGCTGACCGGTAACGAGTTTATCGCGTACGTTCGTCGCCGTGACGTGATCTCTCCACTTGTGGGTATGGCTGTAGGCGTAGTTCCGCTGCCGCGTCCACTGCCTAACGTTAACTACAACTTCCAGATTATGTCTGCTGAAGGTCTGCAAATCACCGCAGACGATCAGGGCCTGTCTGGTGTTGTCTACGGCGCTAACCTGGCGTAAGGAAACAGCATGGCTAAATACGAAGTTGTGCGCGCGTGGTTCGGCGTGAAGGTAGGGCAGGTGGTGGAGTTGAAAGAACTGCACCCGGCGCTGAAGTCTAACGTCCGTCTCATGAATGGTGAGGCAGGCGGAGAACTCACCCCGTCGACGCCTGATGCCGGTACCGGTGAGAAATCCCGCAAAGAGGTTATCCAGTCTCGTCTGACTGAGTTGGGCATCGAGTTCAAAGGCACATTGGGCGCTGAAAAGCTCAGTGAGCTGTTGCCGGATGGCGAACTCGAAAAGCTGTTCCCTGCTGAATAACAGCCGCCTCTAAGGCGGTTTTTTATGCCCCGCTCCGGCGGGGTATTTCACGGAGTCGATAATGGTAACTCTCGAACAGGCAAAGGAGTATCTGGAGAGCCAGGGAATTACCATTCCCGATTTTGTTCTTCAGGCTCTCGTCGACCAGGCAAACAGTATTCAGGAGTGTCTCGATGCGCATTATCCGGCATCGACCGCGCTGCTAATTCAGCTCTATCTACTTGCGCTCATGGGACTCGGGCAGGGGGATAAGTACATTTCAAGCCAGACAGCTCCCAGTGGCGCGTCTCGCTCGTTCCGGTATCAGTCGTTCACAGACCGCTGGAAAGCTTCAGTGAATCTGTTGCGTGGGCTGGATAAGTACGGCTGTGCCACCTCGCTAATTCCTGCCGACCCTACAGCCGCCCCGGCATTCGCTGGTATCTGGATCGGGAAGGGCGGCTGCATGTGCGGGGGCAAGTGATGACGTACAAATCCGTTAAGCAAGGCCTGCCGCGCTCGTTCACCCGCGTCTGGGTGATGACCGACACCGGGCGGGAGACTACCGGCTACGTTAAGTCGGACGGCGAGTGGCATATCAACTGTGAGCGCATCCGGGCGACCGGCGCGAAGGTGCTGCGCTGGAAGGAGGGCTGATGTCGTCTACTGCTTCATGGTCATACAACAAGCCATGCACGATATGGCGTAAGGGTGCTGGAGGTAATGACGAGTGGGGCGATCCTGTCGACCCATACGAACCGCCTGAAACCATCATGTGCGACTACATCGGCGGCCTGTCTGCAAAGCTCGGCTCCATCGGTAAAGAGGTTGTAGTAAAAAACACCTTCTTCACGGCTTACGCTCTGGCCGATGATGGCGATTACATCCTGATTGGTGTAAGCACTGAACCAGACCCGGTAGTGGCAGGTGCCGATGAGGTTCGTCACGTGACGCGTTGGAACGACACACTCGACGGCCTGGAAGATGACTGGGCGATTATTACTGGAGTGTAGCCATGGGCATCAAAGTGAAGGGTATCAGCCAGGCCAAGAAACACCTAAACGATGTAATCAACGACGTGAAGGGTCGCAAGGTGATCCGCGCGCTGCAGTCGGCGATGATTCTTATCGGTGCCCGGGCGGCATATTACACCCCGATCGACACCTCAACGCTGATTAACAGCCAGTTTCGGGAAATCGATGCTGGCGGCGTGCTCATCACCGGGAGAGTCGGCTACTCGGCCAACTATGCCGCGTACGTGCATGAAGCGTCAGGCAAACTGAAAGGTCAGCCGCGCGCGCACTTCGGTATAACCAGCAACCGATCTGAGTTCGGTCCGCAGAAACCGAAAGAGTTCGGTGGCGGCACCGGAACAGGTAACTATTGGGATCCGCATGGTGAGCCGCAATTCCTGACCAAAGGCGCGAATGACGAGCGCGATAACGTTGACGCTGTGATGCGCAAGGAGCTTTCGTTATGACACCCATGATGCACGAGCGGGTGCGCAACATGTTCGGCGACGCTGGGCTAACTACCGGTTTCACGGTGCAGCAGCTGATGTACGACGACCCGGGAGACCTGTCGAAGGCGATCATGGTGTTCAGGCCTAACGGCGGGTCGAATATTCGGACTGATCTCGGCTCTGAGTATCACGTCCTGGTCGACGTCGTAGGCGCAAAAGATAAGCGCAAAGACGCACTCAATGCCGTGCAGCGCATCGTCGATTACGTCCAGGCCAACCCCATGGCTGACGAGTGCGTCGGCTACATCCAGAACATGGGCGCCATCCCCGCGCCGGTGCTCACAGAAGAAGGGCGAATAGTCTTCCGATTGCAATTTGCCTGCACGTTTGGCGACTAGCCATTCCCAACCAAATAACCCGCTTCGGCGGGTTTTCTTTTATACGTCAAAGAGGAGTTTCACATGGCTAATTGCCAGAACTCGAACGAGCGCCTGTTCGGCGGTGCGGTCGTGCTGGAAGTCGCCGATGGCTGCCCGGACGTCAAACCACTCGAAGGTGAGTGGATGGCGCTGGCCGCTGGTACGTCGAAGGGCTTCGACTTCAACCCGAACTCGGTTACCTCTGATGCGGATGACGGCGGCGGCTATGTCGAGACCATCATCACCAACAGTGACTTCACGCTGAGCTTTGAAGGCGAGGTACGTAAGAAGGACAAGCTGGATCAGTACGGCGTCGGCAAGTTCATCAAGTATTTCGCTGACGAGCTCAAGGCCAAGCGTCAGCCGGGTATCTGGGTGCGCATGGATTACGGCCCGGTCGAATTCGTCGGCTACATGAACATCACGGCGCTGAGCTCAGACGGCGGTACCAACGATATCGTCACATTCTCCACCGAGTTCAAAGTCGGCGATGCAACCACCATCGAAGTGAACGAGCTGACTGCGGTGGCGGTGACTGGCGTAACGGTAACCCCGGCAACCAGCACCGGCACGGCAGGCGGCACCAGCACCTTCACGGTGAACATCGCACCAACCGGCGCAACCAACAAAGACTTCACTGTAGCGACTACCGATGCGACCAAAGCAACTGCCACCGCCTCCGGCAACACCGTTACCGTGACGCGTGTTGCCACCGGCAGCGCGCAGATCATCATCAACACTGAAGACGGCAACTTTGTGGCCGTGCATACGGTTACTGTTACTTAACGGACATTCCAAAGGGCGGCGTGCTGCCCTTGATAATGACCGTTTACTGGAAGACTTATGACCGCTTTAACCGATATTGGCGAAATCTCTATCAGCGACAGCCGGGAGGGCGGGAAAGACTACCTCCTACGGCCTTCATTCGAGGCCATGACCAGGATCGGCGCGCCGGAAGAGATTGTACAGACGTACGCCACCATACACGGCAATGACGTTGCTCAGTTGATTGAGGTGTGCGCTGGCACGCTTGGGCGCTTTCCTGAATGGCTGTCTTCTTCGTTTAATCGCGCCGCTGAGAAGCTTTTATCGACGTGCATGCTGGTGCTGCAGTCGTGCTGCGAGGACGACCTGACGCCAATGATCGGCGAGTGGAAAGGGTGGCGGCACTGCGTCGTCTACCGCCCGGGTCAGATGCCTAAGAACGACATCATCGTGCTGGCGCAGCACCTCATGCAGCACGGAGTTGTCGGAAAAGCCAAGGTAAGGCAACTACAGCGACACGAAACAGGCGAGAAGACAAGCGAGTTTAGGGCGCTGGATTACATCGTGGCCGCGCAGACTCATTTTAGGATGAGTGAGGCAGAGGCGGTGAGGCTGACAATGACAAAATTCCAGATGTTACTGGCGGCGAAATACCCGGATCAGAAAGGCTTCACCCGTGAAGAGTACGACAGCATCGCAGACGAATACCTGGCTAAACAGGCCGCACGCAGGGCAAAAGCAAAGCAATAACCGGAGAATGACATGGCAGGTGAGAAGAACGCCGGTAGCATCGTTTATGAAGTCAGCGCCAATATTGAGCCGCTGCTGCAGGGCGGGAAACAGGCCATTGATGCTTTGGATAAACTGGATGCTGCAGCCCAGCAGTCCGGCAAGGGAATGGACAACCTTGATCAGAGCGCGTCCCAGACCGGGTCCGCGTTTACTGAACTGGCTGGTTATGCCAACTCCATGGACAACCAGCTGCGCAAGCTGAACACCAACGTAAGCGGCATTGCCCGCGCAATGGAAGAGGCCCGCAGCGGTACCGGCGGCGCGAGCAGTGAATTCAGCCGTGCCGAATCCATCATCGAGGCGCTGGGTAACCAGTTGGCTGTGCTGGACGAAGCGCAGGAGAACGGAGCGCGTAGTGCTGCTGTCCTGGCAGCCCAACTTCGTGCCGGTTCGAAAGCAACCGACGAAGAAAAACAGAAGATCGGCGAATTGACCGGTCGCCTGTATGACATGAAGACTGGCGTTGAGAATGGCGCAAAAGGTACTGGCAGCTGGAAGTCCAGCATGCAGCAGGCCGGTTATCAGGTTCAGGACTTTATTATCCAGGTGCAGGGAGGCCAATCTGCTCTGGTAGCGTTCGCGCAGCAGGGATCACAACTTGCTGGTGCGTTCGGTCCTGGCGGAGCGATTGTCGGTTCTATCATTGCGCTGAGCTCTGTCCTCGCTGGCGTTCTGATCACTTCGCTTAATGGCGGTAAGAACGCCATGGATGCGTTGAAGGATGCAGCGGAGGCAATGGATAAGGTCATTACCGTCTCTCAGAATGGTGTGGCCGCCCTGTCAGATAAGTATGCCAACCTGGCAAGAACTAACGCAGAGGCAGCAACCATCCTGAGAAATCAGGCAATGATTGAATACAACGCTGCCATTGCGAAGATCCCTAAATCTATCAACGACGCGTCAAACTCTATTGTTGGCTTCACCGATAAGCTGAAAACGTCATTCGTAGGCGGTATCGCGTCGATTGACGAATTCAATAAAAACCTTTCGACCGTAGGCGTAACTGCAGACACTTATTCGAAAGCTATGGAGCAGGCAAGGAATGCAGGGGCGAAATTCACCGTCAATGCAAACGCCATTCAGAACACAGTAACCACGCTCGCAGATAAATTTGGCGTATCTGAGCAGCGCGCATTCGAGTTGAGCAAGCAACTCTCCGAGGTTGCGAACAACCCAACACCTGAAGCGCTCCAGAGACTGGTCCTTGAACTCCAGAGCACCGAAAGCTCGACAAAATCCGGTGCCGATGCGATCAGGACTTTCCTTGGGCCACTAACAGAACTCGTACGCGTTGCTGGTGAAGCACAGATCAATCTTTCTGGAATGAAAAAAGAGGTCGACAACCTGACCTCCGGCCAGAAAAACCTGATCAAGCAGTCAGAGCGAAACCTGGCGCTCTCGAAGTTGCAGGGCGAGGCCCGCGCGCGGCTGCAGGCGCAATATGCAGCGGAAGACGCCGGCTTTGCGAAGGACGATCCGCATGCCAAGCAGATGGAGGATGATGCTGCAGCCACGTACAAAAATACGGAGGCGCAGAAGACCCTTAAGTCCGAACAGAAGAAAGGGGTTTCGCAGGCAGAATCAATCGCTCAGAAACTGTCAAACCTGAAGCAGCAATCAGAGCTTGCGGCTGACTCAACAAACAAACTGAGCCGTGAACAGGCGATCCTGAATGCTCAGCAGTCACTTGGTAAAGGTGCTACTAAAGAGCAGATTGCACTGGCAGGACAGTATGCGGCAACAAAATGGGATACGGCCAACGCTATCAAGGCAGAGGCTGCAGCTCAGAAGCTTCTTCCTGAGTCGCGTGAGAACGCCACTTACAAGCAGGATGTTGAGGATCTGAATACTGCACTGGCGGCGAAAAAAATCAGTCAGGAGCAGTACAACCAGACCTCAGAAAGGCTCGCAGCAACACACCAGGCCAACCTTGCAAAAATCCAATCCGAGCTGGCTGTAACTCCACAGCAGGAGGCAGTAGGCGGAGTTGACCCTGTGCAGCAGTTGGCTAACGAGAACGCCCGTAAGCTCGCTCTTATTCAGGCATACGAGCAGCAGGGACTGATTGCTCACCAGAACGCCATGGCATTGCGTGCTGCTACTGATACCCAGTATGAGCAGGCGCGCATCGCTGCACAGTGGGAGATATTCCGTAACCAGAGCCTAGGTAATGAGTTGCTGGCCGCGAGCTTTGACTCTCTCTCCGGGAATATATCGAATGCCTTCACCGGGATCCTTACTGGAAGCATGTCGGCGCAAGAGGCCATGCAATCTCTCGCAAGCAACGCGCTGAATAGCCTCATCAATGGCTTTGTGCAGATGGGTGTAGAGTGGGTTAAATCAGCGATCACTGGCAGCACTGCCCAAATCGCTGCCACCACGGCCACAACCTCGGCAGCAGTAGCCGGTACAGCGACGACTACCGCGGCAAGCGTTTCCTCTGCTGCGGCAACAACCGCGGCGTGGACGCCCGCTGCAATCGTTGCTTCTATCGGCTCATTCGGTGGTGCCGCAGCGATCGGTATCGGCGCGGTAATTGCCGCCATGGCTTTGTCCAGTTCACTGGCGGGTAAGCGCAAGAACGGCGGCCCGGTATCAGCCGGTTCTATGTACCAGGTAGGTGAGGGCGGCATGCCTGAAATCTACCAGGCCAGCAATGGCAGTCAGTACATGATCCCAGGCGATAACGGAAAGGTGATTAGCAATAAGGATCTGACGAATGGCGGAGGTGGTGGAGTAGTGGTCAATATCAACAACTACACGTCGTCAAACGTAGATGCGCAGGCAACACCAGACGGAAATGGAGGTTGGACGGTGGATGCATTCGTCTATGACCTCGATAACGGTGGTCCTGCCAGTCAGGCCATACTACGAAATCACCAGGCACCACGTAAGGCAAGGAGCTAACTATGCCAATTCCATATCCTGACTGGCTGCCACTGGCGCAAAAAGGAAAAACGCCGTCGACCGATACCGGTTTTCGGACGGACCAGCCGACGGTCGGCGCGCCAATATTTCAGAAGCTCACCGATGACCTGAAAACCACATTCTCTCTTACGTGGATATTCACCCGGGATCAGCATCGGGCCTTCATGCAGTGGTTGCGCAGCCCGAACTATCTGGACAACTGCAATCAGTGGTTCACGATGCGCCTCGGGATCGGTACAGGCGACACAGGCCTTGAAGTTCAGGAACTGCATTTCCTTTCCTGGCCGACATGGTCGCAATCCGGCTCCATTTTCACCTGGAGCGGTGATGTTGTCGCGCGAGAACTGGTTAACTCAGATGACGAGTTTGACGACATTATCGTCGAGCTTCCGCCGCCGTGGGGTTCATGGCTCGATATTATCGTCACCGGCTATCCGGATGGACGCGATCCGGAAAGCCTGCCGAGGGTTCCGTAATGCCCACACTGAGAGAATTTCAGAGCCAAAGACCAAACCGGATACTTTACGAGACGATCACCTTCTACAACGAGACGTTTGGATATGTGCGTCTGGTGAACAACCAGATATTCCCCAAAACGCTCGGCGGTCAGGTGTTCACTCCATGCCGCATGGAGATCAAGAAGAGCCAGCAAAGTAGCACTCCTGTATCTGACAGCACGATTAAATTTAGTCGTCTGGCGCAGGACTTTAAGCAGAAGCTGAAACTCTGGAAGGCGCATTCGCGCATCACGCCTATCCCTGCAACCTATCAACAGTTTGACGCTGCAGACATGAGCACGGCTATCAATTCATGGACTCTCTATGTCGATGACTGCTCAATGGACGACATGGACGTAACGTGCATCCTGACGCGCGTAAATCCCCTTAACCGTAACGTTGGCCGTCCGTACACCGTCGAAGAATACCCGGGGCTTCAGAATGCATAGAGAAGAGTTCATTTCTCGAATTGAAGGCGTGCCATGGAGTAACCGGGCGTGCAGTTTCGACGCAGCAGACTGCTGGGGTCTGGTGGTGATGTATTACCGGCATGTTCTCGGTATCGAGGTACACCAGACCGCGGACTACGAATCCGGGCTCGACTTCATGGCCTGCTATGACGCTGATGTCGTGTTCTGGCAGAGAAGCGAAACATTTTGCGATGAAGGGATCTTCGTGGCCTGGGTCGGAAGTCAGCCCGTGCATGTTGGGCTGATACTTGGCGGCCGGGCGCTGCACAGCCGCGGGGAAAACGGGCACGTCAGATTTGACGCGATACGGACAATTCAGAAGCTATTCACCAGAGTGGAGTTTTACCAGTATGCCGGTAATCGAAATTCAGCGCGTCCCGGGGATGCCGAAGGACAGGGCGGAAGTTGAAGCAGGGACGGTGTTTTATGACTGGCTTGCTCAGGAAAGCTTCCACCGCGATATCCGCATCAACGTTAACGGCAAAGAACTGCAGCCTGAAGAAGAACTGGGTTTTGTTCTTCAGGAAAATGACCGGGTAGTCATTTTTGACCAGCCTAAAAGCGGCGGTCTGATTGGTACCATCCTGAACCCGCTCGAGCACCTCAATCCGATAAAATTTACTCAGAAAGTACTTTCCGGGCTGATGCCGAAAGCAAATGCGGGCGCTGCCGGCGGGAACAGCAAAACGTCGCCAAACAACAGCCTGAAAGGCCAGATCAACATTGCGCGTAATGGCGAAGCCAAGCCTGATAACTTCGGTCAGGTACGCTCGTTCCCGGATCTGGCTCAGGAATCGCTTTTTGAATATGAAAACAACCTTAAATACATCACTGAGTTGATGGTGTTCGGGCTCGGTAAATACGACGTTACGTCTGTGCGTTTCTCAGAGTCAAATCTCGGTTCAATGGCCGGGGCGAGCTACACCATTTACCAGCCAGGTGACGTTATCCCGGTAGTGAATGAAGGCTACCAGTTTGATGACGTTGACGGGCAGGAAGTGCCAGGGTTAAACGAGAGTGGCGATTTCCCGGTCGAAACGGCCACTGCAAACACTGTTATCAGCGGTGTTTATGCCGGGGGCCAGATAGCGATGAAAATCGTGAAGCAGGCATCTTTCGATTACTTTGCCGATCTGACTTTCCCGCACCCGGTGACATTCACCATTAATGTGACGTATCCAATCACTGGCGGCACCAGAACGGAAGACGTAACTCTTTCGGGCAGGCTGATAGAGTTTCAGGAAACAAACGACGGCGCAGTAGTTAACCCGACTTATTACTACACCTTCACATTTGACCGTCTGAATGGCCCCGCCATTCCCATACAGGATGCAACCATCAATACGACGAAGTTCATCCTTAATGATAACGCTGCGCTGATAGTGGGCCCGTTTTTCTCTCCGATTGCATCAAGCCAGTTATGGCTTCACACGCAGTCCGGTCTCGGCGGTAACAGCGAAACAAACTGGAAGGTGACAATCTGGAAAGTCGACGACAGCAATAATCAGATCCCCGGAACCGAACAGGTGTTTATTTACCGCCAGACAACGCCTCATGACTACATGTCTGAGACGTTTAACAGGACTGATAAGCTAATTCCTGCTGGTGGGTATGGGCGCTATGCAATCACGTTCCAGAGGACTGATAACAGCAGTGACGCCAGCAAACTGGAGGTTGAAGAGATTCACGCGGTAAACGTCAGAACTAACGTCGTTCACGCTGAGGATTCGCTGGTAATGGTAAAGGTCCGCGCCACGGAGAACGCTTCAAGCGGGCGAGACAGGAAATACAACGCGCTGATCACCCGCCACGTCATCAGCTACAACATGACAACGCAGCAGGTCGACTACACGCTCAGGCCATCACGCAAGTTTGCTGATATCGCGCTGTTTAACTGGCTGGTCGTCGGGCAGCAGCCTGAGTCGAGCATTGATATTTATGGCCTGTACCAGATACAGGCGGAAATCGACGCAATCGACCCGCGGCTGGGATATTTCGATTACACCTTTGACGATGAGGATGTGTCGCTCGGTTCGCGCATGGAGACCATCTGTGACGCTGCCAGCGTTTCAGTCTATGACGATAACGGTGTGTTGTCTTTCACCCGAGACAGCAGGAAAACGTCTGCGGCCACGATATTCAACCGCTCAAACACCAAGCCAGATGGTTACTCGCTTTCTTACGACATGACGCTTCCAGGAGGCTATGACGGCGTTGAAGTGCAGTTCCGTAACCCGGACACCAATAAGCAGGACTTTGTCCGGTACCGGATATCAGGGAGTTCCATCATTGAAGGATCGCCGGCCAAAGCGAAAAAGTTCGAAATGCTGTACGTCAGAAACAGGTTTCAGGCGGACGAGCGGGCGCTGCGCGAGTGCAAGAGGCTCATCTTCTCCCGTATGACTATGGCTATTACAGCCATGGCTGATGGCGAATGGGTGAACATTGGCGACATGGTTCAGGTGCCGGATACGTACGACACCAACCAGCAGGCGGGCTATATCGTTTCACGGGTCGGCAATGACTTCGAGACGAGTGAGCGTATCAACTTCTCCGGGACTATGTTTGTACAGGTCACGGATTCAACCGGCGCTACCACAGCCAGATACCCGGCATCTCCGCGCGCTGACACCGCGTTTGGCTTTACTGCTGCCATTCCAGACATTGACCTGAACCTGTTTGACGGCGTTGACGTCCAGTCACCTTCCCGATACGTCATTGCCACGTCACAGGAGCTTGATGCAGGGCAGTGGACCATCACCGCCAAGCAGCCAGACGGCAAGGGAAGTACCGCCTTAACCCTCGCTGAGTATAGCGACCTGATTTACCAATAAGACCTATCCCGACCATCACAACCCGGCCACCGTGCCGGGTTTTTTTATGGAATCAATATGGCTACTACACCAACTAACCTGCCTGTTCCAAGCGAATCACCATTCGACACCAAGTTTAACGCCGGAAAAATTGACGAGTTCGTTACGTCATTTCTTCTAACCTATACAGATCGTAAAGGGGCAGAGCATTACACTATTGAGGGGCTTCGCCGCCTTGCTCAGCAGGCTATTGCAGCTTTCGGGTGGATCCCGGTCGATTCATTCCAGGACGGGGCAACACTAACACTCCCTAATCAGGTCCTCCGGTGGAAGACCCCTGATGGAGATGGTGACTATTATCGCTGGGATGGTGTATTCCCTAAGGTTGTGCCTTCAGGCTCCACTCCTTCAACAGCCGGTGGGTTGGGCGCAGGCAAATGGGTAGCCGTAGGTTATGCTGCTTTCAAATCAGCTATAGGCCGTGCTGATGGCTTTAAATATGTCGGTGCGTGCTCGTCTATGGTCGAGTTGAGATCTGTTGTCCCTGAGTTCGATGGGCAGCAAATCATTCTTCGTGGTTATTATGCTGATCAGCCATACGACGTAAACGTTGTTTATATATGGAATGCGACGTCAACAACCACTGATGATGGCGGCCGTTATGTTAAGGCAGACTCGTTGACTACCGGGCGATGGGTACTGAAGCATGACGGAATTGTATTTGATGTTCGTCTTTTTGGTGCACGTCCAAGCGCAACATACTCTGCATCTCAGATGGACATACAGGACATCGTCCGTAAAGCACAGGCATCAATCGGAAGCAATTCCGTGTTGAATTTCTCGATGCCTCAAGGCTGGACAGAGGCTCACTATCTTGTTAATTATCGGGGTTTCATTTGGTCACCGACCTACATTTCAGCAGATAACGACCGTGTAGTTCTCCATTCTCCATTCACATCTGACAACCTTGGAGAGAAGCCACGCCTGGCAGGTACTGTATTATTTAGCGAAGAATCACCTATAGGTGGAGCTGGCGCTAATGCTGGCACACGTCAGTATCGTGCACGAAATAAATATGAGCTTCTTGACCCTCTGGCCGCATCAATGGCTTCAGCTTCTGTACTGCCGGGGGGGAGATTTGAGAGGGCATTTTTCAACTTGAGTTCTCGAGGTATTGCAGTAACAGATTTAGGGTCATATGTTGCTACCGCATCAACGTCTGGAATGACCATCGGAACGTCTGCAGTTTTATGGACTAATGCAACAGCAGAAACAGCGCCTTGGCAGGGTATTGAAATGGCGGCCAGTGCTGGCGCCGAAATTGACTTCTTGCTCTATACCACTGGCGCATCTGGTGATCAAATTATGGTTGGTGTGCGGAATGTTGCACAAAATGGAACTTCTGGAAGCTATGTAACATGGCGAATTGTGGTCGCAGGAAACACTATTACGCTATTCAACGGTGGCGTGGCTGGAAGTACGTACACTTTCACCCATCCTGAAGACATTCTTCAGGCTGCCACTGGATGTGTTCGTGTTGGCATTCGCATAGGACGGGATGGAACCAGTGCTACAATTCTGTTGAACGGTAGACCATTACCTGTGGCGGCGTTCAGTAATAGCGTGCACAGTTTTGTAATTCTGGCATCACAGGCTGCACGAACAGGATTGCAGATTCAATATGGGCATCTACGCCAGCGTGATTATATTCCGTATTCTATCCCCTTCGCAGTTGCCACTCTGGGGGACTCGATCACTGTTGGCGCACGAAGCTCAACAACATGGCCGGACCTTTTGGCTAATTGTGCTGAGCATCTTCCAGGGCTTGGAAGGATGTCTGTCGATAACTCTTTGTCCAGGTCTGGATTGAAACTTAGTGAAGTAGTCCAAGATATCAACTCTTATAGCTTTATAGGGAAGAATTATGTGCTTGTTAATTTGGGAATAAACGACTGTCAAGGCTCAGGGCTTGGAGGTATAGGAGTATTTGCGTCAAATATTGCGGCGCTGGCGAATAAAATAATATCCGATGGCGCAACTCCTATTTTCGGTACAGTTTTTCGCACATACGATGTTGATATCACTGGTGGAGGTAATGACACCACAGGCATCCAGGATGTCCCTGCCTACGTTCAGGTACTACGTGAACGCTGTGCAGCGAATGGCTATATCCTCGCTGAGGTGAATGACTGCATGGGAGATAATGCTGGGGCTGCCGGTGGATTTGATGCAAACGGCTATATGAACGCATGGACGCACGATAACATTCACCCAAATACAAAGGGTCAACTCGCGCTGGCTTCAGCATTTGCATCGGCCCTTTCTGGTCGAGTGACCCTGGCAGCTACAGGAAGTCTAACGCAGTTCCTGGTCCCTGCGTCGGGATTTACTCTAACTACAGAGGCAGATCGTGGCCTGCCACGTGTGACCAGAGCCGGTAACGTCGTTGCTTTATCTGGGGCCATTTCAGGTGGTGCAGTAAGTTCAGTTGCTGCCACTCTTCCGGCATGGGCAAAACCGCAGGCATCGCAAACATACATCGTCTACAGCCGTGATTCGTCAACAGAAGGTACTTGTCGTGTAACCCTGAGAACAAATCGGGATGTTGTGGTTGGATCTGACTATAAAACGACGGCCACCGAGTTGAACATCACATACTGCATTTAATACCTCAGTAACAATAAAGGGGGCGCAAGCCCCCTTCATCACTTCAGTAAACCAGGCTCCTCTTTCTTTGCCCACTCTATCATCCCGCCTATGACTTTCTTGCTTCCATAAAATGAGAAGTGCCCTGTATCCCGGAACATAGGCATCCCATCCTGAATAAGATCACAGCCATTTTTGTTGCAGTATGTTTTGTTTGGGTTAAAGAATTTAACCTGAGGATATTTCTGATGAATTCGACTAAACATCCCTTTAACGCCATCAACTTTTTCTTTATAAGCCTCAATACCAAAATGGCACGATTTGACAGGCTCAGAGAATGGGCGAGAGAAACACGCCTTAGTGTCAAAGCCAGGATAGACATGAGGATAGAAGATTATAGGTGTGGCACCATTGTCGATAATAAAATCAATGTAATCTTCAAGTCTTCTTTCATCGGAAGGGTTATTCTTCCAAAGGAGACCTGAAACTATCACATACTTTATGCTCTTTTCTTTTTTTATAATGTCTTGAATAAGCTTCCTTTGCTTGCCAGGTCGATCTTCGGCGCAAGGGTGGTTACCTTTTAAATTTGAACTATCTGCTATGTTAGGAATGCACGTGCCGATAGACAATACATTTTTATTTCTAAAGAAATCGGATTCATGCATCCCGTAATACAAATGATTTGCATAGCTATTGCCAAGCAGCAATATCTCTGGCTTATCATTTTTAGTCATGTAACAGAAGAACCATTTATAGTTATTAGAATCAGGGAAAGGATACCTGGACATGCAATTTTCGTTAGTAATATATTTCCAATTAGTGGTGTTCAACTGGTAGTTTCGTTCCTTGGCTGTTTCCACAACTTTGCGATTCTGCGCCCCACCAGATGCAAAAATAATGCACCCAATTACCCCTAAAAGCCCAACGGCAATGGTTAGTAAAATCGCAGTCTTTCCCTTCTTGTCTGAGTAACGAAGAGGTCTTTCCCAAAAGTAATACGTAATTACTGAAAGTGTGAATGCAATTGCTACAGCCGTTACCATTGAAAGCGTAGAAACTTCACCACTATCGATGATTCGAAGGAATGAAAAAACAGGCCAGTGCCATAGATACAGCGGATAACTTATTAAACCAATGAAAATCAACGGCTTTTGAGATAGTACAAACTTATTAATAATGGCATCGTGCCCGGAAGCTATGATGAGAAATGCGCCCGCAACAGGTAATGCCGCTTTCCAGCCTGGAAAATCCGTTTTAGTAACAAAAAATATTGAAGCCAGTATGAGAGCAAATCCCAAAACAGACATCACATGATGTATTTTTCTTGCCGAACCATGATTAGAACGATAATGAAATCCTTTATATGCAAGCAAAGCTCCGAATGCCAACTCCCAGAAGCGTGTCAGTGGTGAATAGTATGTAACTGTAGGGTCAATCCTTATATAGTAAAGGTTCGCAATAAATGAAAAGGCAATTACAGAAACCAAAACAAAAAGTATAGCTTTCTTTGATCGCTTAAACAGAAGAATAAGCAAAGGCCATAACAGATAGAATTGCTCTTCAATACCCAGAGACCAAAGATGCAGAAGCACTTTCGTTTCTGACGCGGTATCAAAATACCCGCTCTCCATAAGCAGCACTATGTTCGCCACGAACCCAGCACCGGCCGCCGTATGCTTCCCGAGTTGCATGTATTCATCCGAGTAAAGAGAGAACCATCCAAATACCAGGCATACAGCAAGAACAAGGGAGAGAGTAGGGAAGATCCTGTTAGCTCGCTTCATATAGAAGTCTGTAAAGGAGAAAGCACCCTTATCAACACTTCTGAATATAATTGAAGAAATCAAATATCCAGATATGACAAAGAATATATCCACGCCAACAAAACCGCCTGGCATCAAAGACGGGAAAGCATGGAAAATTACAACTGGCACCACTGCGAGAGCTCGTAATCCATCGATATCCGGACGATATGCCGGATGAAAGTTTCCTGACATCACAATCACACTGTAAAAATGGGAGTATTCTTAGAATGCTATCATTGAATGATGTTGTTTTACAGATATTGTATTCGTCAAAATGTATAGAATTATAATAATAACAATACTGTAGAAACTCCTGATGTCTTATTGTAAGCGGGTTTGACGAATTCTCTCCTTTCATATACTGTATAAATAAACAGTATGATGGTGAGGTAATCATGCCACGCACAGCTGACATACCAGCCGCCTTTGTTGCGGAACCGGAGTCGTTCCTCCCTGCTTCTGCGAAGATCGTTGAAACGCAGGACGGCTATGATGTCGTTGATAACGAAACGCTGTTTAAGCGCGGAGACACATTGCTAATCTGGTTTTGCGGCCGCCAGCAGCACGCATATTGGGCCGGTGATGCGCTCATCACTGATGATGGTGAGGCCATAGAAGGCGAGGCATTAGAGCACGTCCGCCTTGTTGGGGTGGTTACTCATACCATTAACCCGGTATGGGTTGACGACATTCCGGTGATGTGATGTTTGCCCTGGTAGATGTGAACTCGTTTTATGCGAGCTGTGAGACGGTTTTCCGCCCCGATCTGTGGGGGAAGCCGGTTGTCGTGCTTTCGAATAACGACGGCTGCGTGATCGCTCGTTCGGCTGAAGCCAAAAAGCTCGGTATTAAAATGGGGGATCCATACTTCAAGTGTAAGGACTACTTCCTGCAGCAGGGCGTTGTTTGCTTCAGCTCCAACTATGAGCTCTACGCCGACATGAGCAACAGAGTGATGACAACGCTGGAGGAAATGAGCCCTCGCGTCGAAATTTATTCAATCGACGAGGCCTTTTGTGACCTTACCGGCGTGCGGAACTGCCGGGTACTGGAAGAGTTCGGTCATGAGCTGAAAGATGCGGTGCGCAGGAATACCGGTCTGGCCGTAGGTGTGGGAATAGCTCAGACAAAAACGCTGGCAAAGCTCGCCAATCACGCTGCAAAGACATGGAAGGCCACTGGCGGCGTTGTGGACCTGTCAAATGTGGATCGTCAGCGAAAGCTCATGGCATTGCTGCCAGTAGATGAGGTCTGGGGAGTTGGTCGCCGCATCAGCAAGAAGCTGGAGGCTATGGGCATTAAGACCGTCCTCGACCTGGCTGACACCCATATTGCCGTTATCCGCAAACACTTCAATGTCGTGCTGGAGAGAACGGTGCGCGAACTACGCGGCGAGCCATGCCTGGAACTGGAAGAGTTCGCGCCGGTGAAACAGGAAATCGTCTGCAGCCGGTCATTCGGCGAACGCGTGACCGAATACGAGCAGATGCGACAGGCAATCTGCAGCTATGCCGCCCGCGGCGCAGAGAAGCTACGCGGAGAGCATCAATACTGCCGATACATATCGGCGTTCGTGAAGACGTCGCCATTTGCACTGAACGAGCGGTATTACGGTAACAGCGCATCCGTGAAGCTGCTGACCCCGACGCAGGACAGCCGCGACATTATCAACGCCGCCACCCGGTGCCTGGATGTTATCTGGAAGGATGGACACCGGTACCAGAAAGCGGGGATCATGCTCGGCGACTTCTTCAGCCAGGGAGTTGCTCAGTTGAACCTGTTCGGCGAGAACGCGCCGCGCGAAGACAGTGCGCAACTGATGCAGGTACTCGACCAGCTCAATGCTAAAGGAGGGAAAGGCACGCTATATTTTGCAGGCCAGGGCGTGCAGCAGCAGTGGCAGATGAAGAGAGAAATGCTTTCGCCGCGGTATACGACGAGGTACTCAGATCTGCTTGTGGTCAGGTGACGGGCTCGATTAACTCCGGGCCCTGGTTTTTCACATTCCCCACGGCTCGCGTCACAGCGTGCCAGATAAACTTGTCGGCGGGCACAGCACCGTCTGCTGCTATCTCTTCAGCCTCTTTCCCGCCTATATCCTGCCGCATCCATTCGCGAGCTGCTTCCGGCGACAGAATTAGTGGACGGCGGTCGTGAATATCGACCAGACCTTTATCAGCTGCAGACGTCACAATCAGAAAACCTTCTGCTTCATCGCCGCGCTCAAACGGTGTGCTTCCGATCGCCGCCATGAATATGGGCTGGCCGTCTTCCCGGTGAATGAAGTATGGCTGTTTCTTATCGCCTTCCTTCTTCCACTCGAACCACCCATCCGCAAAACAGATAGCCCGGCCATGTTGCCATAACGATTTAAACATGTGGCTTGTTGCTGCAGTCTCGACGCGCGCGTTAATCAGTGGTGCTTTGTCCCACCACCCGGGTGCATATGACCAGAGGACCGGATCGAGATGCAGTCGCTCATCACGTTCGCTTAACAGCAGAACTTTGGTTCCGGGCGCGACGTTGTACCGGCCAATAGGTTCCGGATCATAGGCAATGTCGCGATCGGATTCATCGGCCAGGTACGCCAGATATTCTTCACGGGTTTGGGCTTGTGCAAAGCGTCCACACATAGAAACCTCCAGTCAGTCAGACTGAAAGTATAGGGCAGGGATGCAAAGAGTGGGTGGTGGGGCATATATGGGGCATGAAACAGCACTCGCTCTAAGGTGAACTTAGACGACTGATGTTTTCGACGACTGCAACCATCTGTTATTTAGTGCGCTCTTGGACGATCTTTGTCGTTTATGAAAATTACATGGTCATATGATGTCCATGCAGGTTTAGGTTGTCTAACCTAATGATAATTATAATTAATAACCATCCGATCCTGTTGCGTGGGGCATAGGTGGGGCAAACTCACTCAATTTCTGGTTGAGGATAAGTACCTGGTC
>Ga0268257_1000464_pt1 | contig 49268 bp, 29 predicted proteins | sample AgamicAtPrz_FD_200249 | JGI IMG/M metagenome (GOLD analysis project Ga0268257, IMG submission 200249) | Agave microbial communities from Guanajuato, Mexico - At.P.rz (v2) (version 3) | ecosystem: Host-associated > Plants > Phyllosphere > Phylloplane/Leaf | place: Guanajuato, Mexico | collected... | reverse complement strand
ATACATTGCCGACTGGACTCCACCAAAATTAATAAACACCTGTTTATTAAACCAATTATCTGGAACAACGAAACTTGTTGTATAACTCCCTACCGGATTCCTTTCTTTATAAGCTGTAAAATCTTTATCGGGCTCAGCGCTTACTCTTGGAATATCTTTTTTGAAGGGATAGGCGACATTAGTATAAATTGGCGTTCCAAATCCCTGCAATTCCCAACTCCCAGGCACCAGAATAGCATTCCATTTATCTGTAGAAAAATCTTTGGCATAAAATCCAATCGGTCTAGACTGGGGATCAGCAGACCAGTTAAATTTCCACATCCCATTTAGGGACTTAAGCATTGGATTATTTTTTTTCTTCTCGGCAAGAAAACCATAAGCATGGGGTTTTTCCTTATTGATACCATTAACCGCTGGATTCTCCCAGTCATTTACCAGCTGGGCATCTGCAATATTAACCGCAAGAAACACGGCAATGAGAAAGATTTTTTTTATCATGTCAATGGGTTTGAACAATTTTGTATGTTCCTAATTATTAATAACTTTTGGCAGCGCCTTAATACTGTATCTTAAAAACTACCGCTATAGCATTCGGTATAACTTTTGGTTTGGCAATTGCCAGCGAATCATTATTCTGTTTCCATGATATTTTTTCATTGCTTCCCAGCACTTTAATGCTTTTTATTTTTCTGTTTTCTTTTGCTTTGCCAAGAGATTTTACGATTATATCTTCTGAAGGCGCTCCCATAACCGAAACATAAAGCAGATTGCCTTTCTGGTTGAAACGAATGTCTTTCTCAGTTAAGCTGGCCTTACCTTCATTAAAGCCTGCATCTTTTATTGGATTGCTTGTCTCAGCAATCGGCCCTTCTCCAAAAACTTTCCAAGGGCGGGTATCAAAAATACTTTCTTTGTTTACATCCATCCATTTGGCTATCTCTTCAAGAATTGCAATTTCTTTATCATCAATAGAACCATCACCTCGCACTGGAATATTTAACAGCAAGTTTCCATTTTTACTGACAATATCAATAAGCATCTGAACAACCGTTTTGGCTGATTTATATCCGTTGTTGTCATAAATTGCCCTGCTGTAATGCCAGTCGCCAATACAGGTGCAGGTCTGCCAAGCTTCGTTTTGAATCTGGTCAGGCACTCCTCTTTCCACATCCCAAACCATGCATTTTTTCTGTTCTGGAGTCAGCACTTTTCCAAATAAAACTGCTTCCAGCTTGTTATCATGGGCCGCCATGTTGGTATTGTAGTAATGGGCCGCTATTTTCAGGCCTGCATCGCTTACCGGATAAAGCGGAAGTCCCGTATCATCAAAATAAAGAAGTTCTGGTTTATAGGTATTGATTAAATCCATAGTGCGGTTATAAAAGTTTTCGCAATATTCTACAGAAGGAATAGAAGCTCCATTATCCCAGTTCCATTGCCCCCACAAAGAGGTTATGCTTTGCTCGCTTCCAGCGCTTAGCGGATGGTTTTGCGCATATAAAGCCTGAGGATCTAACCCTTCCCACCAAGTGCCAATTCCGTCTTTCTTGGTAAGTTTTCCATCGTAAGGAATTCCAGCATAAGGCCCTTTTTTGTCTGAACGCTGCGAAGTTTCAAACCAAGTCCAAGCATGAGCCGCATGAACGCTTAATCCAAATGGCAATCCCTGTTTTTTAGCCGCCGCAGCCCAGCCTGAAATAATATCTTTTTTAGGACCGACTTTTGTAGAATTCCACGCTTGGTATTTGCTGTTCCATAAATCCAAATTATCATGATGGTTGGCCATAGCAAAAAAATACTGTGCTCCAACTCGTTTATATAGTGCTACAATTTTTTCGGGATCCCAGTTTTCAGCCTTCCAATCTTTAATAACCTCCTTAAACCCTGCTTTGGATGGGTGTCCATAATGCTCTACATGCCACTTGTACTGCGCTCCGCCTTCATCATACATAAATCGGCCATACCAATCTCCCTGCTCTGGCTGGCATTGCGGTCCCCAATGTGCCCAAATTCCAAACTTAGCATTACGAAACCATTCGGGAGTTTTATACTGTTGGAGAGATTCCCAAGTTGGTTTAAATTTTCCCGAAGCGACTTTTTCAGTGTTTTCTGTAACCGGTGATTGGTATTTTTGCTGTGCCTGTAAAAAACTGGCGCATAGGATACATAAAGCTGTAAATAATTGGTTTCTTTTATTCTTTTTATACATTTTGATTTTTATTTTTTGTTAGCCCTGAACTAACGTGTTTTTAAATTTTTCTTTTCGGCTTTTATTGCAAAAGATTATTGGCTTTCTAATTTACGGCAGATCTGCTGATACAGGTACATAATCTCTATATGAAAGTCCTAACAGAGATTATTCTACTGTTAGGACTTCTGTCAATTTAATTTATCTGGCTTTTTTAATCATTTTAAATGATTGGAGAAGATTGCCTCCAGTTCCTTCCACTTTTACGATATAGAATCCCGACTGAAGCGTATTTCCCATTGACAGCTGGCTTTGGTCTTTGACTTGGGCAGACTCAACATTTTTTCCGTTAATATCAAAAATTCGCACGTTTATTGGTTCCTTATAATCATTTATTTCAATTTTAAAGCTGCTTGTAAATGGATTTGGAGAACAGATTACAGTAATTTTTTGATCTTGCAGGTTTTCTGCATTAGCACTTAACCTCAAAGTTGCGCTCGATACCGCAGTAAGAGACCATTGCTGGTTATTGCTTGAGCTGAGACTCCACTGGCTTAAATCGGCTCCGTTAGTTGCATTTCCTAAACCATCCAAGTACAATCCGGTCGCTTTATTTTTAAACTTTAAATAGCCCGAACCAGCGTCTTCCTGTATCCATTTCTGCGCTTCACTTCCGCTGTAGTTCCATTGTCCTGCGATTGATGGATTTACTGTTCTACTCATTCCGTCTATATACAATCCAGTAGCTCTGTTTTTAATCATAACTTCGCTGCCGTTATACTCTAGAGCCCATTGCTGGGCACTGCTTCCGCTGTAGTTCCATTGTCCTGCGTTACTTCCATTTGTGGTTCTGCTCATTCCGTCTATCAGCAGTCCAGTGCTTCTATTTGAAATGGTGTAATAAGCTGCAGTTTCAGCAAGATCGTCACCATAAACAAGGCCTCTTCCAACGGTGCTCATATAAACTCGTCCGTAGATATTCATGTCTCCCATTACGAAGTTTCCGTTTCCTGTACCTCCATACTCATGCGCATCATCATTAACACGAGTCCAATTGCTGCCTTGGTCTACAGAACGGAAAACTCCCGTAACGCCGCTTACAGTACCCCAGATGTAAATAGTTGGATAAGAAGCGCCAGCCTTCGCTTTACCGATTCCTACTGCTGAAGCATTGCTTACAGCTGTTGAAGGTGTGGTAAAACTAGTTCCTCCATCAACTGACCTTATTAGTCCTCCAGAATTCTTGGCAATCCATAAGTGCCCAGCATACCCAGGAACTGTTCTAATCAGGCTAGATCCCCAAGCTCCAACATTAGAAACCGTATTGAAAGAAGCTCCTCCATCTGTACTTGCTTTTAAATCTCCGTTACTTCCGTTGTAAGCATAAAACTTGTTGTTCGTAACAGCATCAGATACCGGAATTGTATTGAAATTAATTCCTGTTACAGTCGTCCAGCTAGCTCCATTATTGGTAGAACGGTACATAGCACTGGAAGATTCTGGAACATGTAGAATAGTTGCACCGTCATACGAAAGTGCAACCGTTCCGCGTGGTCCTGCTAAGTTTGCGGTTGTCTTTGTCCAATCAGTTCCTTGATTGTTGGAATAGTACATATATTCTCCAAGTCTTACAATTTTATTGGTATTCCCTGATGCATAGGCAAGACCGGATGTGGTTCCCATTGCAGGCTTATATTGCGGCGCATATACCGAAACATCAGTATGTTTAAATCCATCATAATCTCCAATGACACTCATTAAAGGTCCGCCTGGAATGCTTATTAAACCTAGTGGAACGCTCTCTTCAAGGCCAATAGCATCAAACTTCCATGAGGTTTTTGATGCATTAAGATCATCACAGGTAAAAATGCCGTTTCCAGATATTACACTGGCCTTATTGGTATTAAACGGATTAAACTTGATATCGCCAGTCCAGTGAATGGATGCTGAAGATCCTGAAATCCAAGTACAGCCATTGTCTAAGACATTGATTCCTGAATTTCCAACCAGATCTCTCCATGATGAACCGCCATCTGTACTTAAAAAGAAACGGTCTGCATAAATTATACTGCCCTGTGCATTAGTGTACTGCGCCATATAAGTATTCATCGAGGAGGCAATCAGACGCTGCGAATTGGAAGGGTCAACATCGATTCCGCCAAAAGGCCCCGAAAAGCCTGATGGCGTAATATTGGTTAGAGCCCCTGCACTGGAAAGCTTCCAAATCTGTCCTGAAGAAGGGTTCCAAGGCCCTTCCTTATCAGCATAAGTGATTAATAAAGCCCTGTTGGAATCTAGCACTGCTCGCTGTGGCATATAATTTACTGTGGCTCCCGAAACGGCATTCCAAGTATTTCCAGCATCTGTACTTTTATAAAGATTGGAAGCTCCAGTTCTGGAAACGCCAGCATAAATAGTCTGGGTGATGCCTCCAGAAACCGATGCAGAATCAAAAATTACAAAACAGATTCCGTTATCATTTGCTGTTGTTGTCACCGGAAATGACGATACCTTAGTCCAAGTCGAACCGCCATTGGTGCTTTTAAACAATCCATCGCGTCTGCTTCCGCAGAAAAGCACATTGGAATTGTTGGGATCTACAGCCAATCGCTCGCCATTAGATCTTCCCATACCGTTTCCATGCGCCTTAAATTGTGAGGTAACTATAGTTTCAGTAAAATTAGCGCCTCTGTCGGTTGATTTTAAAATGGCTGTTTTCTGACCATTAAAATAATCGGTTCCCACCAGCATATATACCACATTATTATTCTGAGGATCGATAGCCAGCGATTCCACTCCCTGATACCCCAACTGGTCTACACTGGTCCAGTCCAACAAAGGTATCCATCTGCTGCTGGATGAATCCCATCGATAGGCTCCCCCCACATCTGTGCGGGCGTATTTTAAATTGGCATCTGTTTTACTTGGAATAATGCCGGTAACAAAACCTGCTCCTCCAATCTGAACATTTTTCCAAACGCTCTGGGCTTGGGAAGCAAAAACTGATAAAATCATTGCATATAATAAGTAAGCTTTTTTCATCTTGATTTGTTTTTAAAAGTTTAAAATATTATCATCCTTACAATCTATTCTCACCCGAACCAATGCTTTTAATTCTTAGCGTTTTAGTACTGATAAGAACTGCCGCACGAGAAATGCGTCATTATACTGCATAATGTAAAAGCAAAAAATTCCTTTTTTCCAGAAATGGCCAATAAATGCCTAATCCTAAAAAACTTTGAAAGAGGGCTATCTTAAAATTTTAGTTAGCCCCTGCTTTAATAGCATCTATCGTGCGTTGATCTTTTACATTAAAATTACTCCTGTCTACAGCTGCTCCTATATCCCACCAAAAAGGTTTAATGCCGCGCGCTAATGCTTCTTTGGTTGTAAAGCTTATCCAATAGTCCAGCGAGGCGTTATGCATAGCCAAATCTTTGGGAAGATAAGCAGGATCACTACGTCTGTAAGCGCCATATTCCCCCATAATAACCGGTATCCCTTTATCAATAAATTTAGTTTTCATCTTGTTGTAATCAGCAATTATCTCGTCCTCTTCTCCGTATGTAGCATTACGCTCAGGTTCAATGGTCGAATGATGGCCTTTACCCCAGTAGTAAATCAATTTACCCCAGCTCTCATCTTTATTACCGATACAAAACTGTGATGGCGTGTAGTTATGCACCTCAACCATGAGGCGATTTGGCACCTCATCTGTAGGAAGCGTGTTCATCAGATCAAATGTCAATCCAGAATTTGTTTGAGGGCCTTGAACAATGAGAACGCGGTGACTGTTTCTTCCGCCTGTAGAGCGAACAGCTTTAACAAACGTTTGGTGGTATGATGCTAATACTGCCATCTCCTCTGCATTCTTAGCATCAGGTTCGTTAGCGCTGGCGAACATCAGGTGCTCGTCAAAATCACGCATTGCGGTAGCGATTTGTTCCCATAATGCTTTTTGTTTAGCATTTACAGCCTCCTGCTTTGCTTTAGTAATGTTTTTTTCCAGCCATCCACCGTCCCAGTGAATATTAAGCATAACATATATATCGTTACTCACACAATACCCTACGACCTCTTTTACCCTTTTGATCCAATTCTGATCAATATGTGCGGTAGCTTCGTTGTCAAGATGAAAATTCCAGGCACAGGGTATGCGAATAGCGGAGAAACCTAATTGCTTTACAGCTTTTACATATTCCTCTGTGATCACTGGACTACCCCAACCTGTTTCACCACCCGGTGCTTCGAATGTATTCCCAATGTTCCATCCCAGTTTAAATTTGGCAGCCAATTCAACCGCTGTGCTCATCCCTGCAGCATCAGCTGGCTTTGGAGATAAATTATAACTTGGATACAAATTGCCAGTTTGTGTAACTGTTATGCGTCTTGCCTGTCCGTTATCTGCTGTAACAGTCAGCACAGCCGAACGGCTGACTCCGCTGTTATTCGCAGAGGCAGTGAATGTGGTCTTATCCGTCCCTTGAACCCCGCTTAATTTGCTCAACTGCAGCCAAGACGAGGCTGAATTTGTTATGGCCCATTTACTGTTTGCTTCAATTGCAATTGGTTCAGATGTGCCTCCCTCAGGCATAAAAGAAACCGATTCTGCCGAAACTGTCAAATACGGCTCTTCATCTGGATTTTTTGAACAGCTAAATGAAGATGCGCTGATCATAAAGAGCAGCAGCATCTGATATAAGAATTTCTGTTTCATTCAAATTGTTTTAAAGTTTATGATCTGAACTGCAGAAATTATCTCTGTAACTGAATTTCCACAGTTTAGAATCTTTTGTTTTACTAATTCGTGCTAGCTTTATCAAGGATCTTTACTACCCTGATATTATCAACTGCTGCTCGGAAATCTCCAGGCGCCGGAGTGGAGGCATCGTTAATAATAAAAAAGTTGATGCCGCCTGTACCAGAACTGCCAACCAATTGGGTTAAGCTTGCTGCTGAATCGCCTGTTCCTTCTTTATTGTCCTTTTTAGTGCGGAACTCTGTTAAAGGAATCGTTACAGTAGTCCATTTACCTTCTGTAGTAACACCTTTGCCTCCAGTAGTTTTCCAAGGTTCGTACCTCGCCAAATAGGTCCAATTATAATCTTTTACAATAAAAATTGAACTGCCTTTCCAATTTCCTGCAACATTAATTTCGAATTTTAACGCAAACTGACTAAGGTCTAATGCTAAATCATTAGGCTGAATCCAATGCTGGGCCTGCTCAATGTTAATGCATCTTCCGTTTTCCCACCAAGAGCCATTTCCTGCACTCAACGCGCCTGGATTTAAAATAGGATATACGCCTCTACTGTTTGGAAAATCTGGATCATTGTCGCTGGTTGAAGTTCCCCAAGACATGCTGCCTATAGTATCGAAATTGCAAATCATGCCTGTACTGAGATCATTCACATTAAATAATGTCGCAATTTCACCTGATGCTGTAGTAATTTTTAAAGGCCCGCTACTTGCAGCATCTGGCATTACAAAACTGACTGAAGTTCCGTCATCTGAACCTGTAAATTCCTGCACGGACACGCCAGCAAAAATCAGCTCGCGGATCTGAAACAAATTTGTTCCATATACAACCACCTCTTCTCCCGGCAGCGCATTTTCATTTGAAATACGGTCCAGCGCGGGAGGTCCAGCTACTATATCAATATCAAAAATCACTTTTCCGCTTGGAGTTACAAGCTCAATGGTGTTTAAATCATTTTCAGCAACGGAAGGAAACGGAATCACTGCCGGCACCTGTACAACTGCATAATTGTCTGCAAACAGACCTCCATTAAAATCGACCGCAATACCGTTGAAGGCAATCTTTACCGCATCTTTTAAATGAGATCCTTTTAAGACAACCCACTGTCCCGGAACCAGTTTATTCACCAATGTGTCATTGGGAGCTGCAGCATAATTGCGCACCTCCGTGATAACCGGCTCAGAACCCGAATCTTCATCATTATTGCAGGACGCCAACAAGGCTGCAAAAAACATCATGCCTGCAAAAAGCAAGCGATTAAAACTATTATCTAATATTTTTATCATAACTGTCATTATTTATAGTATGGAACTGACGGTTCATTTAACTTAGGGTTCACCACAACTTCTGTTGTTGGAAGCTGCAGGGTAAAAGTAGCAGAGGTTGCAGGAGATATTGTTCCAATAGGATCGTTTGGCGTTGCAGTTTTCGAATCCTTATCATAATCAAACAGTACTCTCTGCTGGCTGCTTAAAAGTTGCACTGCTTTTTGGGGATTATAATACGAGAGTCTTACCAAATCATACCAATATTGTCCCTCGCAGGCAAATTCTACTCGTCTTTCGTTAAGAATAATATCTTCATTAATCGAGGTGAGAGGATCCACACCTGCGCGTGTTCTCACTTTATTAAAATATAGCAGCGCATCAGCATCACTTGTTGAAACATCATTCCCAAGCACCGCTTCTGCATACACCAGATATACATCTGCAAGTCTCAAAAGGGCATTATGCTCAATAGATCCTAAGTACGACATCGCAGGTGAATTATTGTCGGCTTCATTCCCAATGATATGCTTTTTCATTCCAGGAGAGGTTGCCGTATAACCGCCTCCCGCAGCATTAAGCTCAGGATAATGATCTCCTGGAAGCATAAAACTTGCTTTTCTGCGGACAGAATCCTGCTCTGTATAAGCTAAATACAGATCATAGCTCACGCCTGGAGATCCCCATGCTCCTCCTTTTTGAGGATTAATGTCATTGCTTGGCGAGTAAGTAAGTAAATGGTTGCCGTGCATCCATTCTGTAGTAGCAGACCATTGCAGTGCAAAAAGCGATTCCTGATTGTCGTTAAACTTGGTTTTAAAAAGATCTGCATAACTAGGAAGCAGAGTTAATCCGCTATTTGCGATAACATCTTTGGCGTACTTTTTAGCCTGATTCAAATATTCTTGATTGCGGCTTCCTCCAGTCTGGCCTACACCTGCTCTAGTCAGGTAGACCTTGCTTAACATTCCTTTAGCTGACCATGATGTAACTCGGCCTGGCTGATCGGTTTTAGGCAGGTTTTCTGCTGCAAAAGTTAGATCTTCGATTACAAATCTATACACATCCTCTATTTTGTTTTTATTGACTAGAGGGGATTTTATCAGTTTGGTATTATCTTCTATAATTGGCACTTCACCCCAAAGCATGGCCAAATGGTAATAAGCCATTGCACGTATGAATCTTGCTTCGGCTATCGCCGCATTTTTATCTGTGGCCGATACTGATAAAGGTGTTTTCTCATTAATAGCGTTAATAGTCGTATTGCAATGTGCCACTATAATGTAAAGTGCTGCCCAGCCCGTTGTTAAACGTCCGTTGGATCCTGAAAGAGTAAAAGTATTAAGCTGTACCAGATCTGAACCCTGATATTGAAGAATAAGATTCCCACTCAATATGTCTCCTAAAGGCAGGTATGCCGTATTATTCCATTGTGCCCAGATTTTGCCGCCGTATAATGCCGCTGTGGCTAAACGAAGCTCTTCTTTGGTCTGGTAAAAATTTTCTGTGCTTATCTCTGATTGCGATGGACGATCAAGAAAATCGTCTTGGCACCCAACAAGCACTGCTGAAGCCAGCAGGCTTAGAATGATATTTTTATAAATAGCCTTCATAATGTTCTGTTTCATTTTTAGTTAGTTAATCCCAGATTAAGTCCAAATGTAAAAGTTCGGGATTGCGGATAGAAACCATTATCAATTCCCGCCTGCAAAGGATTCCATGAACCTACCTCAGGATCCATTCCCGTATAGCTGGTAATTAAAAAAGGATTGCTGACATTCACATAAAGTCTTAGCGAACTTATATGTATTTTTTTCATCATCTCACTTGGAAAAGAATAGCCTAAAGTCATGTTTCTGCATCTTATAAAAGAGCCATTCTCTACATATCGATCAGAAAAACGGTTGTTTCTGTTGCTGTCATTGTTTTTTAGTCCTACAATTGAAGTCTCAGGATTGGTCACATACACATTATTGACATCTGAAGCTGAACCGTTAGGATCAATTAAGGCTAATACAGCGTGATCTTTTAAAGACTTCAAATAGCCGTTATTGGTAAGCGGGTTGTCTCCATTGATTCTCATTCCATTCACAACCTCACTGCCTTGATTGGCGGTAAAGAAAATATTCAGATCAAAACCTTTGTACGTAAAAGTATTTCCAAGTCCAAACTGAAAATCCGGAACAGGCGAACCTAAAAATGTCTGGTCTTTTTCGGTGATTACGCCATCTCCGTTAAGATCCTTAAATTTAAGATCTCCATACCATACTCCGCCAGAATTGGGAGTAATTGGCAGCACTGTTCCATCTGTATTGGTTGGCAGTGCATGATTTTTAAAATCGTCTGCTGTAGCAAATACACCGTCCACTTTATAACCGTAGAATGCTCCTATTGAACCGCCTACTATAGTTCTAGACACAACATCTCCTCCATAGTATCCTGGAAGGAAAGCTCCATCAGTATTTAATTTCATTACCTTATTTTTATTATGAGATAAAGTAAAATCGGTAGTCCATGTAAAATCTCCACGTTCCATGTTTTTTGAACTCAAATGAAGATCTATACCTCTGTTGCGAACCTGTCCAATATTTACATAAGGAGCATTGATGGCTCCGGGAGAATACCCCACAATAGTTCCCGAATATAGCGGAAGAGGAATCTGCATAAGCAATCCATCAGTCATACGGTTATAAACATCGACAGATAAATTAAGTTTCCATCCAAACAGCGCAGCATCAAGACCTATATTCCCATATTTTGTTTTTTCCCATTCAACCCCTGGATTTGCTATATTGGTAGTCATTTGCGCGTTGCCTGAAAGACCTGTAGATACCGACTCTAAAGTTGACAGATAGGCATTGTTTCTGACATTCTGATTGTTGGTAAGGCCATATCCTGTCCTTAACTTTAATTCATTGACTATTTTAGAGCCTTTTAAGAATTTCTCATTGTTTAATTTCCATGCAAATGCTCCAGAATATGTGGTTACCCAGCGGTTGTCAGGAGCAAATTTTGAAGAGCCGTCAGCACGGATATTTGCGGTAAAGAGGTATTTGTCATCATAGATGAAATTCAAACGTCCGAAGTACGATTCCAGTGCGCTGTCTCCTTTTGTACCGCCATTGGTAGCAGTAGTGATATCTCCGCTTCCGATATTGGTTACATTATTAGAAATGAAATTTCTTCTTCCTGCAGAAACATTTTCAAACTGTGTCAGCTGCGCTTCATGTCCTAAAAGGGCATTGATATTATATTTTTTATTAAAAACCTTTGAGTAAGTGAAAAAACTTCTAAATGTGGTAAAATAGTCTTGATTGTAAGAATAAAAAGCTTCATTGGTCAATTTTTCAGCCAGTCCAAATTTATAGGTTGGGCTAAACCTGTCTTCTGTTTTATACAGAAAATTGCCTGAGATCTCATTACGGAAAGAAAAGTCTTTTGAAAAAGCGATATCTAAATAAAGATTTCCAAAAAACTGATTTCTCTTCGGATTATTTTTATTGATAAGTGCCAATGCATAAGGATTCACACGTTTTGCAATCCATCCTTCGCTGCTTTCTTCCCCTGCAAAACTTCCGTCGGCATTTCTTACGGGAATGTCCGGTGTCTGGCTAAGAGCTTCCTGAATAACGTTGGATCCAGTAGAATTCACATTTTCGTCAATATGAGTCAGCTGCAGGCTTGTTCCTATCTTAAGCCAATTTGTTGTTTTATTATCCAAGTTCAATCGCACTGATGCTCTAGTAAATTCAGACCCCAAGGCTATTCCTTCCTGATTAAAATATGAACCTGATAGCAAATACTGTGTTTTTTCTGAACCTCCGCTTAAAGTAAGGACATGATTTGTGACAGGAGCTTTGCGAAACAATTCTTCCTGCCAATTGGTTCCCTCCCCTAAATAATTCGGATTAGCAAACTCTGGTCTTTCGTCAAAACCCCATACCTCTGCCCTTTGATTAATAAATGTGGCATATTCCCTTAAATTCATAGTCGGATACTGCTTGATTAGCTCTTGAAATCCCGTTGAAACCTCATAAGTAATTTTAGCAGCACCTTCCTTACCTCTTTTTGTAGTAATCACAATTACGCCATTTGTAGCTTGTGAACCATAAATTGCGGTTGCCGAAGCATCTTTCAAGACATCCACCGATTCAATGTCTGAAGGATTTATGGTCGCCAATGGATTTGTGCCGTTCCCGCCATCAAAACTTTGGCCAATGATAACCCCGTCTATTACATACAAAGGTGAGCTGCTACCAAACGAAGACATGCCTCGTATCTGTATGTTTACACCTCCTCCAGGCTGTCCTGAGGTCTGCTGCACAACTACACCGGCAACTTTTCCCTGGAGCGCCTGGTCAAAAGTAACAGGCTGTGTCCTGCGGAGTTCGTCTCCACTGACAGAGGATATGGCTCCTGTAAGATCTTTCCGCTTGGCTTTTCCGTATCCGATTACCACTACTTCGTTTAGCGCTTTTAAATCCTCTTTCAATTTGATTGTGAGCTGCTCATCGGTAATTTTCACCTCCTCCTTGACAAAACCCAGATAGCTAAATACAACAGTTTCACCTATTCTTGCTGTAATGGCAAAACCTCCATCGGCATCTGTTGCTGTTTTCTGATTTGTTCCTTTAAGCTGGACATTCACCCCAAAAAGAGGTTGCCCATCTGTTTCTGATGTGACAGTTCCCTTAATTTTTTTCTGGTCAGAATTTTGGGCTGATGCCAATCCGGCATACAATAGCATCGCTATTATGATGCCTGCATTAAAAAGACTGCAGTTGCGCTTTTTAATGCATCGCATTTTTTTTTCATTCATAATTTGGTTGGTTAGGTATTAGTTAATAAGCTGGTTTGCCTCTTTAGAAAAATCCTTAGAGACAGGGAACAAATTAACAATAAAGACTAGCCAAACTATGGTTCTATTTGTATCAGAAAAAGGGTCTAATTGTAATCATTGCAGAACTTATGATAAAAAAAAGCTGTTATTTATTTTATTAAAATATTTTATATCTTAATTTTTTATGATATTATCAATACAGAATACTAAATCAATGATACCCGAGGAAAGCAGCTCATGCAAAAGAATTCGTAATATGCCCGTTATAAGACATAAGACTGGGTTTAACAGATAAAACGTCAGCAATTCCAAAAACGCAATCTTTAAAAAACTAAACTGCCATTTCAATATTTTTTTTATCTTTGTTGCTAAGATATTTAGCAAATGAGAGAAATTAACATGTCGGATTTATTGTTAAGGTTTCAGGCTGCGAGCAGAAAATATTCTGATGCATCTGCATTCATGCATGCTGCGATCGCACAAAAAGCGGGGCTTTCGGGAACCGACCACAAATACTTAGGGCTTATTCTTCCTTACGAATCTATAACCGCGGGAGAAATTTCAAAACTTACGGGTTTAAGCACAGGTGCCGTAACGGGATTAATAGACCGATTGGAAAAAATGAAGCTTGTGGAAAGGCATTTCACCAAAGAAGACCGAAGAAAAGTCATCATTGTTCCAAATGTCGAAAACAGCATGAAACTTCTCAAGCCGTTTTTTGATGAACTCCAGCAGAAAACTATGGCATTGCTTGCCACTTTTTCAGAAGAGCAGATCAAAACTATAGAAAGCTATTTTATTAAAGCGGCAGCCATAATGGAAGAAACAAAAGATAATTTAAACAAAAAATAACATGGAAGGTCTTACTGCAAATTACCTGACTAGAGCTGAAATATGGCTCTGCATTACCACGCTTATCTACTTTTTAATGAATGGCGCACAGATTTTCGAAACTCTGGTTTTTGTGCCTAAATGGACCGAATCGGCGCCTGAAAATTTTAAGCTTCTGCTTGATGGAAAAGGCTCAAGCCTGAAAGTTTTCTGGATTATATTTCATTCTCTGCATGAAATCGCCTTTATCCTTGCCATTATTTTCTGCTGGAAAATTGACCCTGTCAGAAACTGGCTTTTAGTTTTATTTGCTGCACATTTTGCAGTTAGAGCATGGACGCTCTCCTATTTTGCGCCAAACATCATTGATTTTCAAAAAATAGCAGAAAACCCTTCACTTGCAAAAGATCTTGCGCAACGCACTTCCCTTTGGCAGACGCTCAATTATATCAGGGTCATTATATTTCTTGTCATTTCCTGCGCATTAATTCCCTTGTGCATTAAATTATTCAGTCTAAGAGCATAACAAAAGGCAGTGTAGATTTACACTGCCTTTTGTTTTATGACTATTTCGGTTCCTTTTTTATCACTGCACTGGTATTTTATAAAAAGCGCAGTTTAGAAAACACTCATGCTTCTAATGCCGCTTATTTTTTGTTTTTGCTTATCGCAAAGGCTGAAAATACATCATTTGTCGCACATAATGCTTCAAATTTATTATTGAGAATTCTTCGCTAAAAGTACATTTACAGCCTTTAATTTTCTGTCCATGCCATCTAAGATGATTTTTTGGCATTGAATATAAACTGCACAGAAAAACAGCATTAGAAAGAAACCTTATTTAATCTCAATAATAAAATTAAAACCACAATGATGAAAAAGCAAATTAAACGATATGCATTTTTACTGCTGATTGTTTATGGAACCAATTACGGACAGACAAAAAAATATCTTGACCCAACCAAACCGATAGAAGAGAGAATTTCCCTTTTGATGAAAGAAATGACATTGGAAGAAAAGGTTGGCCAAATGAATCAGTATAACGGTTCATGGGATGTTACTGGACCTAAACCAGAATCCGGCTCTAATGAAGAAAAATATAATAACTTAAAAAAAGGATGGGTAGGCTCTATGCTAACCGTTCGAGGCGTAAAAGAAGTAAGAGCCGTGCAAAAAATTGCTGTTGAAGAAACCCGTCTTGGAATACCGCTTCTTTTTGGTTTTGATGTCATACACGGCTACAAAACCTTAAGCCCTATTCCGTTGGCGGAAGCTGCCAGCTGGGATTTGGAAGCCATTAAAAATTCGGCTAGCGTAGCCGCTTTGGAAGCTTCTGCATCTGGATTAAATTGGACTTTTGCACCTAATGTAGATATCTCAAATGATGCTAGATGGGGAAGAGTTATGGAAGGCGCCGGTGAAGATCCTTATTTGGGAAGTAAAATTGCCAAAGCAAGAGTTAAAGGTTTTCAAGGCGAGCGTTTTGACCATACTAAAATCATTGCCTGTGCAAAACATTTTGCCGGTTATGGTTTTGTAGAAGCAGGCCGAGATTACAACAGCGTAGATATGAGCAATTCTAAATTGTACAATACGGTGCTGCCTCCTTTTAAAGCGGCAAGCGATGCAGGAATCCGCACTTTTATGAATTCATTTAATACCTTAAACGGAATTCCCGCGACTGGAAATGTTTTTTTACAGAGAGATATTCTAAAAGGCGAATGGGGATTTAAAGGATTCGTGGTTTCTGATTGGGCTTCAATAGCCGAAATGATTACTCACGGCTACGCAGCAGATGGTGCGGATGCGGCTAAAAAAGCGGCTCTCGCAGGTTCTGATATGGATATGGAATCGAATATATATGTTACAGAACTGGCTAAACTGGTAAAAAAGGGATCGGTAAAAGAAAGCGTGATTGATGATGCCGTGCGCAGAATCCTTCGCGTGAAATTTGAACTAGGTCTTTTTGACGACCCATATAAATATTGTGATGAAGCTCGCGAAAAATCAAATATAGGCAGCAAGGCAAACAACGACGATGTTCTGGATATGGCCAAAAAATCGATTGTGCTATTAAAAAACGATAAAAATATTCTGCCTTTAAAAAAGTCAGGCGCTAAAATTGCTTTAATCGGCGCTTTGGCCAATGATAAAAACAGTCCTCTGGGCAGCTGGAGAATTGCCGCAGATGATAATACTGCGGTATCGGTTCTGGAAGGAATGCAGCAATATAAAAACAGCGCATTAGTTTATGAAAAAGGGACTGATGTTGCTACCAACAAACAATCCTTTTTAGACGAAGTAAAAGTCAATACCACTGACTTTTCTGGATTTGAAGCGGCAAAAAAAGCGGCGAAAGAGGCCGAAATTGTGGTAATGGTACTAGGCGAAATAGGTTTTCAAAGCGGTGAAGCGCGCAGCAGAACAGAATTAGGGCTACCAGGCAATCAGCAGCAACTATTGGAGGAAATTTATAAAGCAAATCCAAATATTGTTTTAGTCTTAAACAACGGACGTCCTTTGTCTATACCTTGGGCGGCAGAACATATTCCTGCTATTGTTGAAGCTTGGCAACTAGGAACACAATCTGGAAATGCGATTGCGCAGGTTTTGTACGGAGACTATAATCCGAGTGGCAAGCTGCCAATGTCTTTTCCAAGAAAAGTAGGCCAATGCCCTATCTATTACAATCTGTACAATACGGGAAGACCTACAGACAAAGACAATAATGTTTTCTGGTCGCACTATTCTGATGTCGAAAAAACTCCTTTATACCCATTCGGTTACGGATTAAGCTATACTTCTTTTGACTATAAAAACCTGAAGATTTCAAAAGCTTCTTTCCAAAAAGGAGAAAAAATAGAAGTTTCTGTTGATGTGACCAATACAGGTAATTTTGATGGGAAAGAAATCGTCCAGCTTTATATAAATGATCCTGTTGCCAGCATTGCAAGACCTGTAAAAGAATTAAAAGGTTTTGAGCTTGTCGAATTAAAAAAGGGAGAAACCAAAACAGTTCAATTCACATTGACAAATAATGAACTTGGATTCTACGACAACAACGGTAAATTTTTAGTTGAATCTGGCCAATTTAATATTATGGTGGGCTGGAATTCTAATAATGGCCTTAACAGTAAATTTGAGCTAAAATAAAATCACAAAAATAAAGCCCAAAAGGATTATTCTGTCTTAACAAGAATCGAATATCTTTTATTTTTTTATATCCTGAGTACGATAATTCCTTAATAAGGTTCATAATCGTACTCAGGATTTTGGCAATAAGACAGATTTGAATAAAAAAAAAATAAGTGTTCAAATTAGTTTTATTAATATTGTTACCCATATCCTGAAAAATCCACTTAAATAAACCGGATAATGCATACTGTTACATCTAAATGAAAAAGACAACTTATATCCTTTTATTCTTTTTAAGCATTGCAAACCCGCTGTTTTCGCAAGGCAAATTTGACAGCTACCAGTTTAGGAGCATACAAGAAACTGCTTCAAAACGAGCTGTTTCTTCTATCATTCAGGATAAAAATGATTTTATATGGATCGGTACAAGCGGTGCTGGTCTGTATAGATACGATGGCGTAAATTATTTCGGATATAAATACAATAACAAACCCGGCTCGGTAAACAGCAATTTCATCTATTCGACGTTTATCGATTCCAAAAATAATCTTTGGGTGGGCACCGATCAGGGTTTATGCTTATATAACAGAGATTTGGACAACTTTACCCGAATCAATATTGAAGATGCCATAACACAGGGATACACGCAGCCCATTACGATAAAAACAATTATTGAAGACAATAATGGCGATCTATACTTAGGCGCTTACGGTTTTGGACTATTCAAACTTAACATAAAAACTCTAAAAGCTTCTCTGGTGCATTCAAAAGTGCTGGACAAACCCAATTTTCTGATAAAATCCTCGGTTAAAAACAAACAGGGAATTATTTATTTAGGAACCAGTTACGGGCTTTTAGAAATTGACACCAATGGAAAAGCCAAACAGGTTTATAAAGACAAATTTAAACGGGAACCTCTAACTAGCGACATTGAAAGTCTTGTTATAGATAAATTTGGATACCTATGGATGGGCACAACCGAAAACGGACTCATAAAAATCAAGCCTGAAACAGATAATTATCAGTTTGAAAACTATGCCATTACCAAAAATAAGATCCTATCAATCGTGCAAAGCAGTTTGGGTCACATTGTCTGCGGCACTGAAAATGACGGATTACTGGTTGTAAATTATAAAGGAGAAGTGCTAAAAAAATACCTGCACAGCAAGTACAATAGTGCCAGCTTAAAGTCCAATTCAGTTTGGTCCTTGTACGAGGACAGAGAAAAAAGATTGTGGCTAGGATATTTCAATAAGGGACTTGGCGTTTTTGACAAGCCAAATAATAAATTCAATTCTCTTGAATCGCTTGCTAACAATGAAAATTCCCTACAGACAAGTTATGTCACTTCGGTTGCAAAAGACAAAAAAGGAAACCTGCTTATCAGTAACGAAGGAGGCGGACTTGACATATATAACCTTGCCAATAAAAGCTTTATTCATGTAAATAAAACAAATCAAAGTTACTACTCTGGTTTAGATGCTGTCGATATTCAAGTCATTTTTATAGACAGCAGGCAAAACATCTGGCTTGGAAGCTGGGACCGCGGCATCTACTTTTTAAAAAACGGAACTTCCAGATTTGTCAACTATAATGCAGCAAATACACCTGGATTAAAATCAAATCGAATTTTTAGTTTTTCAGAAGATTCAAAAGGCAGAATCTGGATCGGAACTTTTATAAAAGGACTGCATTATTTTGATAATAAAAACAACACATTTGTGCATTGCGATTCTGAGCCATTTGTTAAAAACGGTTTAGATAATGCTTTTATCCGTAAAGTTTTTGTGGATTCTGATAATGTTTTGTGGGTCGGCACTATCTTAGGATTATATCAGATCAATATAAAGGACGAGTCTGGATTTAAGGTAACAAAAATGCGAGATGCCATGTTTGGCGGCATTAATAAAAACAATAGCATTCAGATTATTTTATCTATTTATGAATCTAATGATAAAACAATTTGGATAGGAACAGATACTCAAGGGCTGTTTAGCTACAATAAAAAAACCAAGACATTCTCCAATTATGATGATTTTCCTGGATTTGAGGATAAATCAATTCGTGCTATAATTTCAGACAATAATGGCGCTTTATGGCTAAGCGGCGGATCTGGGCTTACAAAACTTGATCTTAAAAACCGAAAAAGCACCAACTTTAATAAAGATGATGGTCTTATTGATAACGATTTTAACAACAATGCTGTTTATAAAGACGGGAACGGAGAACTTTATTTTGGAGGTTATGAAGGGGTAAATTATTTTAATCCGAACGAAATTAAAAAAGCTGAAAAAGCCCCACGCCTTTATTTCAGTGATTTTAAATTATTCAATAAATCTTTAAAACCAAATGAAGAAGGCTCGCCATTAAGCAAAGTAATTTCACAGACTAAAGAAATTACGCTTAATTACACGCAGTCTGTTTTTACCATCGAATATGTGGGAATCAATTATAATTATTCTAAGAAAAACCAATATGCCTATTATCTGGAAGGTTTTGAAAAAGACTGGAACTATGTAGGAAATAACAGAACAGCAACCTATACCAATCTGGCTCCGGGAAATTATACCTTTAAAGTAAAATCGGCCAATGCGGACGGCACTTGGAGCGCCAATCAATTAGAACTGAAAATAAAAGTGCTTCCTCCGTGGTGGAAAACCATTTGGGCTTATGTAATCTATTCTTCTATTTTAATTTTCCTGATCCTGTATCTTAACAAGATCTATCAAAACCGTTTCAAAGCGAAACAGGCTATCATTCTGGAAAAGGAAAAGAACATTCAATTGGAGAAATTAAACAATAAAAAACTGCAGTTTTTCACCAATATCTCACATGAATTCAGAACTCCTTTAACACTGATTATCAACCCACTAGAAGACATTTTAAAAAGTAAAAAAATATCTCCAGAGATATACAACAAACTAAAAATAGTGCACAAAAGCTCTGATAGGCTCTCTAGACTAATTAATGAGCTTATGGACTTTAATAAATTAGAGTTTAATAAAATTTCGCTTCAAGCCAAGAAAGTTGAAGTTGTATCGTTTACAGAAGCCGTTATAGGCTACTTTTATGAAGAAGCCGCTGCCCGAAACATTGCTGTTAATTTTGAATCGCCCGTAGACGAGCTCGAAGATTGGCTGGATCCCAAAATGCTGGAAAAAATACTGTTTAATATTATTTCGAATGCATTTAAATTTACGCCTGATAATGGTTCGATCCATATTTCCATAAACACATCAGAGACCGAAAATGAATTGATTATCGACGGAAATAAAGTGCCATCATTTTCAATAACCATTGCAGATACAGGTTCGGGAATACGAAAAAAAGATTTAAACAAAATTTTTGACCGTTTTTACCAAGTCAATAATCTCAATAAGGAATACTACGGAAGCACAGGCATTGGCTTGGAGGTTGTAAAGGAATTTGTCGAACTTCATAAAGGAAAAATTGAAGTTGAAAGCCAACTTGGGCAAGGCACAAGCTTTAAAATAACTTTTCCACTAGGAAGCTCGCTATATAAAGGAAGTGAGATTATTGATCAGAAATATAAAATAGAGCACAAAAACGAACTTTTATCTGAACCTGTTCAAAATGAAATAGAATATAATTCTGAGACAGAAACTCAAAAAGCATATACCATTTTAATTGTAGAAGACAATACAGAACTGAGAAACTATTTAAAAGAGGAACTTAGCAAGTCATACAAAGTAATTACAGCAGAAAACGGCCAAAAAGGTTACGATCTTGCTGTACAGAAATTGCCTGATCTAATCATAACCGATGTCATTATGCCAGTCATGGACGGACTTGAAATGTGCAAGAAAATAAAAGGCGATTTAAAAACAAGCCATATTCCTTTATTGATGCTTTCCGCCAAAGCAATGGTGAAAGACCGACTGGAAGGCATCGATTCTGGCGCTGACATGTATTTAAGCAAACCATTTGAACTGGATATTCTAAAATCGAGTCTGGCGCAGCTTATCACTAGCAGACAGATTATGTTTAAGAAATTTTACAGTGGCATCACTAAACAAGGAAAAGAAAAAACAACGTCGCTTGATAATGATTTCATTCAGAAAATTCTACATTTCATTAATGAGAACATCAGCGAACCTGAATTAACTGTCGAACTCCTTTCTTCTAAAATCTTTTTAAGCAGAAGCCAGCTCTATCGAAAAATAAAAACCTTAACAGGTGTTTCTGTGAATGAATTTATCCGAAATGTACGATTAGAAAAAGCAAAACAGCTGATTGAACAAGGCAATAATAATATCAACGAAATAAGCTTCAAAGTTGGTTTTACTTCTCCCTCCTATTTTGCCAAATGCTATAAAATCAAATATGGCCATTTGCCCACTCAGGAAAAAAGAACGAAAGAATAGCAAAATATCCATATTAAACATCAAATGGCAGAGAGCTTCGGTTTAAACCGAAGCTCTTTTTTTGTCAGTGATTTTTTTCAAAATCTAAGCTTTTAATTTTCAACTGAAAATCAGTATATAAAAATTAAACCCTTAATATTTTAAACAAACAATATTTTTTAGGTAAAAAAATTAGCAATATCTCAGCACAGGTAATAATGCATTTAGGGTGCTATTTTACCCATTATAGGGGTTTAGACGTTTTTTTTGCATCATCTGTTGCAGAATATGCATCATCTGTTCTACAATGCAACTCCTCTAGAATCTACTTTCGTTAAGAAATATTTAAGAAAAAGTTCTGCTGTCCAAACTTCTAATAATTATCTGGCAAAAGATCCAATTTTTAAAATGTTTTCTTAAAACTTAACGAATTACTAATTATTTCAATTTAAACTAAACAACCAAACTTTATGCAGAAAAAAACATTGAAAAGACTATTGTGCTTAATAGTATGCTTGTGGGGAAATTTTTTCTTCGCTCAAACTGTTAAAGGTAAAGTAACATCGGGAGGAAACAGTCTTCCAGGCGTTAGTGTAATAGTACAGGGAACCAAAAATGGAACAGTCACGGATTTTGACGGTACATTCGTATTGAATAATATTGAACCAAAAGCAATGCTGCTTTTCACTTATATAGGATACAAAAATTTAATCCTTGAAGCTAAACCGAATATGCAGGTGGTGATGGTGAGCGACCTCGAAAAACTAAACGAAGTGGTGGTTATCGGATACGGGACATCAAAAAGAAAAGACATAAATGGTGCAGTATCTTCTATTAAAGCTTCTGAAATTCAGGATAAGCCTTTTATTTCCATTGATCAGGCTCTTGTGGGTAAAGCCGCAGGTGTGAATGTTACGCAGAACTCCGGTACTCCAGGTGGGGGAATCTCGGTTCAGATTCGAGGAATTACCTCTATTAACGGGAATGAGCCTTTATATGTGATCGACGGAACACCTGTTTTTGCAGACAAGAACAATGATTCCTTTTCGTTTAGCGCTCTAGGCGGAGGAAACGGACAGACTAAAAATTCTGCTTTGTCTGGATTGAATATTTCAGATATAGAAACAATCGATATCTTAAAAGACGCTTCTGCAACAGCGATATATGGATCAAGCGGTGCAAATGGAGTGGTTTTGATTACCACTAAAAAAGGAAAAAAGGGAAAATCTAAATTTACATACGAAACCTACTTAGGGACACAACAAATAAATAATACGGTTGATGTTTTAAACCTGCCCCAATATGCGGCTTATCAGGCAAAAATCTACAAGTTAAATGGTGAGCCTGTTCCTTATCAGTATCAAAAACCTAATTTGCTTGGAAATGGTACAAATTGGCAAGATGAACTTTTCAGAACGGCAACCATGTACAATCACCAGCTTTCTTTCTCTGGAGAAAAAGATGGAACACGCTTTTACACTTCTTTAAATTATTTTGATCAGGAAGGTATTGTTTTAAACTCAGATTTCAACAGATTAGCAATGCGTTTAAATGTAGATTCTAATATAAAATCTTGGCTTAAAATTGGTAACAATCTGTCGATAAGCAAATCATCCCAGCAAGTGGTAAGAAATGATGACAGAGGAGGATTGGTTATGAATGCCTTAAGACAGTCTCCTGAGTTACCAGTTAGAGCTGCAGATGGTTCTTATGCGGGACCAACATCTGGTTTGGGATCATCGGCAAATGAAGCCACTAACCCGATTGCCTTATCTGAATACAATAATGCCACTACAGAAAGATTCAAAATCAATGGAAATCTATTTGCTGATTTTACTATTTTAAAAGGATTGGTTTTCCGATCAGAATTAGGATACGATTTGAATTTCTCAAAAAACAGCACTTTTGTGCCTAAATATACTTTAGGAAACGTAACTGAACTTTTAAATAAATCGTTCAAACAGCAAGATCAGAGCTATTACTGGAATATCAAAAACTATTTGACATATAACAAAACGCTAAACGAGAAACATAATTTTACTTTTTTACTAGGCCAGGAAGCACAGGAAAGCTATTATGAATATTTAAGCGGCTACAGAACAGGCGATTTCCTAAATAAAGATTTCACCAATCTTAATATCGGTGATATTGCCACTGCCCTAAACGGAAACGGTTCTGGACGCTGGTCTATGACATCGTATATTTCAAGATTAAATTACAGTTTTTCTGACCGATACTCTTTTTCTGCTTCCTTAAGAGCAGATGCTTCGTCTAACTTTGGACCAAACCACAAATGGGGATATTTCCCTTCATTTTCAGGAGGATGGACAGTGAGCAACGAAAAATTCTTTGAGCCTTTGTCAAAAAGCATCAATTATCTGAAATTAAAAGCTGGATACGGTCTTGTAGGAAATCAAAACATTCCGGCAAACAGATACCAAACTATTTTATCGCTACTAGCATCGCCATTTGGTGGGGTTTCGCCAACGATCGATAATTTAGGAAATCCAGACATAAAATGGGAATCACTTAAATCTTTCAATACTGGTTTTGAACTGGCAATGCTTAACAACAGAGTAAAATTAGATTTTGATTATTACATTAAAAATTCTTCAGATTTCTTGACCAAACAAATCAACGATGAATCCAATCAAAGTGCGCTTAATTATTATTTGAATACAGGTGAAATTGTAACCAAAGGGATTGAGCTCACTTTAAATACAAGAAATATCGTTACAGAAAATTTTAACTGGGATACAACGATCATTTTTTCAAAATACAATAATGAATTGACTCGTTTTCAAGGTCAGGGCAAATCATTGTTGGGAAAAGTGCAGTTTGATTTATACAATGTTACCAGAACTACCGAAGGACAGCCAGTAGGACAATTTTATGGCTATGTAACAGATGGCTTGTTTAAAAATGCCGCAGAACTGGCAGCTGGACCAATTCAAGAAGCAGGAACAGGCGTGGGAGACATTCGATTTAAAGATCTTAATGGTGACGGAAAAATAGACAGTAAAGACCAGACAGCCATAGGAGATGCCATTCCTGATTTTACCTACGCTATTACGAATAACCTGAGATACAAAAACTTCAATTTTTCGGTTTCTTTAACAGGAAGCCAAGGCAACAAGATCTACAACTTTACGCGTCATTATATTGATGGCATTTATCCTGGTTTTGGAGACCGATTTGGAAACGTAAGCACACAGGCAATGCAGTCTTTTGAACCTGGAGTGAATGAAAATACCGATGTTCCTAGAATTACGCTTAATGATCCAAATGGCAACGGAAGAATTTCGAACAGATTTGTTGAAGACGGTTCTTATTTAAGAATCCAGAATGTTTCTTTAAGCTACGATCTGCCAAATAAGATTTTCGACAATTCTATTATATCTAAAGTAAGATTGTATGCAAACGTTCAAAACTTGTACACGTTTACAAAATATACCGGATTTGATCCAGCTCTTGGAAACCTAGACCAGAATATAACACTGAGCGGTATAGACTTAGGGCGTTATCCTGTGCCAAGAATAACTTCTATAGGGGTAAATTTAGAATTCTAAGCTTTATAAAAACACATCCAACTTAATGACTTGCAGTTATTAACATAAAAATATAGTTATGAAAAAACTTTTTAAACTTTTTTTGATGGGAATGCTTATACCATTGCTGTCTTTATTTTCCTGCTCAGATGAGTTTTTGAATGCACCATCTGAAAATCAATTAACGCCAAGCGATCTGCCTGAAGGCGTTACCGCTTTTGACGGAATCGCCGAGAGCTTGTACTTTAAGCCTTGGTTTGCCTTTAACGACAAATTCCTTATTGCCGTAGGAGATATGTACGCTGGAAACGCTTTTACCTTTGATGGTGCTTATGCACAGTTTAAAGATGCTCAGGTAACATCTCAAAATCCGATTCTTACAGAAGGATATGTAGCCTTGTTTTCGGTTATCGACCAGTCTAATAACTTAATGAGTCTGGTTGAAGCCAGAAAAAACGAACTTCCTGAGGCTTCTTATAAAAATGCTATTGCCATATCAAGATTCATGAGGGCTAATGCCTATTTCTATTTGGTTAGAACTTTCGGAGCCGTGCCTATCATTAATAAAGCGGGATCGGCAGCACAGCCAAAAAGAAATCTTGTTGAAGATGTTTACAAATTCATCAAGCAGGATTTAGAATACGCGGCAGAAAATTTACCGGAAAAAGGATTAAAGAAAGGTTACGTGACTAAATATGCCGCAATGGGAATTTTAGCCAAAGTGCATCTGACTTTAAATGAATATGCTGAATGTGCTGCTTTAACCCAGAAAATTATCGGAAATCAGTATACTTTAATTCAAGAATACGGAAATCTGTTTAGCAGTCCAGAAAATAATAACAGTGCAGAAAGCATGTTTGCTCTTCAATGGAAAGCTATTGCTACAGAATGGGGAACGCAAAACACCAATCAGGCGTATATTGTTCCAGGAGGCACAGGAATTACAGGCGGTGGTGACGGATGGGGAGTTTACCTTCCTTCTATTTCTCTGCAAAATGGATTTGAGCCAAAAGATATCAGAAAGAAAAGCACGATCATGACGGATGGCGATTTTTACCCTGAATTATTAAAAAGTCAAGGCGGTTTTACCTATAAAAAAATATACTCTTCTACGGCGGCTAATTTTAGAAAATATATAGTAGGATCTGCTGCAGAAAGAAACGATGTGTTCTTTATGAGAACTTCTCAAAACACGATTATTTTAAGATATTCCGATATTTTATTGATGAATTCTGAGGCAATTATGGCTGGAGCACCTTCCACTACTTCAGCAGCGGCTTTAAGTTCTTTTAACGAAGTAAGAAAAAGAGCAGGATTGCCAATTAAAACAGTACTTACAAGAGATGAGCTTTTTAATGAAAGAAGAATTGAATTTGCTTTGGAAGGACAATATTTCTTCGATTTAAAACGCCGCGGTCTGGCTGAAGCAACTGCGATTATCTCGCAACAGGAAGTAGGCTTTTATTCTGATGATGCCAGAACAGAACTGGTTTCAAGAAAAATAACGCCTGGCAGCAATTATTTTGAACTTCCATTGCCTCAGTCTGCCATAGATACCAATCCATCATTATTAGAAGCTCCGGTTCCTTTTAACTTTAATAACTAAACTATGATCAATACAATAAAATATAGCATTCTACTACTTTTTGCGCTGGTTTCTTTTACAGCCTGCCAGAATGATGATGCAACTAGCGCAAACATAGATGCAATGGTTGCCGAACCGGGAGATTTACTAAATCAGGCCTTTCCAAACAATAAAGTAAGAGTTGAAGGAGAAGGTTTAACGGGACTAAAAAAGATTACACTCGATAATACTATTAATATTGCTTTTAATCCTAATTACAATTCAGACAAATCGTTTATTTTCACTATTCCTTTTGATGAAAAACTAGGAAGCAGATTTGGAGTACAGCCTATTACCTTTACAACGGCGTCGGGTTCTGTGACTAAAAACATCGAGATTTTACAGCCTGTTCCAACAATTACCAAAACCACTCCTGCCGTTGCAACTCCAGGATTTCCGTTAGAAATTGAAGGCACTTGGTTCTATAATATTTCCTCAATTACCCTAGCAGGAAAAGCGGTAAGTTATACGGTAAAATCGTCTTCTTCAATTATTATCGGTTTACCTGCAAATGCAGTTTCTGGATCAGAACTTGCCATTACTACACCTGGAGGAACAGCAAAAAAGACAATTGATTTTGCAACAATTATTCTAGTATCTGATTTTGACGGAAATGGTCTTAGAAAAGATTGGACATCTTATGGCGATGTAGAAAGCTTTAATACTAGTACTTCTGGCGGACCAACAGGAAATTACACCACACTGGTTTGGGCCGGTTCTACTGCCAATGGCTACAACGGCAGCAGTGGCGGCGGAGGAGCTAGTTTCTTAAGCGCTTCTAATACAGACGCCACAAAAGCTTATATTGATATTGACGTAAGTGCAAATGTTGTGGGTGCACAATTTGCAATCCAGTTAAATACTATTGACGGAGTAAATTATGGCTATAATTTTAAAATTACAGATGTAAACTGGACTACAAAAACTATATCAATTGCTGATTTTAAAGACAATTACGGTTTTGGATCAAATACAGCTGCAAATTTAAATCCATCTAAAATCAACGAAATTAAAGTTGGAATTGCTCAGGGTGATACCCCTAACCCTAGCGCCATTAAATTTGACAATATAAAAATACGTTACCAATAATCTGAAATTTAATTTAAAGAGGCTGTGACCTAAAAACAGCCTCTTATATTAAATCGAAAAAACAATCATAAACAAGAATATTCTTTTCAAAAAGAATGTCCATAATACAAACAGTATGAAAAGTAAATTTTTATTAATGCTGGCCAGCCTCGTCTTTTTTTTAAATGCATGCTCGAAAGACGATAACGAAACTGTTGAAACTCTAGAAACGCCAGTTGCCAATGCTCCAAAAGATGTAAATGATCATGGTTTTAAAGCAAAGTGGAATTATGTTTCCTATTCTAAAAGTTATCTTTTAGATGTTTCTACCGACGAAAATTTCACCTCTATTCTGCCAAATTATAATGCAAAAACTGTAACTGACTTAAACGAAGTCGTAGTAGGTTTAACTGGAGGAACGCAATATTATTACAGAGTGAGAGCTAAAAACGAAACTCAGATTTCAGATTATTCAAATGTAATTAGTGTTGTTACAACAGGCTCAAGCGGTATTCCTGAAGATCCCACTTTTTTAAAGGTAAAAGTAAATAAACTAGCCAATCCGTTTTTTGTTGGTATGGCGATAAAGGCTTCACAATTGATAAACGGAAGTCCTTATGATGTTATTTTGAAAAATGAATTCAGCAGCATTTCTGCTGAATACGAAATGAAAATGGATCAGATCTCAACTGCAAGCGGTGTTTACAACTGGACTGTAGCCGATAAAATTGTGGCTTACGGAAATGCCAATAACATCAATGTGCACGGCCATGCTTTGGTTTGGCATAATGCAGTGCCGCAGTGGCTAAAAGATTTTTCTGGCACAAATGCCGAATTTGCTGCAGAAGTAAAAAAATACATTACAGATGTAGTAACACATTATGCAGGCAAAGTTAAATCTTGGGATGTGGTTAACGAAGCTGTAGATGACAGTGGTGCCATGAGAAATACTATTTTCTTGCAGCGAATGGGGCCTAATTATGTGAAAGACTGTTTTCAATGGGCTAGAAATGCCGCAATTGCTGCTGGTGATGCTTCTTTATTATTATTCTATAATGATTACGCTACCTCAACTAATACAGCAAAACAAGACAAGGTTTTTAGTTTACTGGATGATCTAAAAGCTGCTAAAGTTGTTGACGGTGTAGGTTTTCAAATGCACAATACCTATTTAAGCCCAACTAAAGCACAAATAGAAGCAGATCTTAACAAAGCAGTAGCAAAAGGCTTAAAAATTCATGTTTCGGAATTGGATATACAAGTAAACCAGTTTAATGATATTTCGACTTTTACAAATGAAAGAAGATTGGCTCAAAAAGCAAAATATAAAGAGATGGTGCAACTCTATAATGCTCTTCCAGCGGCAAATAAATACGCTTTGACAATTTGGGGAATGAGAGATAATGAATCATGGATTCCGTTCAGCACTGAACTGAATCACCCTGGCAATGACTGGCCTTTATTGTACGATTCTAATTTTGCGGTTAAAAGCTCGCACACCGGATTTTTAGAAGGTTTAGATTAAAGCAAAACAAATTTGAATTAGATCGGCAGACATCTGCCAAAAAAAACACCACTCCGTTATGAGTGGTGTTTTTTTATTAGCAACAATATGAAAAACGGCAGAGTTATTATAGCGCTCTTTTATAGGCCGAAACTTGATCTACCCACATGATTGCAGTTGTAAACAAATTTATTTTATCAGGATTTATAAAACTGGAGTCATTTGACCCGATATTCATATTTAAAACAATATTATGCTTTTTGAAATTATTCAAATTTAGTTTTGATACGCTGCTGTTTGCGTAAATTGCAACAATAGTGTCATTAATTTTTATTGTTATGGTTATCACATTATCTTTCATTCTTATAAAACATTCATATAAATGCCATCCATTGTTTCCATCAATATTAAAACTTCCAGGATATTGCCTTTCTGCCAGATTTCCCAATTGATTTACCCCTACAGCTGTCCCGTAAAAAAGATTAGAGGCAAATCGGGAAGCATTTGGAGCAAAAGAATAGCCTTCCATAATATCAATTTCGCCATGTGTAGGCCATCCATTTTCTTGAACTGTCCAGAAGGCCGGCCATGCGCCATATGTTTGCGTAAATGACTTATAATTGGCCCCATCCATTGCCAACAATTTTATCGTGGCAGACAATCTGTATTCGGTATTATTTTCAGGCGTGTACTCATAAAGCGACTTCACAAGTCCTGACTGGTATTTGGTTGCGCTGATCTTAGTTGTTTTAATTTCTAGGCATCCTTTTCCGTCTCTAGATTGCACTGAAGGCACCGAACTTTTGTAATCGCAATATTTAGAATTATAGTCGGTACGTTGCACTTTTGTCCACTTTGAAAGCGAAATATCTGTCTCAAAAGTGTCTTCAAATTGTTTTATCCAATCAGATCCTGCGGTTTTATTAGTCTTCGTGTTTACATTTATCTCATCCTGTTTTTTCTCTGTGCCTGAATTTTCAAAACAAGAAGAAAATCCAACAGCACATGTTAGCATTAAGGCAACCTGACTTAATTTTTTCATGAAATGTTCTTTAGTTATTATTTAGTTTCTATTAAGGACTAAAAGTAACTTTATATAAAAAAACAGAATGCCACATTTGAGGCAGTTAATGCCATATATGTTGTATTTTCACTGTTGTGTGAGATACAGCTTGCAATAAGAATAATTTTACTCCAAATGATATCCGATTACATTCTTATTTAAAGTTGGCACTATCAATAGCTTTTTTTCTGCGATATATTCAATATCTGCGGCAGCAATCTTTTCTTTTCCCAAATCAATAATGAGTTTTTTATTTTCTTTTGAATCAATGCAAAACATTTGTCCCTGCCATGCTCCAGACACTATTAACCCGTTACCCATCACTGGAGATACCTAAATTATCAATTCCATTAAAAAACTTCATAAGCCTTACCTGTCGATTTATTAACCACAAAAGCAGTTCGGCTTTTAATATTCAACACTAAAACTTCATCTTTTCTGGATAATAATCCAAGAAAGGGATTACTTTTGTGCCACAAAACCTAAATCATATAAAAATATCCATAGAGCTAACAATCTTTTTAAATCCTCCATAATATTTGTAAAATTGCATTTTAGTTTAATGGCTTGAACAACTTGAGTTTTATAATTTTTGCATCAATCCCCAACAGGACATCTAAACCAAATTTGCAAAGCCATGGAAAGACAGACACTACATATAGAAAGCCAATTTCTTCAAATCATCCAAAAATGATGTTGTAATTTGTCCCGTCGAGGTCCCCCCAACAGGACAAAATAAACCAATTCCCAAAATCACATAAACAATTGATTATCTTTTCATTAATTACAAAATGTAAAAAAGTAAAAAAATGGAATTTAATCAAAATCATAGTGGAAAAATCACCCCTTAAAAAGCACTAAAAATGTTAACTGACGAAGGAATGGATGTTACTCTTGCACAAGCAACCGAAATATTGTCATTTCTTAGGTTAATAGCTGGAATTAGCGTTAAAAAAATTTTAGAGAATCCGGAAACTAATAAAATTACAAAAGAAGATGCTTTGCATGAAAATCTCGAAATTAAAAACAAGAAAATAAAGCCAAAGAGTCCAACTAAAAAAATAACCTATTGTAAAACCTGCAAGTTTTTGAATAATAATTTCTAAAAAATCTAAAATTATTTAATCAGAAAAAATAAAAAACGCCTTACCTCTTTTTTGGTAAAGCGTAAAAAAATGTGCTAAAGAAAAAACTTTATTCTAAAGAAATTCTGCCTGCTGCATCCCTTTTCTTCTGATCGATTACCTTCGCATAAATTTGTGTTGTTTTAACGCTCTTATGACCAAGCATTTTAGAGATGGTAAAAATATCAGTTCCTGCCGTCAGCTGAAGAGTCGCATAAGTATGTCTGAAGCAGTGGAATGTAATATGTTTACTGATTCCCGACAAGGCCACCCATACGGGAAGCGTACGGTCAACATCCCATTTGTTCAAATCTTTAAATACCTTCTCATTTTCTCCCCGTCTCTTGCCAAGCAATTCAAAAGCTTCATCGGAGATCGGTATGGATGCAGTACCTTCCGTTTTCTTTTGCCTGAAAATAATATAGTGCCCGTCATTCTCAACATGGTGCAATTCTGACCAAGTCAGCTTGGCAATATCGGAATACCTCAAGCCTGTAAGAACAGAAAACATAGAAATTCTTCTTACAATCAATTTCGGGCAGGGAGTTTCAAACAGCCTTCGGGTTTCCTCGAGAGTCAAAAAATTACGCTGGGATTCCATTTCCTTTATTGATCCTATCTTTGCATTGATATCTGTTTTAAGCTTATCCTCTCTATAGGCTGCTTTTAAAGTAGTTTTAATCTTGTTATAATAAGAGAGAGCAGTGTTACGCGACAGCTGCTTCTTATTCTTCCTTAAACTTTTAGCTTTCAAAAGATAATCTCTGTAATCTTCAATTAGAGTAACTGTCACCTCATTAAATGATAAATCCCTTCCTTTTAAAAAAGCCTCAAAATGAATAATAGCACAGGCCCAGATTGATAAATTGTTACCAACCTTTTTATTCCCTAAATTTTTATAATACTGCAGAAAAGATTCATTCCCGACTGCCTGAATTACTAGCTGCTCTTTTTCAAATGCGGAATAAATTTCACTTTTGTTGATTTCATTCTGTCTACGTGCACGAATGAGCTCCGCTGTATGTAGACTTTCTTTATTGGCTATTTTCTGGTACTGGTCAGCTGGTTTTTGATATACGTAGATTTTTAAAAACTCGCGTCTGGTATAATCGTTAATTGCCGAATTCCATACGGGAGGATAAAAATCTAAATAAAGAGACATCCTCCCCTGAGAAATAGCTTTTTTTCTAAGTGTTACGATACTTTTACTCATGGCTCTCAACGTTAAATAATTCATCTAAATCTCTCTTGGCAGTATAGACAAACTTGCCGTAATTATATTTCAAGATCCCTTTTCTCTTCAGTATACCATATAAAGCAGAAGGGGAAACCTTAAATTTTATCTGGGCTTCGGACATTGTATAGCAGTTTTCAATTCCTGGAAATTTTCTTGCTTCTTCTTTGTCTGTACAGCTTTGATGCAAATTTTCTTTAAACTGAGCGATATCTGACCGCTCGATAAAAGTTCTGGAACCAAACTTACCGGCCTTAAGTTCTTTTCTAGATATGGCTCTGTAAAGGGTTCTTCTGCTTATTCCTATAAAAATGCTGGCCTCATCAATGCTGAGAAAGTCAAGTTCTCCAAGTCTTTGAATTTCGGCATTATTAACCGCTTCCCTTTGCAGTCTTGCTGCCTCTTTTTTATTATCCGCGCTCCTTTTTTTGTAGCTCTTACTCCCGCAGGCAAGGGAGCAGAATCTTGTTTTGATCGTTTTTGCCGTAAATTCATTATTGCAGAATTGGCAGACTTTGGTAATCCTAATGTTTGAACTCATAATTTTAAAATTTAGGTTTCCTACATTACTTAAAAGCTCTTTGAACTGTAGCAATCATCTCCCAAACTCATTTTTCTATCTAATATATTCTTTAGAAATATCTTTGGACAGATAACTAACGATGTGGTTGTTTTAAATATTTTTGCTAACTTCTTTACCTGAAATTAACACTTTATAAAACCTTTAAAAAGTACCCAAGTGTGTCATAATTCATCCCTTTTTGTCACAAAGTTTGTACCTCGGAACCCGAGGTACAAATGAGGTATAAATTTTAACAAAACAACACTCAAATATTCCAAAAAACAATTGAATAAAAAAATAGCTAAAATGTTAATTACCAACATTTTAGCTATTTTATTTGTTTTTATTTTGTGTTTCTTTGCGCCCTCTATTTGCCGATGCAGAAATTGGCAAAAATATTCCCCAATAGTTCATCATTAGAAACCTGACCGGTAATCAACCCGAATTGATATAAAGCTTCGCGAATATCTAGTGCCATAAGATCGCTTGAGAGACCTGATTCTAAACCGAATTTCACTTTCTGAATTTCATCTAAAGCTTTTAATAGAGAATCGTAGTGTCTTGTATTGGTTACAATCGTTTCATTATTACGGAGTGCACCTGTGTTTACAAAAGACAACAATTCATTTTTTAAATCCTCTACTCCTATTTTCTCTTTCGCAGAAATCAATAACAGTTTCGCATTTAAATTTTCTAACTGATTGGTAATATTCGCTACTTCATCAGCAGATAAAATATCTTTTTTATTTACCACAATAATTAGCGGTTTTAGCGGATATTTATTCTTAATCTGTTCGATTTCATTTACAAATTCTGAACATGAAGTCTGGAATTTCAATCCGTCAAATAAATAAATTACAACCTGAGCTTGATCGATTTTTTCGAAGGTTTTTTTTATTCCAATACTTTCTACAACATCTTTTGTGTCACGAATTCCCGCAGTGTCAATAAATCTAAATCCGATACCGCCAATTACCAATTCATCTTCAATCGTATCGCGCGTAGTTCCCGCAATGTCAGAAACGATTGCACGCTCTTCGTTTAATAAAGCATTTAACAAAGTTGATTTTCCAACATTTGGTTCGCCAACAATTGCGACTGGAATTCCGTTTTTAATTACATTTCCAACTGCAAACGAATCTATCAAACGTTTTAAAACAAATTCAATTCTATTTAATAATTCATGAAATTGCGTTCGGTCTGCAAATTCTACATCTTCTTCAGCAAAATCTAATTCCAATTCAATTAAAGAAGCAAAATTCAAAAGTTCTTCTCTCAGTTTTGCAATTTCATTACTGAATCCGCCGCGCATTTGCTGCATTGCAATTTGATGAGAAGCTTCATTATCTGACGAAATCAGATCTGCAACTGCTTCTGCCTGAGATAAATCTAATTTTCCGTTTAAGAAAGCTCTCAATGTAAATTCACCTGCATCTGCCATTCTACAGCCATTTCGAAGCAATAACTGAATGATCTGCTGTTGGATATAAGTCGATCCGTGACAAGAAATTTCAATTGTGTCTTCACCCGTGTAAGAGTTTGGACCTTTAAAAACAGAAACCAGCACTTCGTCTAGTGTTTTGCTTCCGTCTACAATATGTCCCAAGTGAAGCGTATGCGTTTTCTGCTTGGTCAAATCTTTGTTTTTAATAGATTTAAAAACCGAATTGCCAATGGTAATGGCATCGGCACCAGAAATACGAATTATGGCAATAGCTCCAGCTCCCGAAGGCGTAGCCAAAGCAACTATAGAATCTTGATTTATCATGCTGCAAAGGTATAAAAAAACGCTCAATTTCTTTTCTGTGTTAATACAGCTGTATGCAAGCAAGAAAATCTTCAAACTAATTAAGATTAATAAATTATTAATTGTTAAAATACTGATAAATATCAGGTTGTTTTCTTTGCAGAATGAGTAAATTTGAGAGACAAACCTTAATCTTACGTACTATGAAAAAGATATTATTCCCAACCGATTTCTCTGATGCTGCTACCAATGCATTTGTCCATGCTTTAGAATTTGCTAAAGTGGTAAACGCCGAATTAATCTTACTTCATACATTCGAGATTCCTGTTTACGACAGCCAATTCTTTCCAGAGAACTATGCTTCTATATACAGTTCAATCGAACTAGCAAAATTTGAAATGTTTAAGGATGAAATTCCGAAACTAAGAACTATTGCAGCAGAACGTAATCTAGAAGATATTGTGATCAAACATCGTCTAATGGATGGTGACCTTATTTATAATCTAAAAAACGCTGTTGAAGAAGACCAAATCGATTTTGTCATTATGGGAACGAACAGCGTTTCTGATTGGACGAAATTCTTCACGGGATCTAATACTGAATCTGTGATTTCAGGGGTTGAAGTGCCCGTTTTATGTATTCCTATTGATGCTAAATACAAAAAGGTCAAAACAATAGGTTTTACCACACGTTACAGAGAGAAAGACAAAAAAGAACTGAAAAAAGTCTTGAAGATTGCAAAAAAGACTGACGCCAAGGTTAAAAGTTTATATGTAAAGACATCGAATTCTGATGTTTCCGAAGAAACACGAAAAGAATTTGAAAAAGAATTCGCTGGAGAAAATGTTGAATTTTTAGTTCTGCCAAGTGATGATGTAAAAGAAACCATTCTTGATTTTGTGCTGTATAAAGACATTGATATTCTGACGACTATAACGCACAAACGCTCTTTCTTTGAGAGCCTTTTCGATTCTAGTTTTTCAAAAAAAATAGCCAAGGAAGTTCCTATTCCGATTTTGGTTATGCACGAAGATTAATAACAATGTTGATGATTTTATGACTTAAAAGCTATATTTGTATTCAAGCAAAATAATAGAATGAAAGCATATCCAGACAACGTTGCAAAATACACAGAACTCTATAATAAGACCAACAAAAAATACAACAGCATAAGCCTTTTGAGGCTATTAAGTATTGCTCTTTTCTTGTTTTTTATGTTTTACTACATCAAAACAGATCAAATACTTAATGTCATTCTAGCTGTTTTATCTTTTGCTGGTTTTATTGTTTTAATGAGAATACATTCGCGATTGTCATTTCAAAAATTGTTGGCAGAAACATTGCTAAAAATCAATCAGAATGAAATTGCTTTCTTAAAAAGAGAAAAAACACCTTTTGAAAATGGAGACGAGTTTATCGATTTTCATCATCCATACGCTTACGATCTGGATATTTTTGGAGATCATTCTTTATTTCAAAACCTAAACCGAACAGCTTCCTTTATCGGAAAAAAAACACTTGCTGAATTGTTGCTAAATACCCTTCCTCAGAGAGAAATTTTAGAAAATCAAGAAGCTGTAAAGGAATTAAAAAGCAAAATCGATTGGAGGCAAGAATTTCAGGCTTTGGCAATCATAGGCGAAGATTCCAAACAATCTTATGAAGCGATAAAATACTGGAATTCTTTTAAAAACAATTCACTTCCGAAAGTTTTAATTGCATTGTCAATTATTCTTCCTGTAACGTTTTTTGGATTCTTGACAGTTTATTTCATTACGTCTAAAACGATTTTACTTTCATATTTAACGTATGTTTTTATCGCTAATTTGATAGTTTTAGGAAGATCTCTGAAAAGAATTCAATCGGAAATAGCAAAAGCAGACAACATCGATAAAATCGTAAAGCAATACAGTTTATTGATTGAAAAAATTGAAAAAGAATCTTTCCAGTCCAAAAAGCTACTTCATTTACAGGAACAGTTAAATTTTAAAAATGCAAAAGCGAGCCAGCATTTAAAACAGCTTTCTGAGTTGTTTTCGAGAATGGACACCATAAGCAATTTTGTGACAGCTATTTTATTCAACGGAACATTCTTATTCAATCTGCATGTTTTAAAAGCATTATTAAAATGGAAAGAAGATTATGCTTCAGAAATGAATCATTGGATTGCCATAATTGGCGAAATCGAAGCTTTAAACAGTTTAGCCAATCTCGCTTACAATAATGAAGATTTTGTATTTCCTGAAATCAATTCAGAATATAAAATCGAATTTACAAATCTAAGCCACCCTTTACTCAATCCAGCAACAAGAATTGGAAATGACACTCAATTTTTTCCACAATCTTTTGTGATTTTGACCGGGTCTAATATGTCTGGAAAAAGTACGTTTTTGAGAAGTTTAGGCATCAATATGGTGCTTACCGGAATTGGCTCAGTTGTGTGTGCTTCTAAAGCTAAAGTACATCCACTTCCAGTATTGGTTTCAATGCGATTATCTGACTCTTTATCGGATAGTGAGTCTTATTTCTTTGCCGAAATTAAACGTTTAAAACAGATTATGGATGCACTTGAAAATCAGCCTGCATTTGTTTTATTGGACGAGATTTTAAGAGGTACAAACTCCGACGATAAAAGAAATGGAACAATTGAAGTAGTGAAAAAGATAATTTCTAAAAAAGCCATCGGAGCCATTGCAACTCACGACATTGAAGTTTGTCTGACTACAAATGACTATCCCGAAATTTTAACCAATCAATGTTTTGAAGTTGAAATTCAAAACAACGATTTACATTTCGATTATAAACTACGAAACGGAATCTGCAAAAACAAAAGCGCTACATTCTTAATGCAGAAAATGGGAGTTATTTAATTGTAAATGGTGAATTGTTAATTATTATTTTTTTTTAGGAAACAAAATCATTTACCATTCACCATTAACAATTAATTTTCTTCGTACATTTCCATCCACAAACGAGTTTCTTCCAAATCCAATTCTTTTTCTATTTTGCGGAAGATTTCTTCGTTTACAGAACCTGATTTATGCATTGATTCTAACTTGGCTCTTTCTACATTCAGCAAATCGATTTGAATTTTAGTGAAATCATTAAAAATTTCACCACCAAGAAGTTTTCCGTTTCCAAAGAAATTGGCAGGAAGTTCAGTCTTTTGAAGTCGGTTGAACTTTACCTCATATTTACTTTTAATGTTATGCAACAGTTCGTCATTTAGCAACGAGAAATTATCTTCTATATGGGCAATAGTTTCTGAAACAATTACATTTCGAACATTATATTCTTCTGCAAGTATTGAATAACGCTCAATTTTCAGCTTTTTAATCAACCATGGAAGCGTAAGACCTTGTATAACTAAGGTCGACAGAATAACACAAAAAACTAAGTATATAATTAAATTTCGAAGCGGAAATGCTTCTGTTTTATTCAACATTAGCGGAAGCGCCAACGCAGCAGCCATAGAAACGACTCCACGCATTCCTGACCAGCCAAAAATGATCATGTTTCGATAATCAAAAGCTTCTTTTTCACGAATCCTTTTACTAATCATTCTCGGAATCATCGTTGCAGGAACAACCCATAAGAAACGCACCAAAATCACTACAATACTTATAACGGCTCCCCAGATAAATAAAGAATTCCCAGAATAATTGCTAATTCCCGCAATAATCTGTCTCAATTGAAGTCCGATTAAAATAAAAATTAAGCCGTTCAGAATATTATTTAAGACATCCCAAATGGTATTGGTCATAATTCGGCTTTCGTGAGAAAAGATTGTTCCTGATCTCGCCGCCAGAAAAAGACCTGTTGTTACTACAGCCAAAACTCCTGAGCCTTCAAAATGCTCTGCAAGCAGATACGAAGCAAATGGCGTTAATAATGTCAATGTCACCTCAATAATATCATCGCAAACAAATCTTTTATGAATATAAAACATAATGTAACCAACAGTCAGACCTATAGCTATACCGAGAGCCGACATTAAAACAAAATTTAATCCCGCTTGCCATAGAACAAAATTTCCTGCTGTAATTGCCGTAAGGGCATACTTATAGGCTACAAGACCACTAGCATCGTTCACCAAACTTTCTCCTTCTAAAATTGCTATTAATCTCGGATTAAGCCCCAAACCTTTTGTAATGGCTGTTGCCGAAACTGCATCAGGAGGCGAAACAATAGCGCCAAGCAAAAAAGCTAACGGCCAAGACATATCATCAATAAGCCAGTGCGCAAATACAGCAACTAAACCTGTCGTAAAAAAGACCAAACCTACAGCAGCAAAAGTTATAGGCCGAATCGATTGCTTAAAGTCGGACCAACTGGTGTGCCACGCGGCGTGATACAAAAGCGGCGGTAAGAATATAATAAATACAATTTCTGGACTCAAAGCAATTACAGGAAGTCCAGGAAAAATACTAATCACAACACCGCACAAAACCAAAACAATCGGAATTGGAAAATTATATCTTTTACTAACAAGACTAAGAAAAGCTACACCGAAAAGCAGCATGATGATTACGGTAATATTCTCCATTTATTCGCGGTATTTATTGATTTTTGGTTTATGGAATTTGGGCACTAAATTAAGATTTTATAACAACTAAATTAGATTAAGATTAAAAAAATAGAACTTCAATTTATTGACTTATATCAAACTTTTTACTTTTAAACCGCTTTAGATTTGCTTTCTATTATTTCAAAAAAAAAATATGATAAGTACAGAATTAAGTCCGTTAGTGCAATTTGGATCTACTTAAAAAATCCGCTTTAATCTGTAAAATCTGCGTGAAACTTTTAGACGCATTAAAAAAGCCGAATCTTAATTAAGATTCGGCTTTTGATTTTTATGATTCACAACTGCTACAAGAAACAAGACTTGTTACCAATTCTTTAGAAACACTTTGGCTTCTTTGGTAATACAAACTTTTGATTCCTAATTGCCAAGCTTCAATCATTAAGCGATTTACCTCTTTAATTGGAAGTTCGGCTGGAATATTAAGATTTAAACTCTGCCCTTGATCAACAAATTTCTGGCGAATTGCCGCTTGCTGTACAATCTCCAACTGGCTTATTTCTTTGAATGTTTTAAATACATCTTTTTCGGTCTGAGAAAGCTGTGAAATATGCTGCACACTTCCACCATTTAGCATAATTCCTCTCCATATTTCCTCATTATCCAAACCTTTTTCTTCAAGCAATTTTTTCAGGTATTTATTTTTACGCATGAAATTCCCTTTGCTCAATCCCGCTTTGTAATAGTTGCTGCTGAAAGGCTCAATACCTGGTGAAGTCTGTCCTAAAATTGCCGAAGAAGAGGTTGTCGGCGCAATTGCCATTGTAGTGGTATTACGTCTTCCGTAGCCTTTTAACAATTCTGGTTCACCATAAATTCTAGCCAATTCCTGCGTCGCTTTATCGGCTTTATCACTTATGTGTTTGAAAATTTCAGTGGTTTTCATTTTAGCTTCCAAACCTTCAAACGGAATCATGTTTTTCTGCAAATAAGAATGCCATCCTAAAACGCCTAAACCAAGCGCACGGTGTCTTTTAGCAAATTTATTAGCTGCAGCAAGATAATAATTGCCTTCTGTTTTTTCTATAAATTCCTGTAAAACGGCATCCAAGAAAAAGATCGCCAGTTTAACCGCTTCAGTATCCTTCCATTCTTCATACAATTCTAAATTCATTGAAGACAAACAACAGATAAATGATTCGTCTTGAGTTGACGGAAGCATAATCTCACTGCATAAATTACTTGCATTAATGCGAAGATTTTGATCCTTATAAACTTGAGGTTTGCTTTTATTTACGTTATCACTAAAAAAGATATAAGGCAATCCTTTCTGCTGACGGCTTTCTAATACTTTTGCCCAAATTTGTCTTTTGTCAACATCTCCATCAATCATTTCCTGCATCCAATAATCTGGTACGCAAATTCCGGTAAATAAATTCTGAATTGGATTTCCAATACTTTTGATCTTTAAAAATTCTTCTATATCTGGGTGGTCTACATCTAAATACGCAGCAAACGCACCGCGACGAACTCCGCCTTGCGAAATGGTGTCCATTGCTGTATCAAAAAGTTTCATAAAGCTAACTGCCCCACTACTTTTTCCGTTATCCGTTACAGCGCTTCCACGTTCGCGCAATTCGCCAAAATAACCAGAAGTTCCACCTCCAATTTTGGTCTGCATAATCACTTCACCTAATTTATGAGTGATGCCTTCAATTTTATCAGGAACGTGCACATTAAAACAAGAAATTGGCAAACCTCTTTCAGTTCCCATATTGGCCCAAACTGGCGAACTAATACTCATCCAGCCTCTTTCGATCATTTCCATGAAAGATTCTTTCAATTCAGGTTTGTACAGTCTTCTAGCCGCAGCCGTACAAATTCTTTCAATTGCTCCTTCTACAGTTTCTCCTTTTAGAAGATAACCGCGGTTTAAAATCTGTTCACTTTCAGAATTTTTCCACCACATTTTACTGTCGTTTTGTGGTTCAAAATTATTTGCTGGGTTTGTGTCTATTGTATTCATATATAATGGGCTTGTATTAGAAAAGATCGTTTGCTGTGATGCTCTTATCGTGTTTTGTATATTCTACAGGACGTTTCGCAAAGAAGTCATCTAGACTGTTTGCAAAAACCTCTTCTTCAAACCAGGTCATTTTTGAATATTCTTCTGGAGAAACATTAAAAATAGTTTCAATATTGATTTGTTTCAAACTCTCGTCAATTCTAAATTTCATGAAGTTTACCAAATCTTCTTTGTTTATGGTTTCAACAGCACCATTCTCGAAAATCCAGTCTAAAATATCAGCTTCAACGCCAATTGATTCTTTAACTGTTTCTCTTACCAATTCCAGAGTTTCTGCATCAAAATATTCTGGGAATTCCTCACGGATTTTATTGATGATATAAATTCCTCCATTGGCATGAATCTGCTCATCGATTGAAGTCCAAGCAATAATATTGCTCACGTTTTTCATATATCCTTTGAATCTGGTAAATGACAACAAAATGGCAAACTGACTGAATAATGAAACGTTTTCAATTAAAATACTGAACAGAATCAAAGAAACCATATATTTTCTGTTGTCCTGAGATTTAGTGTCTTTCAGCACATTTGAAAGATAATCTACACGTCTGCGTATTACAGGAACATCCAATAATTTTTCGAATTCGTCATTATAGCCTAAAACTTCCAGCAAACGGGAATACGCTTCTGAATGTCTAAACTCACATTCTGCAAAAGTAGTTCCTAAACCGTTGAATTCTGGTTTTGGAAAATGCTCATATATATTACCCCAAAAACTTTTTACAGCTACCTCAATCTGCGCGATTGCCAACAAACTATTTTTGATCGCTGTTTTTTCAGCCAGATTCAAATGCGCGTGAAAGTCTTGCGTATCGGCAGTAAAATCTACTTCAGTGTGTACCCAGTAAGCTTTATTAATCGCTTCGGTAAATTGCAGAACCTCAGGATATTCAAAAGGTTTATAATTGATTCTTTTATCGAAAATTGACATAATATATAGAGTTTTAAGTGACTATTTTGAGATAGGAATGCGAGCGCTCAAGTTGGGGAGTGGTATTAGCGTGATTTCTATAATTACAAATTTAGCCCACAGTTATTCTTTTGTCTAGTTTTAGATGTTAAAAATCTGTCCAATTATCAACAGTTTTAAAACTTCAAAAATTTGTGATTTTATAAATTTTATCAACATGAAAATCTTAATCTGTAATTCGCAATGAACTAGCATTTTCCCTAAAATTAAGGTGGGGTTATCAACATCAAAAATTGAGTTTTTCGGGGTTGGAAACCAAAACAGTTATCAACATTCTCATTTTGGAAATAGAAATTTGAAAGACAATTCCAATTGAAAAAAACGCTGTTTATTAATAATTATTCTAAATAACTCTTATTCGGTAAAAAACACAATCACCTTTATTACAAATACTTATCACTAAAACAGGCTATAAAAAAAGTAATCATACACAAAATGCTGCCTAAAAATATCAGAACGGCAATAAATATGATTGCGTTTACGCTTTAAAGAAAAAAGATTGCAAAAACCTACTTTTACTTTTACGATCCTTGAGTATTAATAAAACTCAATCGTAAATCTTTTTTACTGTAAATTATTCTTGCATTAAGAATATTAATTTTTACATTTGCTTTTATTTTTATTTATTCTAAATAGAGTGAAAATATTCTCAAAAATAAATTGATCTTGTACAACTCAATAACCATAAAATATCTAAATATGAAAAAGAGCCTTTTTGTTTCTTTTGCATTTGCTGCTTCATTGTTTGTAAGTGCCCAGCAAAAAAACTCGCTTTTAGACGCGGCTTTCTGGAAAACTTCACCAACTGTTGAAACGGTTCAGGCAGAAATCGCTAAAGGAAATAATCCAGCTGAAGCCAATGCCAATGCATTTGATGTTACGACATTAGCGATTAATAACGATGCTCCTTTTGCAACTATCAAATTCTTAGTTGAACAGCCTGGAAACTCAGTCACAAAATTAACTCACGACAATCGTATTTATCTGCATTGGGCTGCTTATAGAGGCAATGCCGAATTGGTACAATATTTAATAGACAAAGGTTCTGATGTAAATTTTGAAGATAGCCACGGAACAGCTCCTGCTGATTTTGCTGCTTCAAACGGACAATCAAATCCGGCTCTGTATGATTCTTTTTTTAAAGCAGGTCTTAATCCGACGAAAAAATATGTAAATGGCGCAAACCTTTTGCTTTTGGCTATTGCTTCTGACAAAGATTTAAAAGCTACAGAATATTTTTCTACTAAAGGAATGTCTTTAAAGGATGTTGATAATGATGGAAACACAGCTTTCTCTTATGCCGCGAGATCTGGAAATATTGCTCTTTTAAAAAAACTTTTAGAAAAAGGGATTAAACCAACAGACACCGCTCTTTTATTTGCTGCACAAGGAAGCCGAAGAGAGACAAATACTCTTGAAACTTATAAATATTTGGTTGAAGAAGTAAAAATTAAGGCTACAGCTCAAAACAAAGCAGGACAAAACGTATTGCATATTTTGGCTGGAAAACCAAATCAGACAGAGATTATTCAATATTTCTTAGCAAAAGGAGTTGACCTAAACAAAGCCGACAAAGAAGGAAATACTCCGCTAATGGCTGCTGCATCGGCAAGAGAAACGGGAATTTTAGAACTTTTCCTTCCAAAAGTTAAAAACATCAATGCTCAGAATCTAAAAGGAGAATCGGCTTTGACTTTTGCTGTTAGAAACGGATCTCCAGAAGCTGTAAATTTACTTTTGGCTAAAGGTGCTGATGTAAATGTAAAAGACAAAGACGGAAACAACTTAGGCGTTTATTTAGTACAATCTTATCGCCCGGCAGGAAGAGAAAAAGCTGCAATAGATCCTTTTGATGCAAAAGCAAAACTGCTTCAAGAAAAAGGTTTGGACTTAGCAGCTCCTCAAAAAGATGGAAACACTTTATATCATTTAGCCATTACTAAAAATGATGTTTCGCTTCTTAAAAAAATTACCGATTTAAAAGTAGACATTAATGCTAAAAATAAAGACGGCTTAACAGCTTTACACAGAGCGGCAATGACTTCTAAAGATGATGCTATTTTAAAATATTTAGTTTCTGCAGGAGCTAAAAAAGACATCAGCACAGAATTTGACGAAACGGCTTACGCTTTGGCTAAAGAAAACGAAGTACTTACCAAAAATAATATCTCTGTTGAGTTTTTAAAATAACTTTTAGATCGTTATGAGTTTTGAGTTATAAATTATGAGTTAAAAATAAAGCTCATAAATAATTCAAAACGCAATACTCATAACCTATAATTCATAATTCATAACTTATTTTCATGAAATCAATATTAAAAATTGCTCTTACCAGCGCTTTTATCTTTTTAGTTTCTTTCCAATCTCAAGCACAATCGAGCAAATATAAAATCATGCTTCAAATGAACAACTATATGGGAGAAGGTGCTTATATCGTTGTTTCTTTGGTTAATTCGGTTGGTGAATACGAAAAAACGCTTTATGTAATGGGCGATGACAAAAAATGGTACAAATCATTAAAAGAATGGAATAAATTCCATTCTAAAAAAAACGAAGACATAAGTGCTAAAACAGGTGCTTCTGTGACTGGCGGAGATCGCAGTGTAACGACAATCGAAATAGAAAATTCTAAAATCAATAAAGGGTATAAATTGCGTTTTGAATCGGCTGTAGAAGATCAGAAATACTACGTAAGCGATCTTGAAGTGCCGCTTACAACTGAAGGTCTTGCTGAAAAAACAGACGGTAAAGGCTACATCAAATATGTAAGATTAAACAAAATATAATCTTTAGCACATTATTTTTTAACCTTACAATGAGTACAAATTTTATTTTTGTGCTTGTAATTGAAATCTGAGCTTTGTCATTGTTGTAAACTTTGACAAAGCTTTAAACGTTTTATAATAGAATACACTAAATGACTCTTTCTTTCTGGCGTTACGCACACTTGGCTCTAGCCTTATTTTCTTCTATTTTTTTGCTTTTGGCTTCGGTAACCGGAATTATTCTAGCGGTTGATGCAGTTCAGGAAAAAACACTACCGTATAAAGCTGAAAATTTTAACGAAATAACTCTGGGCGAAACGTTGCCAATTCTAAAGAAAGCATATCCAGAAATCACAGAATTGAGCGTAGATTACAATCAATTTGTAACACTTCAGGCGATTGATGCAGACGGAAATGACGTTAAAGCATACATCGATCCTAAAACAGGAAAAGCATTAGGAACTCCTGCAAAGAAATCCGAATTCATAAACTGGATAACGAGTTTGCATCGTTCGCTATTTCTTCATGAAGCAGGTCGTTTTTTTGTGGGTGTAATCTCTTTTTGCTTATTGCTAATATCCATTTCGGGTTTTGTGCTGGTTTTAAAAAGACAGCGTGGCATTCGAAATTTCTTTTCTAAAATAATCAAAGAATATTTCGCTCAATATTATCATGTACTTTTAGGAAGATTGGCTTTAATTCCGATTTTAATTATTGCACTAACGGGAACTTATTTATCGTTGGAAAGATTCAACTTTTTTATGGGCGAAGAAAAAGCAAAACCTGTAAAAACAGAACTTTCAGAAAAAGCTAAAGCAGTTTCAATTTTCAATACCACTTTATTGTCTGATGTAAAGAAAATCGAATTTCCTTTTACAGATGATCCTGAAGAATATTACATCATTGAATTGAAAGACCGAGAAATTGAAGTAAATCAGGTTACAGGAGCTGTAATTTCTGAAAAACGTTCGCCAATGACGGCGCAATTTGCAGCATTAAGTCTTGATCTTCATACAGGAAGAATTAACGGAATTTGGGCTGTTATTTTGGCAATTGCCTGCATCAATATTTTATTCTTTATTTATTCAGGTTTTGCTATTACTTTAAAAAGAAGGTCAAGCCGAATTAAAAATAAATATAAAGCTGAAGAAAGTACTTTTATTATTTTGGTAGGCTCAGAAAATGGAAGCACTTTCCGATTTGCCAATGCCATTCAGAAACAATTAATTGATCATGGCCAAAAGGTTTTTGTAAACGAATTGAATAAATTTTCAGTTTATCCGAAAGCAGAACATATTATCGTTTTTACTTCAACTCACGGATTGGGAGATGCGCCTTCAAACGGAACGCAATTCAAAACATTACTAGAAAAACAAAATCAAGAGCAGAATATTAATTTCTCTGTGGTTGGTTTTGGCTCAAAATCATATCCAGATTTTTGCCAGTTTGCTATTGAAATAGATCAGCTTTTAGGAAAACAAAAGTGGGCAGACCGCTATTTAGATCTGAAAACTGTAAATGATAAATCTGCTGCTGAATTTGTAGAATGGGTAAAATTATGGAGCGAAAAAACGGGAATTCCGTTGGCGACAACTCCGTCATTATATAACCACGTTCCAAAAGGTTTACAAAAATTTATGGTTTTGGATAAAACACCAATTTCTGAAACTGAACATACTTTTATTCTCACTTTAAAATCTAATGCCAGAACTAAATTTAGCTCAGGCGATTTACTGGCAATTTATCCTGCCAACGATTCTAGAGAACGCCTCTACTCTATCGGAAATCATTCTGGCAATATTCAGCTAGTTGTAAAATTGCATCCAAACGGATTGGGTTCTGGATTTTTGAATGCTTTAGAACCTGGAAATGTAATTAAAGCTCAGATTGTTAAAAATCCTGCTTTCCATCTTCCAAAAAAAGCTCCAAAAGTGGCTTTTATTTCTAACGGAACTGGAATTGCTCCTTTCTTAGGAATGATTGAACAGAATAAAACAAAACAAGAGCTTCATCTCTACAGCGGATTCAGAATGGAAACGCCAACATTGATGGCATACAAAAAGTTTGCTGGAATTATGATACAGAAAGAACATTTGGAAAATTTTCATGTTGCATTATCTCGCGAAGCCGAGCATATTTATGTAATGGATTTGATTAAAAGAGATGCTAATTTCTTCGTGAATGTATTGAAAAAAGATGGTGTCATTATGATTTGCGGTTCTCTTGCAATGCAAAAAGATGTAGAAAATGTTCTAAGTGAATTATGTTTATCAAAAGGATTAAAAACGCTTTCTGAATACAAAGCTAACAAACAATTTTTGACGGACTGTTATTGATTGTTGATTGTTGATTTTAGATTTTAGATTTTAGATTCTTGATTTTTGATTTCTAATTTTTGACTTTTGACTTTTGACTTTTGACTTTTGACTAAATTTTTATGCATAAACTATTCTCATATAAAATTTCATTGTTTTTTCTAATTGCTTGCTGCTTGTCTGCACATTCACAGGTATTGCGAAAAAGAACTACGCTTTTGATGGGAGGACGTTTTGATATTTCGATTGTAGACAAAGATTCTATCTCAGCAGAAAAAAATATAGATGAAGTTATTGCAGAAATCACTAGAATTGAATATTTAATCTCCGATTGGAAACCCACTACTGAGATTTCTGAAGTCAATCAGAATGCTGGAATTAAACCTGTGAAAGTCGATCGAGAAGTTTTTGAGTTGACTAAAAGAGCTATCAAACTTTCTGAAATTACAAATGGCGGTTTTGATATTAGTTTTGCGACAATGGACAGAATCTGGAAATTTGACGGTTCGATGACCGAAATGCCTTCGGCGGACGCCATAAAAAAATCGGTTGAAAAAGTGGGCTATAAAAACATTATCTTAGACAGTACAGAATCGACCATTTTCTTGAAATTGAAAGGAATGAAAATTGGTTTTGGCGCTTTGGGCGAAGGGTATGCAACCGATAAATGCCGTGCGATGATGATTGCAAAAGGCGTTCAAGCCGGAATTATAAATGGTTCTGGAGATATGAGCACTTGGGGAAAACAACCCAATGGAAAAGACTGGAAAATCGGAATTACAAATCCGTTTAAACCTGAAAAGATTTTGGCCGCAATTCCGCTTAAAGAAGGTGCTGTCACAACCTCGGGCAGTTATGAGAAGTTTGTTGTTTTTAACGGAAAACGTTATTCGCATATTATAAATCCCGCAACGGGTTATCCTGCCACTGGGTTATGCAGTGTAACTGTCTTTGGCCCAAATGCAGAAACCGCTAACGGATTAAGCACTTCGATCATGGTTTTAGGTCAAAAAGAAGGTTTGCTTCTACTTCAGAAATTTCCAGATTACAGCTGTGTTCTGATTACGGATAAAGGGAAAATAGTTAAGTCTAAAAACTTTCCTTATAAGTTATGAATTGTGAGTTATGAATTACTTCCAGCTAAAGCTGGAGGCAATTCATAAATAAGTTTTTACTCTTAGCTTCCGATAGCTATTGGCATTACTAGATTATTTTAACTACATTAGCAATAGAACGCTTTGCGTAAACAGTCTGTGAAAAATTCCTCACTTGATTTTTTTACAATTAGAATTTTGAAGCAAATTCTTTTGCAAAATCTTCTAATTTAATTTTACCTGTTGCATTTCCGTCATTATTTAGAAAATCGGCTGCTATGGTTTCGTTTCTCAATCCAGTTCCCATTTCGGTATATAAACCTGCCATTTCTTCTGGAACTCCTGCTTGAGTCATTCCGCCAAAATATTGTTCGTCTGTAAATTCAATCCACGGAAGTTCTGGTTTTCCAATAGCCGTTCCAAATGCTTTTACAATTTCTGAAGGTGTTTTTACATCACTAATAATGTAACGGATGTTTTTAGCTTTTGTAGTTTTTTGTAATTCTTCGGCAGCTGTGTTTGCAATATCTTCTGGATGAACTAACGGAATACGGTTTGACGCTGGGAAATTTGCTCCCATAATTCCTGCTCCTTTTATCATCGGAATATCATTAAAGAAATTAAAGTAGAAATATCCGGCTCTTAAAAAGGTAATTG
>Ga0268257_1000459_pt1 | contig 49442 bp, 42 predicted proteins | sample AgamicAtPrz_FD_200249 | JGI IMG/M metagenome (GOLD analysis project Ga0268257, IMG submission 200249) | Agave microbial communities from Guanajuato, Mexico - At.P.rz (v2) (version 3) | ecosystem: Host-associated > Plants > Phyllosphere > Phylloplane/Leaf | place: Guanajuato, Mexico | collected... | reverse complement strand
GCCCCAGTGCGAGGCCAGCCAGAAGGCATGGGGCGCAAACACCAGCAAGCCCACCAGCGGAGCCAGCCACCAGCCCCTGGCGAAGATGGCGCGACGTACCTGCGTCACTGTCATGGAGGCCACGAACAAGGCGCCAATGAGCATGGCATAGCTGTATTTGGACAGCATGCCCAGACCGCAGAAGAGGCCGATCCAGACAAAATTGATGACTTGCGGCTTTTGAACCTGGCGCAGTACCGCCCACCACAAGCCCATGGTCATGGCCGTCACCATCACCGTATGGGTCTGGTCACGCAGCGAGTCCCAGCCGAAAGGCGGCATCAGCAGCAGACCTGCGGCCACCCACCAAGCGCCCTTGCGATCGAGCAACTCCCGGCCCGCCAGCCAGGCCAGGCAATAGGTCAGGGCGATCAGCAGATGTTTGAGCAGGGCCAGTGCCAGCACCGAGGGGCCGAGAACCTGGCATACCGCCCATTGCATCCAGGTATACAGAGGCGGCTGCGGGCCATAACCCAGATGCAATTGCTGGGCCCAGAGAATCTGTTCGGACTCATCCCATTTCATGCCCGCGGAAATGCTGATGCGGGAAACGATATGGGCACAAACTAAAAGAGCCAGCCATATCCATGGCTTGGCATATAGGGCTTGCTGCCAGTCGGAGCGAATAGAAGTCGAGGAGTTTGATGCCATAGGATTTGGCGAGTGCACATGTTTTGATAGTGCGCACTTACGATTGCGCTTGGCTTTGCAGGCCAAACAATGGGCCTGGCGCAAATGGCACCTGGGGTATTCAGTTAGTATAGGTGACTGTTATCCAAAATCATTGAGCATGACGTCCGTGCACGATTCCAATCCCGAAGTTTCCATCGTTGTTCCTGTTTATAACGAGTTCGATAATCTGCCCGACTTGGTGGCCCGTATTGACGAGGCCATGCGCACCCAGCCGCTGAGCTACGAACTGATTGCGGTGGACGATGGCTCGACGGATGGCAGTGCCAGGCGTCTGCGCGAGCTGGCCGAACAGCATCCCTGGGTGCGTGCCGTCTGTCTGGTACGCAACTACGGTCAGTCCAGCGCCCTGCAGGCCGGTTTTGACCGCGTGCGCGGCCGTTATGTGGTCACGCTGGATGCCGACCTGCAAAACGAACCCGGCGACATTCCGCTGTTGCTGGAGCGTCTGGAAAACGATCCCGATGTGGACATGATCTCGGGCTGGCGCAAGAACCGCCAGGACAAGGCGCTGTCGCGCCGTCTGCCCTCGGTGCTGGCCAACCGCCTGATTTCCAAATTCACCAATGTGCAGCTGCATGACTACGGCTGCGCACTGAAGGCCTACCGTCGCGAAATCATCGACCGCATTCGCCTCTATGGCGAGATGCACCGCTTCATTCCCTCGCTGGCGCGTGATGCCGGCGCGCGTATCACGGAGATTCCGGTGCGTCACCATGCACGCACGCGCGGTGTCTCCAAGTACGGCATAGATCGCACTTTCCGGGTGATTCTGGATCTGATCTTCATTGTCTTCTTCATGCGTTTTCGCCAGCGCCCGCTGCATGCCTTTGGCGGCATGGGACTGTGGATGGCCACGCCTGGCGTGCTGATTCTGCTGTGGCTGCTGGCGCAGAAGATCATGGGTGAATCGATTGGAGGCCGCCCCCTGTTGATGGCAGGGGTCATGCTGGTGCTGATGGGCATGCAGTTCATCGCGGCAGGTCTGATCGGTGAGCTGCTGACGCGTATCTATTACGAGTCGGGCAGCGGTCTTCAGTACTACGCCAAGGACTACGGCTCCGTCGAGTACAGGGCCGAAAACAAGGCTGCGAAAACCGAGACCACGCTCCTGTGAGCAAGACGCGTAAGGCGTTTGTCCGGGCCCTGATGGGCATCGCTTTGCTGGCCGCCGTTGTCTATTTCGCCAACCCCGTTCAGCTCTGGGGCCGGCTGCAGCAGGCCAACCCCTGGTGGCTGCTGGGAGGTTTCGGGATTTCCATCGCCTCCAACGTCGTCTCGGCATGGCGCTGGCGTGCCATGGCGCGGTGGTTGGGGGCCCAGATGCCGGTGGCCTCAAGCATGCGCTGGTACTTTCAGGCCATCGGCCTGAATGTGCTGTTGCCCGGCGCTGTAGTGGGCGGTGATGTCTATCGCGCTATAGCGCTGCAGAAGACCGGGCAGGCCAAGGCGGCCAGCAATCTCTCGGTGATTCTCGATAGGGTCAGCGGCCTGTGGATGCTGTGCGCGATCGGCGGTCTGGGTGCGGTGGCTTGCGCTTCCACGCTGGCCCCCTGGGTGCGCCTGAATACCGCTCTCTTCATCACTCTGCTGCTTGCCGTCACCGTGATCTGGCTGCTGCTGCCCTGGGCCTTGCTGCAGGGTTTGCGCAGCAACTGGTTCAGGCTGCCCGGCGCTTGGCTGGAGCCTGTGCGCATGGCGGCCGACAGCCCCGACTTTCTGTCCCAGCTTTGGCTGCAAGCCGCATCCTCGGCCCTGGTCCAATTGCTGTCCGCCGCAGCGCTGGCCTGTGGGGCCATGGCTCTGGGCCTGCATTTGCCGCCGGCTGCCTGGGGCTTCGTCATCGCCCCCATATTCCTGATGGCTGCTCTGCCTGTGAGTGTGGGCGGCTGGGGCACCCGTGAAGCCGCAGCCGTTGCGGCGCTGGCTCCGTTCGGCGTGCCTGCGGTTCTGGCCGTCGGGGTCGGCCTCTTGTATGGTGTCTTTGCGCTGGGCCAGGGGGCTCTGGGAGCCCTGGCCCTGGGCTTGCCGGGCAGGGCTCAGGACTGAGCCGGTGCGGGAGCCCGGGCTTCCAGTCTGCAGATACCGCCCCAGAGCACGGCCAGGCTGAAGATGTAGAACATGTTGCCGCTGTTGTGCGCGAAGAATACCTGGGTCCAGCCAAAGCCGAAGTAGGCCAGCGGCAGCAGGGTGGCTGCTGCACGCAGAGCCAGCAGCCTGGGGCGCTGAGCCGCATCGGCACGTGCCAGACGGCGCGGCGTGGGCCAGAAAATGGCGGCAGGTACGGAATAGAACGCCAGCAGCAGGATCAGACCAGGCAGCCCGCGCTTGACCCACATGTCCAGGATTTCGTTGTGCGCATGCCCATACTCCATGACCGAGGGATGGGCCAGGCCTTGATCGACCATCTGCTTCTTGGCCGCAGGGTAGCCGGCCAGTCCCCAGCCACTGAAGGGGCGCTGTTCAATCAGATGAATCGCAAGCCGCCATTGCTCCAGGCGCTGGCCGACCGAGGTCACCGCATATTTCTGGGGATCCTGCAGATACTGTGAGACTTCCCGGGCGGCTTCGGCGCTGCGTTGTTCCAGCTTTTGGTAGGCGGGCACTGCCACGATCAGCCCCAGCATGAGCATTGCTGCCGCAGCCATGCTGGCCAGACGCTTGTAGCCATTGAGCCAGGCCATCAGCCAGATGGCCGCGATCAGCAGCGGTATCACGACCCAGGAGCCGCGGGAGTCGGAAAGAAAGGACGCAAAGACACCGCATGCACCCAGCAGGCCCAGGACAGCGGCCCGGGACTTGCTCCAGCGGCCCAACACGGCCAGCGACAAGGTGGCGAAACCCAGGTACATGGCGATGCCGCCATATTGGATGGCATTGGTAAAGCCGGTTACACGCGGCATCTTGAGCACGCCGGTCTGGTACACGGCAATGGCCAGTGCGCCTGCGCAGCCCAGGGCCAGGCCCCAGACAATGGCCGAGAGCCGGACACCCGATTTGCTCAGATACCAGAGGCTGAGAGCGGCCAAGGCATATTTCGCGCCGTAGCCCCAGCCTGCCGCCGAGAACCAGCGATCAAAGGACAGGCTCCAGAGCAGTCCCAGCACCAGCATCAGCCCCACCAGCACCCAGGTTTCACGCCGAGCAGGGCCTTTGGGGCGAGCGGCGACGGAACCGGCCAGAGCCAGAAGAGCCAGGGCCGTGGATCCGTAGGAGTAGCCCGAAGGCACGCAAAGGCTCAGTGCAAAGAATGCAAAGCAGGCGGCATCCAGGGCATGAGCAAGGGCAGCCGCCCGCTTGCCGGGCTGGCCGGGTTGAGGCGCGACGGATGTAGGCACATTCATAGTTGTATCGGGTTCTTCTGCGAGGCAATGGGCTTCAACCTACACTGCAGGTCTTGTGTTCGGTGCAGAAGTGTATGTCGTCATTACCCATTGTCTTTATCAATTTGTCCAAGGACGCGGAGCGTCGCGAGCGCATGACTGCGCAGTTCGCGCAAATGGGGCTGGCGGCATCGCGCCTGCCTGCCGTGTGGTGGGCGGATCTGTCGCAGGCCGAGCAAAGACATTACTTCTGTGCCCCTCAAAGCCATGGTCGCTACTTCAAACCCCTGAGCAACGGAGAGAAGGGCTGCTACGCCAGCCATCTGCGGTCATGGCAGCAGCTATTGGATGGCGATGCGCCTGCCATGGTGGTCTTCGAGGACGATGTGCGGCTTCTGCCGGATTTGCCCCAGGCGCTGGCGGCGATCGAAGCCCTGCCCGCCGATGGCAGCTGGGACATGATCAAGCTCTATGGGCGCGAGCCGGAAAAGATAGCCAACCAAGGGCCGCTGGTAGAAGGGTCTTTGCAGCTGATCTCCTATCAGCGGGTGCCCAGCTTTGCCGCTGGTTACGTCATCAGCCGCTCCGGTGCCCGCAAGATGCTGGAGGCGCGCGTTCCCTTCGACCGGCCGGTGGATGTGGATATCCGCTTCTGGTTTGAAAACGACCTGCGTGTTTACGGTGTCTATCCCTCGGTCATTGCCCTGGACGACACCAGCGAGGTCAGCAGCATCTGGGCCCAGCAGGCGGCACCGACGAGCCGCCTGCAGAAAATGCGCAAATTCAAGATGAAGCTGGCATTGAACTGGGGCAATTTCCGGGCCGCAAAACCTCAGGTCTCGGCGGTGCTCAAGCCTTGACCGGCAGCAGTCCTTGATATTGGCCCCACATCTGCTCGCGCCCATAGTGGCTGAGTGCATGAGCACGCGCTGCCGAGCCCAGGCGCTGGGCCAGGTCTGGGTCCTGGAGCAGTCTTTGCAGTGCATCTGCCATGGAGTCGGGGTCTGACTCCTGCACCCGCAGGCCGTTCACCTCGGGGGTGACGACTTCCCGGGCTCCGATGACGTCGGAGACGACGCAGGCACAGCCTGCAGCCATGCCCTCCACCAGGGCCAGAGGCATGCCTTCCCAATGCGTGGCCAGAACAAAGATCTGCGTTCTGGACAGTCGCTGGGGCAGGTCCGAGACATTGCCCAGGAAGCGAACCTGCTGCTCAAGTCCCAGCTCGGCCACCAGCCGCTCGGCTCTGGCCCTGAGCGAACTCTTGCCTGCGCCGGCCAGATAGAGTGTGGGCGTCAGGCCGCGTTGCCTGAGAGCGGCCATGGCCCTGATCAGCGTGTCGTGATCCTTCTGGCGCGCAAAGCGTGAAGCCATGTAAATCGCCGGCTCGCGCTCCTGCCAGTGCTGGGGCATGGCATCTTGGGCAAAGCGCGTCAGATCGATGCCGTTGCAGATGGCAATGCATTTTTCGGCCGGGAAACCCCGCTCGACCAGACTGGTCCTGACGCCTTCGGAGACGCCGATATGGGCCTGGGTGAACGGCTCCAGCGCCAGGGCCTGGCGCAGACGACGCGGCGTGTAGCGCTCGCGCGAGTTGTGCTCCACATGAAAGATATGCGCCACGCCTTCGGCTGCGGCCGCGCGGCGGCCCCAGATATGGTCGCTGAAGCCATGGGCGAACACCGCATCGGGCTTGAAGCCGCGAATGATCTTGCGCAGCTCCCAGACGGTGAGAGCATGCAGCCAGTTGGACACCACGACGACCTGCAGGCCTTGCTGGCGCAGGGTCTCGATCTTGCGTTCATCCGTGCTGGGCTTGCGGCGCAGCACCAGCAGAACCTCATGGCCGGGCGTGCGCAGCGCGGCCAGGCTCAGGTCCACGGCGACCTGGGTGGCGCCGGAGAAGCCTCCGGTAACAAAGTGAAGAATGCGCATGGCTCGCTATCGTGGCTCGCAAATGAAAAAAGCATCTGGTCGTTCGCTGGAGCGACCAGATGCCTTGGGGCTCGGGGGAATCAATGCCCGCCGGCAAACACCTCGCCGGCCTTGAGGCGGTAGGTCGTGCCGCAATAAGGGCACTTGGCGTCGCCGGTCTTGGCCACATCCAGGTAGACCTTGGGGTGGCTGTTCCACAGCTTCATATCGGCCTTGGGGCTGGGGCAGAACACACCACCCTGGGCATTCAGGTCTTTGGCGGCCAGTTCGACGACGGCGTTCGTGGTCATTTCTCGTGTCTTTCGTGTTTTCAAAAATGAAGCATGGCCGGCAATGCGGGCGCAACTGAGGTCAGAAGCACCGAGCAAGGGCCATCCCTGAGCGACGATGCGCCTCCCAAGGGGGAAGCGGAAAAGCCGCTCAGGGGAATTCACACTCTGGTGAGCCAGTGTGCGTATTTGGGGTTGCGGCCGTTGACGATGTCGAAATAGGCCGTCTGGATTTTCTCGGTAATCGGGCCGCGGCGGCCTTCGCCGATCTGCACGCGGTCCACTTCGCGGATGGGCGTGACTTCTGCGGCGGTGCCGGTGAAGAACAGCTCGTCCGAGATATACAGCTCATCGCGGGTGATGCGCTTTTGCACCACTTCCAGGCCCAGGTCCTTGCAGATGTGCAGCACAGTGTTGCGCGTGATGCCGTTGAGTGCGCCGGCGGACAGGTCAGGGGTGTAGATCACGCCATCCTTGATCACAAAGATGTTCTCGCCCGAGCCTTCGGAGACAAAGCCCGATGCGTCCAGCAGGATGGCCTCGTCGTAGCCGTCGTCCAGAGCCTCGGTATTGGCCAGGATGGAGTTGGTGTAGTTGCTCACCGCCTTGGCCTGGCTCATGGTGATATTCACATGGTGGCGGGTGAAGCTGGAAATCTTGGTGCGGATGCCGCGCTGCATGCCTTCCTCGCCCAGATAGGCGCCCCAGGCCCAGGCCGCCACCATCAGGTGGATGGTATTGCCCTTGGGCGAAACACCCAGCTTGCGGTCGCCAATCCAGGTCAGCGGGCGCAGATAGCAGGATTTGAGGCCGTTGGCCCTGACCACCTCGACCTGGGCCTGATTGACCTGCTCCTGGCTGAACGGGATCTGCATGCGCAGGATCTTGGCACTGTTGAACAGGCGCTTGGTGTGCTCTTCAAGGCGGAAGATGGCCGTGCCTTGTTCGGTTTCGTAGGCGCGCACGCCTTCAAAGGCGCCGCAGCCATAGTGCAGCGTGTGGGTCAGCACATGGATCTTGGCATCGCGCCACTCCACCAACTGGCCATCCATCCAGATCTTTCCGTCGCGGTCGGACATCGAGGGAACAACAGGGCTCATAAAACCATCCTCTATGGGTTGTGTGTTCGGCGGGCGCTGCTGCCGGATAGGCGGCAGCGCTTGTCTCCTGAAGCTGCCATTTTAGGGGGAGGTCGGCTCCGATGTTCGGGCTGTTGCTTCCGTAGTAGTCGGGTTCAGCTCTTCCTTGGGTTCGGGACGCTGCAGCTCCCATTTCATGAGACGGCCGCCGACGAATTCGCAGGTCACATGGGACTGTGTGCCGTCGGTCCAGCGGTAAATCTCGGGGCTCTGGCCTTCTTCGGACAGGCGCTGGCCCAGGGAGCGGGTCATGGCCACCACATGGACCAGCGGGACCTTGGGCTTGAGCTTGGCATTGAGCATCACGGCGCTGCCCACATAGCCGATAGGCCGGTCCGACGCCTTCTTCATGATGGTCATCAGGCGCGTGAAGTGCAGCAACCCCCACATGAGGATGCCGCCTGCCACGGCCGCCACGCCAGGCCAGCCCGCAGAGTTGTAGGCCGCGATCATGAGCACGATCAAGCCCAGGGGAACCAAAATATTGCGCAAATTCATGGGCTTATTGTCTTACGAGGGTATGGGTTTGAGGTTGCGGACAGTGCGTATGCCCGTACAGGCTGCTGTGACCAGGGGGTTTTCAAAAACAGTAGCTGCATGCGTATTTCAATCAACGATTTCAGCTAATTTATTAGCTGAAATCTAGGGCTGAAAGGCACAAGCAGCTATCAAAATACATCAGCCAATGCCGCGCACGATGTTGATGGCCTCATCCACGCGCTCCACGGCATGAATGGTCAGGCCGGCGATGGGCTTCTTGGGGGCATTGGCCTTCGGAACCACGGCGATAGTGAATCCCAACTTTGCCGCCTCCTTGAGTCGTTCCTGACCGCGAGGGGCGGGACGCACCTCGCCGGCCAGACCGACCTCGCCAAACGCGATAAAGCCCTTGGGCAGTGACTTGCCGCGTAGGCTGGAAGTGATTGCCAACATCACTGCCAGGTCGGCTGCCGGCTCGTTGATGCGCACGCCGCCCACGGCATTGACGAAGACATCCTGGTCGGCGCAGGCCACGCCTGCATGGCGGTTGAGCACGGCCAGCAGCATGGCCAGCCGGTCGCGGTCCAGGCCGACCGAGAGGCGACGCGCAGCCGGGCCGCCCTGGTCCACCAGGGCCTGGATTTCCACCAGCATGGGGCGCGTGCCCTCCAGCGTCACCAGCACGCAGCTGCCGGGCACGGGCTCGCTGTGCTGGCTCAGAAAGATGGCGCTGGGGTTGGTCACGCCCTTGAGGCCTTTTTCCGTCATCGCGAAGACGCCGATCTCGTTGACGGCACCAAAGCGGTTCTTGATGGCGCGCACCAGGCGGAAGTTGCTGTGCGTGTCGCCTTCGAAGTAGAGCACCGTGTCCACCATGTGCTCGAGCACGCGCGGGCCGGCCAGCGCGCCGTCCTTGGTCACATGGCCCACCAGAATGATGGTGATGCCCGTGGTCTTGGCCGCACGCGTGAGATGGGCCGCGCATTCGCGCACCTGGGCCACGGAGCCCGGAGCCGAGGAGAGCTGGTCCGAATACACGGTCTGTATCGAGTCGATCACCACCACGGCGGGTTGGGTGGCCTCCACGGTGGCCAGGATTTTCTCGAGCTGGATCTCGGCCAGCACATTGACCTGGCTGTTGTCCAGCCCGAGCCGGCGCGAGCGCAACGCCACCTGGGCGCCGCTTTCCTCGCCCGTCACATAGAGCGTGGGCAGGCCGATACGGTGCAATGCATCCATGGCCTGCAAAAGAAGTGTGGACTTACCTATGCCGGGGTCGCCGCCGATCAGCACCACGCCGCCTTCGACCACGCCGCCGCCCAGCACCCGGTCCAGCTCCTCGATGCCGCTGGGGGTGCGCGCCACATCCTGGGCCTCGATGGCCGACAGCGGGGTGACGGGCTGGGCATTGGCCAGGCCTGCGTAGCCCTGGGGCTGGCTCAGGCGGTTCTTGCCGCCCGAGGCGGAGTCGGCCACGGTCTCGACCAGGCTGTTCCAGGCGCCGCAGCCCGGGCATTTGCCCAGCCAGCGCGGGCTGGTGCCGCCACAGGCGTTGCAGGTGAAAGTGGTTTTCTCTTTGGCCATGGGCGGCAACTATACCGACTGGCCCGGGCCGCAAATGCTGCCGCCCATGCGGGGCGGGCGACAAATTTCAGAGCCAGTAACCATGAAAAGCGCGCGTTTATATAACTGCTTCGCATGACAGGCCGATTTAGGCTACAATTGCGCCTATCGACACAGTAACTGTTGTTGAGAAACAAATTACCGCGCGATGGAGCAGTCTGGTAGCTCGTTGGGCTCATAACCCAAAGGTCGGAGGTTCAAATCCTTCTCGCGCAACCAACAAAAAAGCCTTCTGGAAACAGAAGGCTTTTTTCGTTGTGCCCGCACTAAACAGGTACATCCCAAAAGAGATGCCGAGCAACTGCCGCCTCGCGGCCCGGCTGCCCCGGCGAAGGCATCGCCCTCTCCGTTGGCGCGAAGCGTGTGGGGAGGGGGCGCCCGGCCAGGGAAGGCGCGTAGCGCCTCAGGGGCTGCTTATGGATACAGGCCGCGTGCTTCGCGGGCGTGGAGAATGCGCTTGCAGGCCACGATGAAGGTGGCGGTGCGCAGCGTCACCTTGTGCTCCTGGGCCACGGCCCAGACGCCGGCAAAGGCTTCCTGCATGATGCGCACGAGGCGGGCGTTGATCTCGTCCTCGGTCCAGAAGAAGCTGGAGAAGTCCTGCACCCACTCGAAATAGCTCACGGTCACGCCGCCGGCATTGGCAATTACGTCGGGCAGAACCAGCACGCCTTTTTCGTTGAGGATGTCGTCGGCTTCGGGTGTGGTGGGGCCGTTGGCGCCTTCGATCACCAGCTTGGCCTTGATCTGGCCTGCGTTGTCCTTGGTGATCTGGCCTTCCAGCGCCGCGGGGATCAGGATGTCGCAATCCACGCCCCAGAAGTCGGCTGCATCCATGGCCTCGGCGCCGGCAAAGCCGCCCACGCCGCCGGTGTTGCCCACATGCTCCAGCAAGGCCGCCACATCCAGGCCGTTGGCGTTGCGGATGGTGCCCGTATGGTCCTGCACGGCCACGACCTTGGCACCGGCGTCGGCAAACAGCTTGCCTGCCGTGCCGCCCACATTGCCGAAGCCCTGCACGGCCACGCGTGCGCCCTGCACATTCAGGCCAGTCAGCTTGGCAGCTTCCACACCCACGGTGAACACGCCGCGGCCCGTGGCCTCGACGCGACCCAGCGAACCGCCCAGGTCCACGGGCTTGCCCGTGACCACGCCGGTGGCTGTGGCGCCCGTGTTCATGGAGTAGGTGTCCATCATCCAGGCCATGACCTGGCCGTTGGTGTTCACGTCAGGTGCCGGAATGTCCTTGGTGGGGCCGATCAGCAGACCGATTTCGCTGGTGTAGCGGCGTGTCAGACGCTCCAGTTCGGCCTTGGACAGCTGGCGCGGATCGACGCGGATGCCGCCCTTGGCGCCGCCGTAGGGCACGTTCACGGCTGCATTCTTGATGCTCATCCAGGCCGAGAGGGCCATCACTTCGGACAGCGTCACATCCTGGTGGAAGCGCACACCGCCCTTGCCGGGACCGCGGCTCAGGTTGTGCTGCACGCGGTAGCCTTCGAAGTGGGCGATGCGGCCATCGTCCATCTCGATGGGCACATCGACGACCAGGATGCGCTTGGGGCGCTTGAGCGTTTCCACCCAGCGGGCCAGCGAGCCCAGATAGGGGGTGACACGGTCGACCTGTTGCAGATAAATGCCCCAGGGACCGAGATGATCGGGGTTGAGGTAGGAAGGCAGAGCATGCGCTGTGGACAGCGCTGAAGAGTCTTTGGCTTGCATGATGTAGGCCTGGTTGACTGAGTGGAGCAAGGTCGTTGTAAGCCCTTGCTGTCCGGGATTCACAGTGTGCGCGCGCCGAATTTTCCTGTCCAAGGCTTCTTGTTTGAGATGCTATGCGTTTTGTGCATAACCATCGGAAAGCCGCTCTGGATGCGGTCCGGGTGCCGGATGAGTGGCGTGGTGACAGGAAATTTGCCATCATTGCCGTCATGTCTGAAAACCAAGATTGCCAAAGCGGCTGGTGCGGCCCTGCACCGTTTGCGAATACCCCGCCCATAGGCCTGGCGCCCGAGCTGCAGACGCAGGACGAGGTGCTGCCTGACTGGAAGGCACTGTGGCCCGATTTGCCCGAAGACAGCTATGCCACGGCCGATGCGCTGTGGTGGTCGCGCAAGCTGGGCACGGCCCAGGCCCGGGGCGCCGACGTGGCAGTGCTGATGGGCGAGGCCGCCGATGCCCGTGCCGTGCAGAGCGCGCTGGCGCGCAGCTGGAACTGGTGGCCCGCCGATCGCGCGCCGCGCTACTGGAAGTCCGGCGGCCCGGGGCGCAATGCCGCGCTGCTGCATGTGCCGCTGCCCGAGGACGGCATTCGCCAGGGCTTGAATCCGGTGCCTGCGCCGGCCACCGTCTTCAATCTGCGCAATGCCGAGGCCGAGATCGCCTTGCGCATAGGCCGGGAGGTGAGCGCAGAGCAGGCCGCAGCCCTCGATTACGACAGCACGCTGGCGCTGGTGGACGCCGTCTGCGTGGCCGTGGAATGGGTGGATGTGCGTTGGCGTGACGGCACCAAGGCCCCGGCACTGGCCCTGCTGGCCGACGGCCAATGCCATGGCGGACTGGCGCTGGGCGAGTGGCAGAGCGCTTCCGTCATCGCCGGGCGCGACTGGGCGCAGCAGCTGTGCACGGTGACCGTGAATGGCGGCTCGCCGCAGCGCTTCACCGGAACGCACAGCCTGGGCGATCCGGCCTGGCTGCTGGTGGACTGGCTGCAGCATGTGGCGCGCGAATACGGCAGCGTGCCTGCCGGCACCGTGGTGACGACGGGAACCTGGTGCGGCTGCATGCCGCTACAGGCCGGCGATCGCTTCGAGATGGAGTTCGACGGTCTGGGCGGACTGGGCTGGCAGTTCTGATCCATCCTGGCGGCATAAAAAAGGAGCTTCTACCGCTTGTTGATGAATGATTTCAGATACTTTTCATTCTGAAAGTCATTGATCACAAGCGATACCAGCTCTTTTTATGAGAGCGAAGCGCGGGCGCTGTCCGTGTCACCGGACCTGGATGTGATCCAGCCCCGGTGCGCCGGGCGGGTATTTCAGTTCCAGATTGCCCAGCACCTCGCGCAGCACCGTGGCCACCATCAGATTGCGGTGCGTCTTGGAGTCGGCGGGCACAATCGTCCAGGGCGCCCATGGCGTGTGCGTGGCAGCCAGCAGCCGGCCGTAGGCCTGCTGGTAGTCGTCCCACTGGGCGCGCACTTTGAGATCGTTCTCGTCGAACTTCCAGTGCTTGCAGGGGTCGTCCAGCCGCTGCTGCAGCCGCTTGCGCTGCTCGTCCTTGCTGATGTGCAGCATGAACTTGACGATCACCGTGCCGGTCTCGCTGAGCATGCGCTCGAAGTCGTTGATCTGCGCATAGCGCTGGGTCTGCTGCTCGGGCGTGAGCCAGCCGTTGACCACGGGCACCAGCACGTCCTCGTACTGGCTGCGGTTGAAGAGCACGATCTCGCCCGCCCCCGGCGTCTGCTGGTGAATGCGCCACAGGTAGTCGTGGGACTTCTCCACGTCGGTGGGTGCCTTCCAGCCCACGGAGCGCACGCCCAGCGGCGACATGCGACCGAAGACAGCGCGCAGCGTGCCGTCCTTGCCGGCCGCGTCCATGCCCTGCAGTATGACCAGCAGCTTGAAGCGCCGATCGGCATAGAACAGGTTCTGCAGCGTGTCCAGCTCCTCGGCCAGGGCTTCGACGCCGGCCTTGTCCTGGGACTTGCTGCCGCCCGAGAAGGGCTTGGCGCCGGGATCGAACCCGGCCAGCTCGCAGCGCCCGGCCTTGACGGCAGCGGCGCCCGGTTGCAGGGCCTTCCAGCGTTCGCGCAGCGCGGCATCGCTGCTGGTGAAGATCGATTGCGGCATGGGCTGCGGCCCTCAATGGTGTGACGAGGCGTCCAGCCTAGCGCATGGCCGGCGGCTGCTCAAGCGGCGGCCGGCCCGCACGGGCGTGGCGCATTCAGTCCATGTGGATGCCGCGTTCGTTGATCAGTCGTGTCCAGCGCTGGCTTTCGGCCTGCAGGTGACGCGCCGCTTCCTCGGGCGTGGAGCCGACGACCTCGGCACCTATGGCCTGGAAGCGCTCGATCACGTCGGGCTGCTTCATGGCGGCCACAAAGGTCTGGTTGAGCTTCTTCACGATGGCCGGCGGCGTGCCGGCGGGCATGAAGGCGGCGAACCAGGGCGAGACTTCATAGCCCTTGATGCCGGCTTCCTCCATGGTGGGTACGTCGGGCATGCTGGTCGAGCGCTTGGCCGTGGTCACGGCCAGCGCGCGCAGCTTGCCCGACTGGATGTGGGGACGCGCCGAGGTGATGGAGTCGAACATGTAGTTGACCTGGCCGCCCAGCAGGTCGGAGACGGCGGGGCCCGATCCCTTGTAGGGGATGTGCAGCATGTCCACGCCCGCCAGCGAGGTGAAGACTTCGCCGGCCAGGTGGATGGAGGTGCCGTTGCCGGCCGAGGCATAGGTCAGCTTGCCCGGCGCGGCCTTGGCCGCGGCCACCACGTCGGCCACGCTCTTGATCTGGGGCTGGGTGGAGTTGGTGACCAGGATGTTGGGCACCACGGCCAGCACGCCCACGGGCGCGAAGTCCTTGATCGGGTCATAGCTGAGCTTGCGGTACAGCGGCTTGTTGGTGGCCATGCCGATGGAGGTGATCATCAGCGTGTAGCCGTCGGCCGGGGACTTGGCCACGAAGTCGGCGCCGATGTTGCCGCCCGCGCCGGGGCGGTTCTCGATGACGAAGGGCTGGCCCAGCGTGCGCGCGGCCTTCTCGCCCAGGGTGCGGGCGATGGCATCCATGGCGCCGCCCGGCGGGAAGGGCACGATCCAGCGAATGGGTTTGCTGGGCCAGTTGGCCTCGGGCGTCTGGGCATGGGCGGCGGAGGCCAGGGCGCTCAGGCCGAGGACGGCGGGCAGGGCGGCGAGGGTGCAGAGAAGGCGGCGTTGCATGGTGGATGTCTCCTGAAGATGAATGTTGTAGTTGGTGCGGTGTCAGCGGACTGAAGGGGCAGGCGCAGACACGGGGGCGGATGAAGCTGCGGCAGCGAGGTCGATGTGCGTGGGTTGCAGGCCCTGGCGCGCGCGGTCGAAGCGGTCGAGCTGGGCCGGATCCACTTCCACGCCCAGGCCGGGGCCGTCGGGCAACTGCAGGGCGAAGTCGGCAATCGGCATGCGCTCGGTCACGATGTCGTCCACCAGCAACTGGGGGCCGAATAGTTCGCAGTTGTGGTGGCGCCCGCCCAGTGTGGCGAACACGTGGGCCGAGGCGGCCGAGCCTATCGAGGTTTCGAGCATGGTGCCGCCGTACCAGCCTATGTCGGCGGCCTGGGCGATGGCGGCGACCTGGCGCGTGCGCAGCAGACCGCCGTGCTTGGCGACCTTGAGCGAGAACACGTGGCAGGCCTGCTCGCGCGCCAGGCGCATGGCGTCGTGCGGCGTGCACACGCTCTCATCGGCCATGACCAGGGCTGTGGACGGCAGCGTGGCCGTGAGCTCGCGCAGCGCGGGCACGTTCCACTGGGCCACGGGCTGCTCGATGAGGCTGACGCCAGCCTCGATCATGGGGGGCAGAAAACGCCGTGCGGTGGCACCGTCCCAGGCCTGGTTCACGTCCACGGTCAGCGTGGCGCGGCCCTGCAGGCCGCGCGCGATCTGGCTCACGTGGGCCAGATCGGCCTCGGGCGTTCGGGCGCCGATCTTGAGCTTGAAGATGCGGTGGCGGCCCTGGTCCAGGCGCAGCTGGGCCTCGGCCAGGTCGCGTTCCACATCGCCGCTGGCCAGCGTCCAGGCCAGGGGCAGGCTGTCGTGCTGCTTGCCGCCCAGCAGCTGCCACACGGGGACCTGCAGGCTGCGCGCCACGGCGTCGAGCAAGGCCATTTCCACGGCGCTCTTGGCAAAGGCATTGCCGCGGCAGGCCAGGTCCATGCGGGCCAGGCAAGCCTCGATGCGCGCGCCGTCCTGGCCCGCGAGGGCCGGGGCCAGATGGTTGGTGATGGCGTGGTGGATGCTCTCGGGCGACTCCTCGTTCCACGACGGGCCGCCGATGGTGGCGGCCTCGCCGAAGCCCGTGGCGCCGTTGCGCAGCCACAGCTGGACGATGACCGGGCTTTGGCGGTTGATGGCGCCGAACGACAGCTTGTGCGGGCGTATGGTGGGAATGTCCAGGATGCGCGCGGTAATGCGTTCGATGGGGAAACTGGTGGTCATGGGCAAGAGGCCGTGAGGGCGGCAGGCGTTGGGGCGGGCAGCTGCATGGCTGCGATGGTCGTCAGCGTAAATCCATGAATGCTGTTGATCTACTGAATTATTTTTGAGGTATTGTTCGATGACATCGATATATTTATCCGGAAGCCGCCCATGGAACTGCGCCAGCTGCGCTACTTTGTCGACATTGCCAAGACCGAGCACCTGACGACCTCGGCGCGCAACCTGTTCGTGACCCAGTCCACGCTGTCGCACGGCCTGCGCCAGCTGGAGGAGGAGCTGGGCATGGTGCTGTTCGAGCGCATAGGCCGCGGGCTCAAGCTCTCGCAGGCCGGCGTGGTGTTCCGCAACTATGCCGAGCGCGCACTGCACGAGATCGAGGCCGGGCGCATGGCGCTGGCCGATCTCAGCGAGCTGCAGACCGGCGCCCTTACCCTGGGCGTGATCCCCACCTTTCTCAACACCCTGGTCGCGCCGGCCGTGGCGGCCTTCACGCGAGCCTATCCCAAGGTCAACGTGGTGGTGCGCGAGCTGCTGGCGCCGCCCGTGGAGGCCGGCCTGCTCGACGGCAGCCTGGACCTGGGCGTGAGCTTTCATCCGCCGCAGCGCACCGAACTCGAAGCCCTGCCGCTGTTCGATGAACGCATGATGCTGCTGGTCAATCCCTCGCATGCGCTGGCCGGGCGGCGCACGCTGGCGGTCAAGTCGCTGGTCGACGTGCCGCTGGCGCTGCTGCCGCGCAGCTTCTACACGCGCAGTCTGATCGACAACGGCCTGCGCGACGCGGGCGTCACGCCCAGTCTGCGTGTGGAAATGGGCTCGGTGGAATCGCTGATCGCGCTGTGCCGCTGGGGCGACATGGCCACCATCGTGCCCGAGCGCGCGGCCCAGCAGGCCAGCGACATGGTGGCCATACACCTGGTGGGCCCGCAACTGGTGCGCACGGCCGGACTGCTGTGGCGTCGCGGCAGCCATTACAGCGCAGCGGCGCGCGAGTTCGCGGCGCTGCTGGCGCCAGCGGCGCGCGCCAGCCTGGGACGAGAAGCCTAGCGCCGGGCTCAGCGGCCCGTGGGCTGCCTGCCCATGAGTTCCACAAAGCGCCGCGTGGCCAGGCCCTGGGGGCGCTCCTTGGACCAGACCCAGTCCACAAACAAGGTCGTGCCGTTGCTGAGGTTGAGCACGGGAATCTCCATCAGCGCGCCGCTGCCGATATGCGATTCCACCAGGCCCTTGGGCAGCCAGCCCCAGGCCAGGCCCGCAGCGATCAACGACAGCGCTGCCTGGTGGCTGTCCGTGCGCCAGAGCTGGCGTGCAAACACAAAGCGCGGATCGGTCTGCTGCGGGTCGCGGCTGGCCACCAGCACCTGGCGCGTGGCGGCCAACTGTTCCACCGTGAGCTGCGGCGGTGCGGAGCGGCCCGGTCCATGCTCGGCCAGCGCCTGCTGCCAGGGCTCGAACTGCGGTGACATCACGGCCACTAGCGTCTCGCGGCCCATTTCCTGGAAACCCTCGCGCCCGTCCATGGCAGGCCTCTCGAACACCAGAGCCAGATGGGCGCGGCCCGCATGCAAGAGCTCCAGCGCATCGACCTGGGGCGCTGCGAGCACCTCGATGGGCAGGGCCGGAAACTCTTGCACCAGCTGGTGCAGCGGCTCGCTCCAGTGCGTGGCCAGCAGCTCGGGGGCGATGGCCAGCGTCAGCCGCTCTTCCAGTCCTGCGTGCAGGCTCTGGGCCTGCCAGTTCAGCAGCTGCAGCTGCTCGGCCAGCAGGCGCGCCTGGGGCTCGAGTGCGCGGGCCGCGGCGCTGGGCACGGGCTCGCGTCCGCTGCGGTCGAACAGCTGCAGGTCCAGCTCGGCCTCCAGCTGGGCAATGGCCATGCTGACGGCCGAGGGCACACGCCCCAGCTTGCGTGCAGCCGCAGAAAAGGAGCCGGCATCGAGCACGGCAAGAAACAGCGGAACCTGGTCGGCGCTAAAGGGCATGGTGTCGATCTGTCAGAAAAATTGATAGGAACTGACTTTTATCTTCAATTTCCAGAACATACACTGCGGCCCATGTCTCAACAAGCCTCAGCGATGGCATCCGCTTCCTCCTCTGCCGCGTCTTTCAAAAATACCGCTGCCTTTGCAGCCCCCATCAAAGCCACGGGCCTCCAAGGCCCCAAGCGTCGCATCCTCTACGTGGGCTTGTACGAAACCATCGCCATCATCGTCTCCAGCCTGATCTTCATGGCCATCGGCCAGAAGGCCAGCGATTCCGGCGTCATGGCCGTGGCTGCCTCGGTGATCGCGATCTGCTGGAATCTGAGCTTCAACTACCTGTTCGAGAAATGGGAAGCGCGCCAGAGCGTCAAGGGCCGTTCCCTGATGCGCCGTGTGGTGCATGCCATCGGTTTCGAAGGCGGTATCGCCGCCATGCTGATCCCGCTGATGGCCTGGTGGTTCGGCATCTCGCTGTGGGAAGCCGCCGTCATGGAAGCTGGCCTGCTGGTGTTCTTCATGGTCTATACCTTTGCCTTCAACTGGGCGTTCGACCGCCTCTTCGGCCTGCCGGCTTCGGCCCAGGCTGTGGCGGCCTGATCCCGGCCTGACCTGCCTGTCACGCTTGCCCGGCAAGCGCGAGCAGCCATGAAAAAAGCGTGTTCCTGTCTACCGGGAACACGCTTTCTTTTTTGGGCCTATTGCAGCGGTCAGCGAAGAATGCTGAGCATGGCCTGCAGCACAAAGGCGTTGATGATGTCGATGAAGAAGGCGCCGACCAGGGGCACGATCAGAAAGGCCTTGTGCGAAGGTCCGTACTGGTTGGTAATGGCCTGCATATTGGCCACGGCCGTGGGTGTGGCACCCATGCCGAAGCCGCAGTGGCCGGCGGCCAGCACGGCGGCATCGTAGTTGCGGCCCATGATGCGAAAGGTCATGAACGCCGCATACAGCGTCATGACGATGGCCTGCGCGGCCAGAATGACCATCAGCGGGCCGGCCAAGTCGGTCAGTTCCCACAGCTTGAGCGACAGCAGCGCGATGGCCAGATAGATGGACAGCGCGGCATTGCCGAACACGTCGATGGCGCGGTCAAAGACCTTGAAGCCGAACATATAGTCCAGCACGTTGCGGATGACCACGCCGCCTCCCAGCGCCCAGACAAAGGTAGGCAGCTGGATGACCGTTCCCATGGTCAGGCCGGTCATGAATTCGGCAAAGGCCAGGCAGCCCGCGAAGAGGGCCAGCGTCTCCACCGCCGCATCCGCCGTGATCAGGCGCGGAGCCTTGTTGGGCGACTCGAAGTTGGCGACCGCGCTGCCTTCGCTCACGGTGGGCGCATCGGCGCGCAGCTGTTCGGACTCGGTCAGCGGCTGGGCCAGCTGATGGCGCGTGATCAGCCGCTTGGCCAGCGGGCCGCCCACCAGGCCGCCGATGATCAGGCCGAAAGTGGCGCAGGCAATGCCCAGGGTGGTGGCTCCTGTGAGGCCGTATTGGTTTTCCAGCACCGAGCCCCAGGCTCCGGCTGTACCGTGGCCGCCCACCAGCGTGATGGAGCCCGCGACCAGGCCGATCAGCGGGTCCAGCCCCAGCAAGGAAGCCAGACTCACGCCCACGATGTTCTGCATCATGATGAAGACGGCAATCACACCCAGGAAGAGGAACAGCGCCGAGCCGCCCTCGCGCAGCTTGGCGAAGTTCGCGCTCAGGCCGATGGAGGAGAAGAACACCAGCATGAACGCCGACTGCAGGCTGCCTTCGAAGCTCAGCGCCAGTCCCGTGGTCTGATGCAGCATGAAGATGATGGCCGCCACGACCAGGCCGCCGGACACCGGCTCGGGAATATTGAAGTCGCGCAGAAAGCGGATATGTCTGGTCATGAGCTTGCCAAGCATGAGCACAAGCACGGCCATGATGAGGGTGTAGTACGCGCCGAAGGTCACGTTCATGAGGATCTCCAGGGGGTTCCATGCGACGGCCGGATTGCCTGTCCGCCAATGGCAGGCCATCGGCTGTGCATGGCTGAGCACATGGACCGGACATTTGCTGTCGATGGTGCCAAAGACTCAAAGATAGGGGCTGTAGGTGCTTGCCCACTCATGGCCGGCGGCCCGTCGGTGCCGGGCTGCCTGAGAGCAGGAAAGCGGTGTGCGTCATTCCTTGCGGACGCGCACCATGCCACGAATATGCTTTAAATGAGATGGCTGCATTCGTGTTTTGCGAAATTACCTTTTGCCGTGCTCCTGTTTCTGGAGTGCGTAAAGTCGAATCTGCTATAGCCATCCGCAGGCAGCGCGCCTCTGCCGCCAATGGGCAAAGCGCCTTGAAGCCCTGATTGTCCGGCCTCGCCGTAGAATGTCGGGCTTCACCCCCGAGGAGCGCTGCAGCCGGTCATCCCAGAGATGTTTGACCCGTCAGGCTCGGGGTGGCAGATCCGGTTGGCGATCTGCCCGTACTGACAACGGCGCTCACCTGTTTTCGATTCTGTTTCTGGTTTTCACACAGGTGAGCTGATGTCCGCTGCTACCCCTTCCACCGCCATTCCTCCCATGCGCCTGTCGGGCCTGGAGCCTGTCTTCATCGGCGATGAGACGCTGTTCGTCAACGTGGGCGAGCGCACCAACGTCACCGGCTCCAAGGCCTTTGCACGCCTGATCCTGAACGAGCAGTACGAGGAAGCGCTGGCCGTGGCGCGCCAGCAGGTGGAGAACGGTGCCCAGGTGATCGATGTGAACATGGACGAGGCCATGCTGGACAGCAAGGCCGCCATGGTGCGCTTTCTGAACCTGATTGCCTCCGAGCCCGATATCGCCAAGGTGCCGGTGATGGTGGACAGCTCCAAGTGGGACGTGATCGAGGCCGGCCTGCGCTGCCTACAGGGCAAGGGCATCGTCAACTCGATCTCCATGAAGGAGGGCATCGAGGAGTTCAAGAAGCACGCCAAGCTGGTCAAGCGCTATGGCGCAGCCGCCGTGGTGATGGCGTTTGACGAAAAAGGTCAGGCCGACACCTTTGCGCGCAAGATCGAGATCTGCGAACGTGCCTACCGCATTCTGGTCGACGAAGTGGGCTTCCCGCCCGAGGACATCATCTTCGACCCCAACATCTTTGCCGTGGCCACTGGCATCGAAGAGCACAACAACTACGGCGTCGATTTCATCGAGGCCGTGCGCTGGATCAAGCAGAACCTGCCCGGCGCCAAGGTCTCGGGCGGCGTCTCCAACGTGAGCTTCTCCTTCCGCGGCAACGACCCCGTGCGCGAGGCCATCCACACCGTGTTCCTCTATCACGCGATCGGGGCAGGCATGGACATGGGCATCGTCAATGCCGGCATGGTCGGTGTGTATGACGACCTGGAACCCCAGCTGCGCGAACGCGTGGAGGATGTGGTGCTCAACCGCCGCCCCGATGCGGCCGAGCGTCTGCTGGAGATCGCCGACAGCGCCAAGGGCGCGGCCAAGGACGACAGCAAGAAGCTCGAGTGGCGCGGCACGGCCGAGGCACCGAAGACCGTGGGCGAGCGGCTGTCGCATGCCCTGGTGCACGGCATCACCGACTTCATCACCGAAGACACCGAAGAGGCCTACCAGCAGATCGTGGTGCAGGGCGGCGGCCGCCCGCTGCACGTGATCGAAGGCCCGCTCATGGACGGCATGAATATCGTCGGCGACCTGTTCGGTGCCGGCAAGATGTTCCTGCCCCAGGTGGTCAAGTCCGCGCGCGTGATGAAGCAGGCCGTGGCCCACCTCGTTCCCTATATCGAGGAAGAGAAGCGCCAGCAGGAAGCAGCGGGCCTGGACGTGACCAGCAAGGGCAAGATCGTCATCGCCACCGTCAAGGGCGATGTGCACGACATCGGCAAGAACATCGTCACCGTGGTTCTGCAGTGCAACAACTTCGAAGTCATCAACATGGGCGTGATGGTGCCCTGCCACGAGATCCTGGCACGTGCCAAGGCCGAGGGCGCGGACATCATCGGCCTGTCGGGCCTGATCACTCCCAGCCTTGAGGAGATGCAGTATGTGGCTGGCGAGATGGACAAGGACGATTACTTCCGCATCAAGAAGATTCCGCTGCTGATCGGCGGTGCGACCTGCTCGCGCGTGCATACGGCCGTGAAGATTGCGCCCAAGTACGACGGCCCCGTGGTCTATGTGCCCGACGCCTCGCGTTCGGTCAGCGTGGCGCAGAGCCTGCTGGGCGAAGGCAAGCAGGCCTATCTGGACGAGCTGAGCGCCGACTACGACAAGGTGCGCACCCAGCATGCCAACAAGAAGAAGACGCCGCTGTGGACGCTGGAGCAGGCCCGCGCCAATGCTGCCGTGGTGAGCCATGCCCCCGTGGTGCCGCGCAGCCTGGGCCGTCGCGTGTTCAAGAACTTCGACCTGGCCGAAATTGCCCAGTACATCGATTGGGGCCCGTTCTTTCAGACCTGGGATTTGGCGGGGCCCTACCCGGCCATTCTCGACGATGAGGTCGTGGGCGTGGAAGCGCGCAAGGTGCTGGCCGATGCCAAGCTCATGCTGCAGAAGATCATCGACGGCCGCTGGCTGCAGGCCAATGGCGTGATGGGCCTGTTCCCGGCCAATCGCGTGGGCGACGACATCGTGTTCTACACCGACGAATCGCGCAGCCAGGTGCTGACCACCTGGTACGGCATGCGCCAGCAGACCGAAAAACAGGCCGTGGACGGCCCGGATGGACGGCCCGTGATGCGCCCCAGCCGCTGCCTGGCCGATTTTGTGGCCACCAAGGAGTCGGGCATTGCCGACTATGCCGGCCTGTTTGCCGTGACAGCCGGTATCGGCGCCGAAAAGAAGGACAAGGAATTCGAAGCTGCGCTGGACGACTACAGCGGCATCATGTTCAAGGCCCTGGCCGACCGCCTGGCCGAAGCCTTTGCCGAATGCCTGCACCAGCGCGTGCGCAAGGATCTGTGGGGCTATGCCGAAGACGAGGACCTGAGCAACGAGGAACTCATCAAGGAAGCCTACAAGGGCATTCGCCCCGCGCCCGGCTACCCTGCCTGCCCCGATCACACAGCCAAGATCGACCTGTTCAAGGCGCTGCAGGCCGATGAGATCGGCATGACGCTGACCGAGAGCCTGGCCATGAACCCGGCATCCAGCGTGAGCGGCTTCTATATCGGCAATCCCGAGGCCAGCTACTTCAACGTTGGTCAGATCGGCGAAGACCAGCTCGCCGACATGGCTCAGCGACGTGCGATGGATATCGAGGAGCTGCGCCGCTATCTGGCGCCAAATCTGGGCTGAACCCGCTTCGCGGGCATGCTTTGCGAATGAAAAAAGCCAGGGATGACCCTGGCTTTTTGGTTTGGAGTGCGCCGCTCAGAGGCTACTTCCTGAGCACAGGTGCGAGCGTGGCACGCAGTCGGTCGCCGGGCTCCTCGGTCCCGGTCGCACGGATTTCCAGCGAACGCTCCACCATGCCTATATGTTCCAGCAGCAGCGCCTTGGCACCCTCGGTGTCGCCGCGTTCCAGGGCGGCCACGATGCGTTCGTGTTCGGCGCAGGATTGGCTGGCGCTGTGCGTGGACTGATAGAGCGTGGCAGCCAGGGTGGTGCGTGCCGTCAGATCACGCAGCGTGTCGGCCAGCAGCCGGTGACCCATCTGTTCGGCCAGGCAGACATGGAAATCCGCAAGCAGGAAGGAACGCGTGGCGCTGTCCGCACCGGCGATGGCTTTCTGCTCCTGGGCGATATGGCGGCGCAGCCTGGTGATGACGCGCTGCAGCGGCTTGCCTGCCTCCTGCAAGATGCCGGTCTCGATGATCCGCCGGGCAGAGAACGCGTCCATGGCCTCGGCAGCCGAGGGCTGGACCACGTACCAGCCCCTGCGGGCCTGGACCTGGACAAAGCCGCGAGCCTGCAGCTGCATCAGTGCTTCGCGCACCACGGTGCGGCTGACGTCGAAGTTGTTGGCCAGCTCCTGCTCTCCCAGTCGTTCACCGGGTGCCAGTTTCTGGGCCAGGATGGCTTCGACGACGCGTTCCGCGATGTGCTGGGGAGAGGCAGGAGTCATTGCTGGCTTTATTAATGGCTGGACTGAGGGATGGGGACTATGGCAGGCGGCACCATAGCAGATGCAGGCTCTTCGTTCTCGGTCCGTGGCTCAGCTCTGCCGTCAAGTACCGCATGGGCACGTTCGCGGTCGATGTCGCCTTCCCAGGCGGCGATGGCCACGGTGGCCACGCAGTTGCCGATCAGATTGCCCAGAGCGCGTGCAATGCCCATGAACCAGTCCACCGACAGCACCAGCACCAGGCCGATCGCAGGGATGGCGGGGATGGCATGCAGGGTGGCGGCCAGCACCACGATGGCCGAGCCCGGTACGCCGTGCGCACCCTTGGAGGTCACCAGCGCGATGGCCAGGATGGTCAGCAGGTCGGACATGCTGATCGGGGTGTTGGTGGCCTGGGCGATGAAGACCGCTGCCAGTGTGATGTAGATGGAGAACGCGTCCAGGTTGAACGAGTAGCCGGTGGGAATCACCAGGCCCACGGTGGAGTCGCGCACACCCATGTTGCGCAGCTTGGCCATGATCTGGGGCAGCACGCTGTCGGAGGAGGTGGTCGCGAAGACGATGGTCAGTTCCTCGCGCAGATAACGCAGCAGCTTGATCAGGCTGAAGCCCGACAGGCGCATCACCAGGCCCAGCACCACGAAGACGAAGATCAGCACCGAAACGTAGAACAGCGCCACCAGCATGCCCAGTTGCTTGAGCGAGCCTATGCCGTACTGGCCCACGGTGAAGGAGATGGCACCCAGCACGCCCAGCGGTGCCAGCTTGATGATGATGCCCATGACCTTGAACAGGGCCATGGACAAGGTGTCCACCAGCTCGGAAACGGGCTTGCCGCGCTCACCCAGCATGGTCAGCGCGCAGCCGAACAGCACGGCGAACAGCAGCACCTGCAGGACGTCGCCCTTGGCGAAGGCTTCCACCACGGTGGTGGGAATGAGCTTCATCAGGAAATCCACCGTGCCGCCGCTGGTCAGCTTGTCGGCATTGCTGGCGTAGGCCGCCATGGCCGAGGCGTCGAGCTTGCTGGTATCCACGTTCATGCCCACGCCGGGCTCGAAGACAAAGGCCAGCACCAGGCCCATGCCCAGGGCGATGGTGGTCAGCACCTCGAAATAGATCAGGGCCTTGACGCCCACGCGACCGACGCGCTTGAGGTCGCCCGCGCCGGCAATGCCGTGCACGACCACGCAGAACACCAGGATGGGAATGATCATCTTGATGAGCTTGATGAAGCCATCACCCAGGGGTTTGAGTTTCACGGCCCATTCAGGGGCCAGTAGTCCGGCGAGCACACCCAGTATGAGTGCGATCACCACCTGTCCGAACAGTGATCTGACAAAGCGGCGCATAGTCGTCTTTCGCAAGTTGTGGAATCTTGTATGCAAGTTGACTGCAACTTGCATACAAGAATGTAGGCAAGCGAAAGGCGTGCCAGCAGAGGGTATTCCTGCAGATTTCCGTAATTTCGAAGAGGGTCAGCCCTGACTTTCATGCATGAAATCGGGGTGACTGTCCGTCCTGGTGCGAGATCGGCAGCCTGTGTGCACGTGCGTGGTGCGCGGGCGGCGAGCATGCCCAAAGTTTGGGCACCAGGGTCTACAGCAGAGGGCTCAGGGCACCCAGCAGGTTGTCCCAGATGCGCTTCCACCAGCGGGTGGCACGCACCTGTTCCAGCGTCACTGCATCGGACTCGCGCAGATAGCTTTGCTGGCGCTGACGGATGGCTTCGGTGATGGCTTCGTCATGCAGCAGCACATTGTTCTCGAAGTTCAGGTCAAAGCTGCGCAGATCCAGATTTGTGGAGCCGATCAGGCTGACCGAGCCGTCCAGGCACAGTGTCTTGGCATGCAGCAGGCCGGGGCGGAATTCGTGGATATGGACGCCGGCGCTCAGCAGCCGCCAGTAATGGCTGCGGCTGACGGCGCCGACGATCCAGGAGTCATTGCGGGCAGGCAGGATCAGCGTGACCTGCACTTGGCGCAGCGCGGCAGCGCACAGAGCATCGAGCACCGTGCTGTCGGGCACGAAGTAGGGAGTGGAGATCACGACCTCGCGCTGCGCACATGCCAGCAGGCTGGCAACCAACTGGGGTGTTGAGCGTGCTCTTTCCGTCGGCCCTTCGGCAATCGCAACGGCATGGAAGCCGTCGTCAGCGGCAGCACCGGCCTCGGCCTCTATTGCCGGTGGTGCAAAGCTCGCATCGGACTGCGCCCAGTCGCTGGCAAAGGCCTGCTGCATCTGTATGACCATGGGTCCCTGCAGGCGCAGCATGATGTCCACCCAGGGTGCATAGCGAGCCTTGATGTGAAAGCCCTCGTCGGCGCAGTTCTGGCTGCCGCAGTAGTTGATCCTGCCGTCTATGAGCGTGATCTTGCGGTGGTTGCGCAGGTCGATGCGGCTGGTCAGCATGACCTTGAGCAGATTGCTGATGGGCAGGGCAATCGCCAGGTGCACGCCGGCCTGCCGCATCTGCTGCCACAGTGGCGAGCGCGTCAGTGCGCGCGATCCCAGTCCGTCGACCATGGCACGGCAGGTCACGCCGCGCTGCGCGGCGCGTATCAGGGCATGGGCCATATCGGTGCCGGTGCTGTCGTCCAGCCAGATGTAGTACAGCACGTTGATCTCGTGGCGTGCGGCATCCATGTCGGCCAGCATCTGCGCCCGGGCATGCGCGCCATCGCGCATCAGCTCGGCCCTGTGGCCGGGCAGCGGCGCAAAGCCGTTGATGGACGAGGCATAGCGGAAGGCCGGCAGCCATTGACCGGGAATGGTCGGCAGTGCCTGCGGGCTGCGGTCGGCATCGGTAGCGGCGCTGCTGTGGGACTGGCAGAACTCGCGCACATTGAGTCTTCTGCGGCCTGGTACGCGGCCCAGGGCCACCTCGCCAAAAAGGTAGTACAGCAGGCAGCTCACATAGGGCAGCAGCACGATGACCATGAGCCAGGCCAGGCGCACGTCGGGCCGCATGTCCCGGCGCAGCAGGATGCGCAGGCCGAAACCGGTGATCAGCAATACATGAAGAGTCAGCAGCAGCCAGGTCATGAATCAGTGCAGCAACGATGGACCTTGTCGAGCATAACGGGCTCAGGCCCAAGCACAAGCTGCAAGCCCTGATTCATATGCAACGAGCTTGAACTCTATGATGAAAAAGCGCGGACTGCTATCAGTAATGCAGCGACAGAAGATAGACATGGCACTGGCATGGAACCTGCTTTCTTTTCTTGTCAAAGCAAACAAGCAGGGGGGAGTGCATGGAAATGGTGCCATTGACTGCCATCGACAAGGCAGATACCGGTTGGGTCATGGTTGCGTCGGCGCTGGTCTTGCTGATGACCTTGCCGGGCATCGCCCTCTTCTATGCGGGGCTGGTGCGTCGCAAGAATGTGGTCAACACCATGGTGGCCGTGTTCGCGGTGGCCTGTGTGGTGACCCTGACCTGGTTCGGCCTGGGCTACTCGCTCGCGTTTACTGCCGATTCTCCCTGGCTTGGCAATCTGGGGCGCGCCTGGTTTGCCTCATTGCACTTTGATGGTCGGCGCAGCGTGATCTCGGTCAGCCACCTGGCGCCGCATCTGCCCGAGGCTGCCTATGCCCTGTTCCAGGCCGCATTCGCCATCATCACCACCTCGCTGATCGTGGGGGCTGTGGTCGAGCGCATGCGCTTTGCGGCCCTGCTGGTGTTTGCCGCACTGTGGAGCGTGGTGGTCTATGCCCCGGTGGCGCACTGGGTGTGGGAGAGCGGCGGCTGGCTGAACCAGCTGGGCGCACTGGACTTTGCCGGCGGTGCCGTGGTGCATGTGAACGCGGGTGTGGCGGCGCTGGTCTGTGCCTTCATGATGGGGCGCAGGCGTGGCTATGGCACCGAGCCCTTCGAGCCGCACAGCCTGGGCTGGACGGCCATGGGCACGGCGTTGCTGCTGTTCGGCTGGTTCGGCTTCAACGCCGGATCGGCCCTGTCCGCCGACGGGCGTGCAGCGCTGGCCTTTGTGGTCACGCTGGTGGCGGCCTCGGCCGCGGGACTGGCATGGATGGGGGTGGAGTGGCTGGTGCGCGGCGCTCCGACCTTGTTGGGCCTGCTCTCGGGCATGGTGGGCGGACTGGTGGCTATCACTCCTGCCGCCGGTTTTGTACAGGTGGGCAGCGCGGTGTGGATAGGCCTGATTGCGGGCGCTGTCTGCTTCTGGGGCGCAACCTGGCTCAAGCGCCGACTGGGGGCCGACGACTCGCTCGATGTATTCGGTGTGCACGGCGTGGGCGGCATTGCCGGCTCCATCCTCACGGCGGTGTTTGCCGATCCCCTGATCGCAGGCACGGGCGCCACGGTGCTGAATCAGCTGATTGCGGTGGCGGCGGTGGCTGCCTACAGTGCCGCAGCCACGGCCGGGGTGCTGGTGCTGATCCGTCTGCTGATGCCGTTGCGGGTGGATGCCGTGCAGGAAATGGAAGGCCTGGATATCAGCCTGCATCTGGAGCGTCAGCACTAGTGATCCATCAAAGACAGGAGCGGTGTATGGAGGACAGCGAGCGAGTGGCGGTGGCTGCACATCTGCATGTGGTGTTGCGCCGCAAGACGGGCCGGGTGACCGATACCGAATGGATGGCCTGCAACCAGGCCTATGCACAGGCCATGGTGGCTTTTGCACTGGAGCATGCGCGAGAGCAACAGGACGAAGAGCTGGCGCGCCTGGCCCGGCGTCTGCAGGACAGCTGGAGCGGCGACAAGCCCCGGCATGTAGCGCCTGCCGAGACCGCGCAGAGCGATAGCTCGGTCACCACCAAGGCCGCCGAGATACTGCGCACCTCGGCACGCTATATCGGCGGGCTGCGCTGAGGCACAAGCCGGATCACAGGCTGGCGTCACGGATCACAATGCCTGTGAGCCGTGGCAGTCCGCCGCCGCAGGCTGCGGCGGCAACGAGCCTGGCCTATTGCTTTTTCAGCTCGGCAATATAGGCATCGCGGGCCTTCACGCCATCGGCCGTGAAGTCGGTGAATACGCCGTCAATGCCCAGACGGTAGTAAGCCAGATATTCCTGCAGCGGATCGCCCTTGAAGATGCCCGCGAGCCGGCTGGCCTCGCTGCGGAAGGTAAAGCTGTGCACCACCAGACCGGCCTTGTGCGCATTGGCGATCAGGCCGGTGTCCTTGAGCGTGTTGACGTCCTTGAGGCCTGCACCGTCCTTGTAGGGAACGACGGAATGGGCCAGCACCTGGGGTTTCCAGGGGCCGATGCCGTCGGCATAGGTCTTGATCTCGGCCAGGCCTGCCGGCGTCTGCATGACCGCGAAGGTGCGCGCATCGCCGGCCAGAGTCCAGCTATAGGGGCGGCCGCTGATGAAGGTCCATTCGTCTGCAGTGATATAGCCGACGGAACCGTCCCTGAAGTTGTAGTCGTTGCCATCGATCAGCTGCACTCCCTTGGCCCGCATGCCTGCCTTGCGCAGATACTTCAGGCTGTCGGGGTCGAAGCTCTGGATGTAGATGGGCGCTTCCTTGCGGTTGAGATTGTTCCTGTCCAGCAGCGCCATCACGGCGTCTTCGAAGGGGTGCTCACCCGTGCCGCAGCTGTTGGCAATGGCTTGCTGGTTGTTCCAGTAAGGGTTCTTGGTCTCGGCGTAGATGGCAATCGTGCGGCCTGCCGCCTTGCCCTTGGCGAGTGCGATATCGATCACATCCTGTGCGCTGATCAGTGGCAGCTTGCCATTCCATTCGCTGGGGCGGTCGGCGCGGTTGTCCAGCGTGGTGCCGCCAAACAGCGTACGCAGCTCATGCAGGGTGAAGTCCGAGATGGACCAGTCGCCGGTGTGGTCCTCGCCATCGACCACCAGAGCCTGCAGCACCGACTTCTGAATGTTCGGATCGATGCGGTCGCTCAGGTACTGTGCGGGGCCGTTGGCGGCAATGGGCGGGTACTTCACGTTGACCAGCACGCCGGGCGTGTTGCGCTTGCGGCCAGCCACATAGGCGTTGATCTTGGCGACCTCGGCGATATTGGTGCTGTCGCTGAGCCAGGCGTTGTGGCGTGCCACCAGCTGGCAGTCGCGGCTCAGGTGCATGTCCAGCTCGATCATGTCGGCACCGGCATCAATGGCTTTCTCATACGCCATCTGTGTCTGCTCGGGGTACAGCCCCGAATAGCCGCGGTGGGCGATGACCTGGGGCTGCTTGCCGTCCAGCGTCAGAAACTGCGGCGCAGGTGCTGGCGTCAGGCCGTCTCCACCGCCACAGGCGCTCAGGGCAAGGGCGGCAAGCAAGGTCAGAGCAAAGACGGGGTGGCGGGTATTGGACATGGCTTCAGGCATGGATGGATATCGCCTCATGCTTGCGGTTGTTGATGACGGTTGTGTGACCGTGCCCTCAGAGCATTTCACGCTCCGAAGCACAGGGCTGCGGCGTGGCAGCACTGTGCGGGATACGGCTGTTACAGCCCCAGCTTTCTGGCGACGTAATCGGCATCCTTGTCGCCGCGTCCCGAGAGATTGACCAGAATATGCTGGTCCTTGCCGAGCCCCGGCGCTTCGCGCATGGCCCAGGCCACGGCGTGTGCACTTTCCAGTGCCGGGATGATGCCCTCCACACGCGACAGCGTCATGAAGGCATTCAGGCATTCCTTGTCGTCCACGGACTGGTAGTCCACGCGCCCTATGTCCTTGAGATAGCTGTGCTGCGGGCCCACGCCGGGGTAGTCCAGGCCCGAGGCAATGCTGTGCACGGCGGCCGGTGTGCCGTCGGCGTTCTCCAGCACATAGCACTTCATGCCGTGAATCTCGCCGGGCTTGCCAACCGACAGCGTGGCGGCATGACGGCCGGGCTTGTCCACGCCCTCACCGGCAGGCTCCACGCCCACCAGATGCACGGACGCGTCACCCAGGAAGGCCGTGAAGATTCCCATGGCATTGCTGCCCCCGCCCACGCAGGCTGCCACATGGTCGGGCAGCTTGCCGTGCCGGGTCTGGAACTGCTCGCGTGCCTCACGACCCACGATGGACTGGAAGTCCCGCACCATCATGGGAAAGGGGTGCGGGCCGACCACCGAGCCAATCGCGTAAATGGTGTTGACGGGGTCCTGCAGATAGACCTCGAAGGCGCTGTCCACCGCCTCCTTCAGCGTTGCCGCGCCGCGCGTGACGGGCACCAGATTGCAGCCCAGAATGCGCATCTTGGTGACGTTGGGGTGTTCCTTCTCGATATCCACCTGGCCCATGTGAATCTCGCAGGGAATGCCCACCAGCGCACAGGCCGTGGCCAGGGCTACACCATGCTGGCCGGCGCCGGTCTCGGCAATGACTTTTTTCTTGCCCATGAACTTGGCCAGCAGTGCCTCGCCCAGGCAGTGGTTGATCTTGTGCGCCCCCGTGTGATTCAGATCCTCGCGCTTGAGATGGATCTGCGCGCCGCCCAGCTGATCGGACAGGCGTCTGGCGTGAAAGATGGGGCTGGGTCGGCCCACATAGTCGGCAAACAGTGCGGCCAGCTCGTCCTGGAAATCCTGGCGTTTGACGATCTCTTCATAGGCTGCTGCGATCTCGTCCATGCATTGCTTGAGCTCGGGTGGCACGAGCTGGCCGCCATAGGGGCCGAAGAAGCCCTGGGCATCGGGCATGGCTTGGGGGTTCTGGGTCATGGCTTGTCTCCTGGGGTGTTGTGCAGCAAAGCTGCATTCATAGCACATGGCGGGCTTGGGGCGCTTGCAGGCAAGTCCCGATGGAAGAGTCGTGAAAAATGCCGGCAGCCCTCACGAAGAATGTGCTGACAGCTATTGTTTTGATATTTGCGACGTCCTCTCTTGCTCTGAAACACAATAAGGGCATGAAAGCCAGCTCAGCCCGCGATATTGTCTTTGCCCATGCTCTGGAAACCGCCGCTGCGCACGAGGCGCTGCCAACGGCCGAGCGCTGCACTGCCATCACGCAGGAGTGTCTGCACGCCCAGGGCAAGACCAGGGGCGGCGGCCGTGCGGCGTTCGAAGGCTTTCTGCATGAGCGGGCGCAACGCGTGATTGCTGCGGCGCAGCTGCCTGCCGACATACGCGCGATGGCCCGGCAGCGAGCCGGCATTTCGCGCTGGATGGTGCTGGCCGTAATGGCTGCGGCGTTTGCGCTGGGTTTTGCGGGCCATGCGATCACCGACCCGCATCGGGTGGACCTGCTCTCTGCTTCCCTGATCGGTATCGTGCTGTGGAATCTGCTGGTCTATGTGCTGTTGCTGCTGACCTGGCTGCGCGGTCTGGCGCGGCGCAAGAAGGCGGTGATTGCTCCGCTGGAGCCCGAACAGGGGCAGGGCGTCGCGGCAGCGCCCGGCGGCTGGCTGCAGAAGCTGCAGGCAAGGAAGTGGAGTGTTTCGCGCGGCACGGGGCTGCGCAAGATGGCGCTGAACTTCGAGCGCAACTGGTGGCAGGTCAACCAGCGGCCGCGCCATGCGCAATGGCTTGTGTGCCTGCATCTGGGGGCCGCCATGCTGGCGCTGGGAGCGCTGGCATCGCTATGGCTGACCGGCCTGACCAGGGCTTATCAAGTGGGCTGGGAGAGCACGTTTCTCTCGCCCTCCGCCGTGCAGACCTGTCTGAATCTGCTGTTTGCGCCGGTACAGCATCTGCTGGGTCTGGCGCCGTGGAGCCTGGTTCAGATCCAGGCGCTGCAGGGCTGGTCGGCCGGTGATGCCGCAGATGCGGGGCCGCGATGGGTGCAGCTCTACAGCTGGCTGCTGGGCTTGATGGTGGTGGCGCCGCGCCTGCTGCTGGCGCTGTGGCAGGGTGCTAGGGTCTGGTGGTTGAGCCAGCATCTGGCCTTGCCGCTGCAGCAGCCTTATTTCCAGAAGCTGCAGCGTGACTGGGCGGGGCGCGCCACGGCGCTGCTGGTGCAGCCCTACAGCCTTGACATCACGCCCGAGCGCGAAGCCGCCCTGCGCAACCATGTGGCGCAGAGCTACGGCGCTGGGGCGCAGCTTGCGCTGCTGCCGGTGCTGGCCTATGGATCGCCCTTGCCGGATGCTTCGGCCGTTGACGCACAGCAGGTGCTGTTGCTCAACCTGGCCGCTACGCCCGAGGCGGAAATCCATGGCGTGCTGCTGGCGCAGGTATTGAACCGCTGGGGCGCGCAGACCGATGTGTGGCTATGGGCGGCGGACTTTCGTGCGCGCAACAGCGGTGCCCCGGCGCGCGTGCAGGAGCGCGAGCAGCTGTGGCGGGAATTTGTGCGCAGCGCGGGATTGAACGCGACCCTGGTGCCCGGCGCAGGAGTGTGATGATGAGCGAGAGCAAGGAACTGGTTCCGATCGACAGCAGCGTTCAGTGGTGTCTGCTGTCGCACACCAATATCGGCAAGACCACGCTGACCCGTACGCTGATGGCCGACGACGTCGGCGAGATTGACGATGCCGCCCATGTGACCACGCAGTCACAGCGCTATCTGCTTCAGAAAACGCAGCAGGGTGATGAGCTGTGGCTTTGGGACACACCGGGTTTCGGCGACTCCGTGCGGCTCTATGAGCGCCTGCGGCAGCAAGGCAATCCGCTGGGCTGGTTTCTCAGCAATGTCTGGGACCGCTGGCGCGACAAGCCTTTTTACCTGAGCCAGCGTGCCCTGCTCGCCGCGCGCGATCATGCGGATGTGATGCTCTACCTTGTCAACGCCGCAGAAGACCCGGCCGATGCCGGCTACTGGAGCGCCGAGATGAACATACTGGTCTGGCTGAACAAGCCGGTCATCGTGCTGCTCAACCAGATCGGCAGCGACACCACGGCCGCTCAGACGCAGCAGGATCTGCGGCGCTGGCAGCAGGCGACGCAGAGCTTTCACAGCGTGGTGCGCGACGTGCTCGTGCTCGACGCCTTCACGCGCAGCTGGTGGCATGAGCGCAGGATGATGCAGAGCATTGCGCCACTGTTGCCCAGCTCCAAACAACCCGCCTATCGGCGTCTGCTGGAGCAGCGGGCCTGGCAGCAGAAACAGCGCGAGCAGGCGAGCCTGGCGGTCATGGCAGAGCAGCTGCTGACGGCTGCGGGGCTGCATGAAAAGCTCGATCCCGAGCAAGGCAGGCTGCTGGCGCGTGCCTGGCAAAGCCTGAGCCAGCTCACCGCCAAGCTGGGCAAATCGGCAGAGGGTGAAGAGCGGCTCGGAGCCCAGGCCAGGGCGGCCGTGCAGCGGCTGCTGCAGACTTTGCGTCAGGCCGATGTGCAGGCCACGCAGCGCTTGCTCGAGATTCATGGACTTGACGGTCAGGCGGCCAGTCAGATTCAGGAGCAACTGCGCAGCCAGCTTCAGATCACCACGCCTGTGGATGCGCAGGCGGCCAGCTTGTGGGGGGCGTTGACTGCCGGTGCGGCCACAGGACTGGGGGCCGATCTGATGGCCGGAGGCTTGACGTTGGGTGCCGGTGCCCTGGTGGGCGCGCTGCTGGGGGCCCTCACCTTTGGCGGCGCAGCCTGGGGAGCGAACAAGATGTTCGACCAGGAGCAGCAGAGCTTTCGACTCTCTGGCGACTATCTGAACGCCAGCGTGAGCCAGGTACTGCTCAAGTACCTGCTGATCTCGCATTTTGGCCGTGGTCGCGGGCGTTACACCAGCCCGGCGGCGCCCAGCCAATGGAGTGAGCTGGCCCAGGTCACGGTGCAGGCACATGCTGCGCAATGGGCGGCGCTCTGGGCGCAGTTGCGCGAAGCAAATGCCGCAGGGGCGGCTACCGATGCGCAAAGAGTCGCCATCACGGAACTGCTCTCGCAAAGCCTGCAGCAGATCATGGCCGATCTCTATCCGGGGCTGAACGCGGACTCCGGAGTCAGAGACGCGGAAAGCGCACCGTAAACAGGGCACCGCCGCGCTCGGAGACGCCCGTGCTGACGGTGCCGCCCTGCGAGGTCACCAGAGCCTTGACGATGGACAGGCCCAGGCCCGAGCCTTCCCGGCGGCGCTTGCCTGGTGCCTGGACAAAGCGCTGGAACGGATGGGCCTGGACCTCGGCGGCAAGGCCGGGGCCCGCATCGCCCACTTCCAGAATCACCCATGACTGGTTCTGGTGGTCGGAGCTCGCATGCACCCGGATGCTCAGCCAATGGCCGCTGCTGGCATGGCGCAGCACATTGCTGATCAGGTTGGTGGTGATCTGGCGCAAGCGGTCGGTGTCGGCTTTGATGTCGGTGCTGCCATCGCCGTCCTGCATGGGCAGATCCAGTGACAAGGCCATGTCCAGCTTTTGCAGCTGCGGGTGCAGCTCCTCGACGACATCGCCGACCAGTGCGGCGAGGTCTATGCGCTCCTTGCGTAGGGACAACTGCCCGGCGTCGGCCATGGACAGTGTGTGCAGGTCGCCCACCAGCCGTCCCAGGTGCTCGACCTGGGCCAGCAGTGTCTTCATTTCGGCCTGGCTGGAGTCGATGACGCCGTCGCAGATCGCATGCAGTCTTGCCTGCAGCACCGTCAAAGGGGTACGCAGCTCATGGGAGATGGAGGCGGCCGTGGCCAGCCGCTCCGCTTCCAGGGTCTCCAGCGAATCGACCATGCCGTTGAAGGCATCGATCATTTCTGCCATCTCGCCGTGGGCATTACCCTTGACGGCCCTGGAGGCCAGGTCGCCGCGCTCCACGCGCGCAGCCACTTCCACCATGGAGGCCAGCGGACTGGTGATGCGGCGGGAGATCCAGAAACCCACGGCCATGCCGAAAGGCAGGCTGACGGCCAGACCGATGACCAGCGACCATTTCTCGCCGAACAGGCGGTCGCCTTCCCAGTACTCGGAGTAGATCTGCAGGGCTCTGGGGCTGTCCTCCAGATCCTGGGACTTCAGCGCTTCCAGCTCGGTCTTGACGGGGCTTGGCAGGTGGCGATAGAACTCGCGGTACTGCAGCTCGGAAAACGCCAGCACGCCAATCGCCAGCGAGGCAATGGCCAGCAGCACGGCCGCCGTGATCCAAAGACCAAAGCGGACCCAGATGCGGTTCAGTCCCAGGGCCATAGACGATAGCCAATACCGCGCACGGTCTCGATTAGTCCGTCCTGTCCGGCCAGCTGCAGCTTGCGGCGCAGCTTGGAGAGATGGGAGTCGATCACCCGCTCCAGCGCGTCGCTTTCCGGCAGGCAGTTCTCAATCAGGTAAGCGCGTGAAAAACAGCGGCGCGGCTGGGCCGCCAGACAGGCCAGCAGCCTAAATTCCGTGAGCGTCAGCGCCAGGGGAACGGCCTGGCCCGCATCGTCGTAGACGGCTGCGCTATGGGCTTCCACGTCGATCTCTATAGGTCCGACGCGGATGGGGGCTGCCACCGGCGCAGGCTTGGCCTGGGTGCGGCGCAGCACGGCACGTACCCGTGCCACCACCTCGGGAGGGTTGAAAGGCTTGACCACATAGTCGTCTGCCCCCAGGCGCAGTGCCAGCAGCTTGTCCACATCGTCGGCCAAGGCCGTCACCATGATGACGGGGACGTCGCTGTCGTTGCGAATCATGCGCAGCACATCCACGCCATCGACCTTGGGCAGATGGATGTCGAGCAGCACCAGGTCCGGGCGCAGTTGGCGAAAGCTCTGCAGGGCCTCCTCGCCGTCCTGCGCCATGCGGATGCGCAGGCCGTCGCGTTCCAGATAGGCGCTGAGCACGCCGGCAATGGCGGGTTCGTCTTCGACTACAAGCACCAGGGGCGTGGAAGCAGGTTGAGCAAAAGTAGCCATGGTTTTGTGTGCAGCAAAGTCATGCATCTGCGGGACTCCCTGAATCTTGTTGTTTGCACATTATGTGCGTTGCCGCTGCAATAAACGAATGGGGGCGGCTCTCCATAATTCCTACATAAACCCTGCAATCTGGCGAAAGCTTGCTGCCGTCCAATGGCGAGGATGGAAAGCTGTTTCCGCTTTCTGCAGGTTCCCGGGTGACACCTATAGCTTGAGCCAACTGCGCTGTGATATTTCCCTCCCACGTCTCGCGTCTTCGCATGGGCAGTCTGTGTCTGTGCGCCTTGTCGTTGCTGGCAGGCTGTGCTGCGCCCGAGGCAGTCAGGCTGGACCGGACCACGCCACCTCAGTGGCAGCAGCAGGAGTCGGCTCAAAAATCGGACCCTGCGGAACTTGCCCGCTGGTGGCGTGTCTGGAATGACCCCGCGCTGAATGCGCTGGTGGACGAGGCGCTGTCCCAGAACCTTGATGTGGCTCAATCCGTGCTGCGCCTGCGTCAGCAGCGCTTGCTGGCAGGCACGGCCGATGCGGCTTTTCGCCCCACGGTCAATACCGGAGCGCGGACCCTGCAGGATATTGCGGCAGTTGACACCTACTTTCATGCCAGCATTGATGTGAGTTGGGATCTGGGCCTGTTTGGCGATTCCGCCGCAGCACGCCGTGCAGGCGCGGCCGGTGTGCTGGACGCGCAAGCCCAGTTGCATGCGGCGCGGGTGGCCCTGGTGGCCGATGTGGTGCACCGCTATCTCGATATCCGGCTGGCCCAGGTGCAGCGCGGTCTCGCCGAAAAGCAGTTGCAGCAGGCACAGCGACAGCTGCAGCTCTTGCAGGTTCGGCATGCGCAGAGGCTGGCCGATGCCCAGTCTCTGGAGCAGCAACAGCTGCAACTGCGCACCGCAGAGTCCCAGCTGTCCACCCTGAACGAAGCCCAGGCGCGTGCCGCCCATGCGCTGGCGGCCTTGCTGGGGCGCGAGCGCGCCGAGCCGCAATGGCTGCAGCCCAGTGCCGATGCCGCGTTGCCCGCAGTACAGGCGCTTGCCGTGCTGCCGGCAGATCTGCTGCGCAGTCGCCCCGATATTCAAAGTGCCGAGGCTGCGGTGGAGCAGGCCGCGGCCGAGGTCGGCGTGTCGCGCGCGGCGCTCTATCCGCGGCTGACCCTGACGGGGTCCTTGCTGTATGCCTACAACCTGACGCGCAATCACCGCACGACTTCGGACTCCATCCCCATGGTCGGTCCGCAGATCGATATTCCGCTCTTTGACTGGGGTCGCCGCCGTGCCGTGGCGGACGGCAAGGAGCTGGCGTTGCAGGCCAGCATCAAGGCCTACCGCCAGGCTGTGCTCAACGGTATTGCCGAGGCGGAATCGGCGCTGGCGGCGGTTGCCGCCCAGCAGCAAAGACAGCAGCAGCTGCAGTCCGAGAGGCAGATCCATGCCGGGCGCGAGAAGGCCCAGGCAGTGCGTCAGCAACTCGGCCTGTCCAGCGAATTTGCGGGTATCGACAACGCCCGCGCCAGCCTGCTCAACCAGAGCGAGCTGGCAACCGCCAGGGCTGCCGAGGCGCTGGCCTATGTGGCGCTCTACAAGGCCGTGGGCGCTGCGCCCATCGATGCCGCGGTCTCCGAGGTCCAGCCATGATTGCCCTGGCGCGCAAGACGCTGATCTATGAGTGGAGACGCTTTGTCCCCTCGGTGTTCGCCGTGGGCTTTTCGGGCGTTCTGCTGGCCATGCAGGCTGCCCTGGTGCTGGGCATCTTCGGCTCTGCGGCGATCTACGTGACGGCTTCTTCGGCTGACCTCTGGGTGGGCTATCCGGGTACGCAAAGCGTGAACTTCGGGCGCAATATCGGCAGCGATGTGGAGATGCGTCTGCGCATGGACCCCGATGTCGCGGCCGTGGAATCCTATGTCTGGGTCGATGGCGACTGGCGCGCTCGCGCCGGCGCCCAGGGCGCGACCGGAGGCGGAGTCTCGGTCTATCTCTCGGGCGTCAGCACTGCGGACAACTCCATGATGTTCACCAAGGTGCTCACCTCCTGGCAGCGACAGCTGCTGCGCGAACCCGGTGCCGTGATTGTGGACAGGGCGGACCTGGGGACTCTGGGTGCGCAGGAAGGCAGCACGGCCTGGATCAACAACCATGCGGTCAAGATCGCGGCCGCCGTCGACGGCTTGCGCGGGCTGGGTGGCGTCAACGTGATCGCCTCGCTCAGCACTGCCCGCGAAATTGCAGAAACCAGTGCCGAGCATGGCAGCACCTATTTCGTGGCGCGTCTCAAGCAAGGAGCCAAGGCAAACGAGGCCCAGGCGAGATTGAGCCAGTCCAGCAGCAGCTTCGGCCCGTATGAGGTCTGGACGGCGGATGCCTTTGCGCGCCGCTCTCAGCGTTATTGGATGCTCGATACCGGCGCCGGTGCCGGCGTGCTCTTCATGGCCGTCATCGTCTGCCTGGTGGGCGCCATCGTGACCAGCCAGTCGCTCAAGGCGGTGGTGGCAGGATCCGCCCGCGAGTATGCGGTGCTCAATGCCCTGGGCGTGAGCCGGGCGGCCCTGGGCCGCGTGGTGGTCGAGCAGGCCTGCTGGATTGGCGGTCTGGGCTTCGTGCTGGCGGCATTGGCCAGCGCGGTGCTGCTCAGCATTGCAGCCGCCCATCGCGTCCCTGTGGCCCTCAACCTGTCCGCAGTACTCGCCTGCGGCTTTCTGGTGGCCGTGCTGTCGCTGCTGTCGGGTCTGGGCGCCATGCGCAGCCTGCTGCGTGCCGACCCGGCAACCCTGTTGCGTTAAGGCCTGAAACATGCAAGCCGAGACCATGGAACGCGTCAAAACACCTGCTGCAGCCAAGGAGGCTGTGCCCAGTCTCGAGGCCGTGCGCCTCGACAAATCCTTTGTGTCGGGCATCGTCCAGGTACATGTGCTGCAAGGGCTGTCCGTCAGCCTCTACGCGGGGGAGCTGAGCCTGATCTCCGGCCCGTCGGGCTGCGGCAAAAGTACGCTGCTGTCGCTGATGTCGGGACTGCAAAAGCCCGATGCCGGCCATGCGCTGGCACTGGGCGAGGACCTGGCCAGGCTCGGCACGGCGGCGCTGGAGAAATTTCGTCTGCGCCATACGGGCTTCGTCTTCCAGGGCTTCAATCTGTTTCCGGCCTTGACGGCACTGGAGCAGGTGCAACTGCCGCTGGGCTATATGGGCCTCAGAAGCGCCGAGACATTGCGCCGCGCCAAGGAGGCGCTCGATGAAGTGGGGCTCTCGCACCGCAGTCATATGCGCCCGGCCCAGCTGTCGGGCGGCGAGAAGCAGCGTGTGGCCATCGCACGTGCCATGGCCAAGCAGCCCCGTCTGCTGTTTGCCGACGAGCCCACCAGTGCACTGGATGCCGAGAGCGGTCAGCGCGTCATTGACTTGCTGCACCGCGCAGCGCGCACGCACGGCACCACGGTGCTCTGCGTCAGCCATGACCCGCGTCTGGTGCGCCACGCCGATCGCGTGCTGGGCATGGAAGACGGCGCCATTCGCAGCGACTGGCGCCAGAACAGCCCCATCAAGGAATAAACAATGAACCCAAGCCCATTTCGTCTCAGCATTGTGTCGGGCGCGCCGCTGCTGGCGGCGGCCGTGCTGATGCTGGGCGGGTGCTCTCCGTCTCAGGACGCGGCCTCCGTGGTCACACCGGCTGCAGCCCAGACCAAGCCTCAAAGCCAGGTGGCGGTTGCGAGGGGCAAGATCGACGTCGAAGGCGGTCTTCTCGATCTTTCGTCGGCTGCATCGGGCATGGTGCAGCAATTGCTGGTCAAGGAAGGTCAGAGCGTACAGAAAGGCCAGCTGGTGCTGCGTCTCGCGGACGATGCGGCGCGTGCCGATCTGGCGGTGGCGGAGTCCGAGCTGCAGCTGGCACAGACCAAGCTCAAGACGCGCCAGGGTCGCCTGCCCGCGCTCAAGGCCACGCTAACGCGCTGGCAGGCTGCCGCCAAACAGGGCGCGGCGGATCTGCAGAGCGTGGACGAGGCCGTGCAGGCCCTGCGCGACGCACAGTCCGAAGTGGATATTGCGGCTGCGGAAGTCACGGTCGCCAAGCGCAAGGCCGAGCAGCTGCGGGCCCTGCTGCAGCGCCACGAGCTGCGTGCGCCCGAGGCCGCCGTCGTGGTACGCCTGCTGGCCCAGGGCGGCAGCATGCTGCAAAGCGGCAGCCCGGTGGCGGTGCTGCTGCCCAAGCGGCCCCTGATCGTGCGGGCCGAAGTCAACGAAAGCTATGTGACGGCGATTCGCGAAGGCATGAAAGCCCAGGTGGTTGTTGACGCAGACGGCAGCGCTACCCGCCAGGAGTTTCCTGCTGCGACCGTGCTGCGCATCAGTCCCGTCTACGGCACGGCCCGGCTGCAGGACGACGCGCAGCGGGGCCCGGTAAGAGTTGTGGAATGCGTGCTGGCATTTGACCAGCCGCCCGCCAATGTCAAGGTCGGTCAGAACGTGAGGGTCAGTTTCCATGAATAAGCGCATTCAGATTTTCCCGTCGCCTGCAGGTACAGCTTCGACCGGCTGGATGGTGCAAAGCGATTTCGACGGCACCATCAGCCTGCTGGACGTGACCGATACCCTGCTCAACCGCTTTGGCAAGCCGGGTTGGCAGGAACTGGAAGACGCCTGGGAACGTGGCGAGATCGGCTCGCGCGAATGCATGAAGGGTCAGGTGGCCCTGCTGGACATGAGCGAGGCCGAGCTGCAGAACCATCTGGACGGCATAGCGATCGACGAGCACTTTGCCGGCTTCGTGGCCGAGGCCAGGCTGCATGGCATCAAGGTGCAAGTCGTCAGCGACGGCATCGACTATGCGATTCGCCATGTGCTCGCACGCCATGGTCTCGGGGATCTGGAAGTCATCGCCAATCATCTGGTGCAGACGGGCGAGCGTAGCTGGCGACTGGATTCGCCCTGGGCCAGCAATCGCTGCGCACGAGCCAGCGGCAACTGCAAGTGCGAACGCCTTGCCGAGCAGCAGGCGGTGCACGGGCGGGTGCTCTATATCGGCGACAGCACGTCGGACTTCTGCGTTTCCGGCAAGGCGGATTTCGTGCTGGCCAAGTACAAGCTCATCGACTATTGCGAGAGCCAGGGGATTGCCCATGCGCGCTTCGAGCATTTTGCGCAGGCCACCCAGCTGCTGGAGCAGGTCCTGCTCGGCATGGAGCAGACTGCATGAATGCCGCCGATGGACTGGGGCTGCTGCAGCAGCCGGATTTGCAGCAGCTGTGCGTAACGCCGCATGAGTTCGTCATGCCCGGCGAAGGCCGCAATGCCCGCACGGGCGTGCTGCTGATTCATGGCCTGACCGGCACGCCGGCCGAGATGCGCCTGCTCGCCAAAGGTCTGAACAAGCAGGGCTTCACGGTCTACGGGGTGCAACTGGCAGGACATTGCGGCAGCATGGAAGACCTGGTGGCCGCGCGCTGGACGGACTGGCTGGCAAGTGTGGAGTCGGGTCTGCAGCGCTTTTCGCTGCATGTGGACCATGTGGTGGTCGGCGGTCTGTCCATGGGGGCGCTGCTGTCGCTGGCCGTTGCCGAGCGCCATCCCGACAAGGTGGCCGGCGTCTGTGCGCTGTCCACCACCTTCCGCTATGACGGCTGGAGCATTCCGGCCTATACCAAGCTGGCGTTCCTGCTGCCGCTGTTCCGCCTGCTGGGCATTGGTCGCAACAGCGTCTTCATGGAGGCGCCGCCTTATGGCATCAAGGACGAGGCCTTGCGCGCGCGCGTGGTCGAGCAGATGAACAGCGGCGACAGCTCTGCCGCGGGTCTGCCCGGCAATCCCTGGTGGAGCGTCATCGAGCTGCGCGCCCTGTCTGCGAATGTGCAGACCCGACTGGCGCAGCTGCGCTCGCCCTGTCTGGTCATTCATGCCCGGGAAGACGATATTTCCTCGGTCAGCAATGCCCACGATATCCAGCGCGGCGCGGTCAACGCCCATGTCGAGCTGGTGCTGCTGGACAATTGCTATCACATGATCACCATCGACCGCGAGCGCCGCACCGTGATTGCCAAGCTCAACGAATTCATCGCGCGCATTGCCAGCTCGGCGGCGCCTGCCAGGGGTGCGAATGGGTAGTGATCTCTCGCCCCTGGTGGTGACGCTGTGGATACTCAATGTGCTGGTGGACAGTGGCGGACAGCTGGCTTTCAAGGCCGCGGCCAGTGAGCCCGGGCATCGCAATGGCACGGAGCGCTGGCGCTTCATGCTGGCCAGGCCCTGGCTGTGGGTGGGCATCGCCTGCTATGTCGCGGAGTTTCTGGTCTGGCTGGCGTTTCTGTCGCTGGTGCCGCTGTCGGACGGGGTGCTGCTGGGCTCGATCAACATCGTTGCCATCATGATTCTGGGCCGGGTGCTGTTTCGTGAAAAGCTCGCGCCCATGCGCGTGGCCGGCATCGTGCTGGTGTCCATAGGCGTGGCCATCGTTGGATTGCATTGAGGGCCGTCGGCTATGAAGCGTTTTTACATTGTCGGCTTTCTGGTACTCATGGCCTTTGACACGCTGGCGCAGCTCAGCTTCAAGCAGGCCGGTGATTCCGCATTGCCGCTCGAGTTCTCGACCGGCTGGCTGCTGCGCGTGTTCAGCCAGCCCTGGATCTACGGTGCCTTCGTGGGCTACATCGGGGCCTTTTTCACCTGGATGAGCCTGCTCAAGCACGCTCCCATCGGCCCGGCATTCGCCGCCTCGCATCTGGAGATCATCTCGGTGCTGGCGATCTCGTACTGGCTGTTCAACGAGCCCATTGGCTGGCCGCAGATTATTGGCTGTCTGTTCATCGTGGCCGGCATCATGTGCCTGGCCGTGAGCGAGAAGCCAGAGGCCGAGCAGGCCGCCTGAGATGCGCCAGCCCACCGTGCCGCCAACGGCAGGCCTGCCACTGCAGCTCGGCGATCTCTGGCCCTCGGGGGCTGGCAGCCTGGCAGCGCAGCTGGCCGCATGGCTGGGCGTCGAGGAGGTGCAGCTCGAATGCTCGGGCACCTCGGCCCTGATGGTGGCTCTGCGCAGCCTGCAGGTCCTCAGTCCGGGGCGCAGCGAGGTCGTCGCGCCGGCCTATACCTGTCCGCTGGTGGCGCTGGCGATTGCGCAGTGCGGGCTGCAGCTGCGCCTGTGCGATCTGCGCGCCGATGCGCTGGACATGGACCCGGTCTGCCTGCAGCGCCTGTGCAGCGACCGGACACTGGCCGTGCTGCCAACCCACCTGTGCGGACGTGTTGCCGATGTGGATGCCGCCCTGCAATGCGCGCGTGCCGTGGGTGCCTATGTGATCGAGGATGCGGCCCAGGCGCTGGGAGCACGCAGCGACGCAGCTTCGGTGGGACTCAAGGGCGATATCGGTTTCTTCAGCCTGGCCGTCGGCAAGGGGCTGAGCACTTTTGAAGGCGGCGTGCTGATGGCACGCGAGCCCTCCATGCGTGCCGCGCTGCACGCCGCTGGCGCCGCCACGCGCCTCAGCCCATGGTGGGAGCTGCGCCGCAGCATCGAGCTGCTGGGCTACGCCATGCTCTACCGGCCCTCCGGGCTGCGCATGGCCTACGGCAAGCCGCTGCAGAAATCACTGTCCCGCGGTGATTGGGTAGAGGCCGCAGGCGATGACTTCGACGATCTCATTCCCCAGCACCGTCTGGGGCGCTGGCGCCAGAGCGTGGGCGCCAAGGCATTGCGGCGGCTGGCAGCATTTCAGCAACAGACCTCCACGCAGGCCGGTCTGCGCATCGCCCGGTTGCAGGCCTGCGGGCTGGAAGTCGTGCAGGATGCCGTTCCCGGGGCGCAGGGCGTGTGGCCGGTGATCCTGCTGCGCATGCCCAGCCAGCAGGCAAGGGACGCCGTGCTGCGCGCGCACTGGGGTAGTGGCTGGGGTCTGTCCCTGCCCTTTGTCCATGTGCTGCCCGACTATGGCCGCTACGACCATGTGCTGGGTGCTGCGCGGGGCGACACCGTCGGCCAGGCGCGTGACTGGGCGCAGCGCCTGCTGGCCATCAGCAACAGCCCGTGGCTGGATGAGGCACGGTTTGTCGAACTGGCGGGCCACCTCCGGTCCGTGGTTCAACATGCCTGATGTTTAGGAAACGATAGCTTGTTGCGCTTGATATGAAAAGATTTCAAGCCTTTTTGATGTTGAAATCGACACCAGTCAAGCGGTAGATGCTTTGATTTTTGCAGCGCCCGCCATGGCTGGCGCGGTCAGGCCCAGGGCCGCCTCCCTGCTTTTGAGTGTCCCTTCGCGCTGGTGCACATAGTCGCGCGTCAGCGGCACGGCATCCTGCCTGCGCGCCAGTTGAACCTGGAAGATGGCGATGTCCTGGTAGCGGAACGCGGTTTCCGACATCGACAGATAGAACTCCCACATGCGGCAGAAGCGCTCGTCATACAGGGCTGCGGCTTCGGCACGGCGTGCCATGAAGCGCTCGCGCCACAGGCGCAGGGTCTGGGCATAGTGCAGGCGCAGCACCTCGATATCGCAGATCACCAGCCCCGCGCGCTCGATGGCCGGCGTGAATTCCGACATCGACGGAATATGGCCGCCGGGAAAGATGTAGCGCTCTATCCAGGGATTGTTGAAGTCGGGCACATCGCTGTTGCCGATGAAGTGCAGCAGCATCACGCCGTCCTCGCTGAGCAGCTCATGGCATTTGCGGAAGAAGGCGTCATGGAATCTCGTGCCCACATGCTCGAACATGCCGACCGAGACGATGCGCTCGAAGGGGCCCTGGGTATCGCGGTAGTCTTCCAGGCGGTACTCCAGCCGCTCGCCATGGATTGACTGCGAGGCCCTGGACCGCGCGCCGGCCAGCTGCTCCGTGGACAGCGTGATGCCGGTGACATGGTCGGCGCCGGCCACCTCGGCCAGATAGCGCGAGAGACCGCCCCAGCCGCAGCCGATATCAAGCACGCGCTGGCCCGGCTCGATCAGCAGCTTGGCGGCGATATGGCGCTTCTTGGCCAGCTGTGCCGTTTCCAGGTCTTCGTTGCCCTGCTCGAAATAGGCGCAGGAGTACTGGCGCTCACTGTCGAGAAACAGCTGATAGAGCCGGTCGTCCAGGTCGTAGTGATGCGCCACGTTGGCACGCGATTTGCCACGCAGATTGTTCTGCAGCAAGGGCCTCAGCTTCATGCGCCAGGCATCGAGCACGCGCACCGTGGCGCTGACGGGCACATGCCTGGCACCGCGCAGCACCAGCTCCAGAACGTCATAGACCGTGCCTTGCTCGACCAGCAGGCGCTGCTGCATGAACAGCTCGCCAAAGTTGAGGTCGGGGTCGCGCAGCAGCGCAAGGACGGCGCGTCTGTCGGCAAAGCGCAGGCGCGCCTGGGGTTGGCCGCCGTCGCCGAAGATCAGCGCCTTTCCTGAAGGAGTGATGACTTCGAGCCGTCCCGTGGTGACCAGAGGTGCAAATGCCTGTTGCAGCAATTTTTCGGTCAACCGATCCAGCATGTCAGCTCCTTGAAGCGAAGTGTTGAAAAGTGGTCGGTGAAATCGCTCTAACTCGTGCTGCTGAGCGCTATGCGCTGTATCAGCCGCTGGTTCAATGCATGTTGCCCGGCCTGCCAGCCGGCCAGCGTAGCGGCGTCAATCTGTGTGTCCTGGCCGTCGCCCGCGCTCATCAGTCGTTTCCACCAGGTGCCATAGTGCCATGACGACACGTCGCCCGTGATGTCACTGCCCGCGATCTGTCCGCGCAGCGCATCGATCAGCTGCACGGCCTGCTCTTCCAGCATCCGGCCCTGGTCCCAGTTGGTGCGTACGACTTCGGCGGCGAACACATCCTTGTCTATGCTCAGATACGTGTCCTGCGGCCAGTCATGCAGATGGCTGGACAGCGCCTGTACCAGCTCGGCGATATCGGCAAAGCTGCGAAACGCCTTGCCCGCGCCCACGCGCCTGGCCCAGCCGGTGTCCACGCCGCAGCTCCAGTAGGTGAGCTTGCCGGCGCGCAGCGGCCGCAGATAGTTTTCCCAGGCGTGGGCCGAGCCAATGTCCTGCGAGGTAATGCCTGCCACATGGACCTGCGACACGGCGGGGTGCATGGCCACGCGCCGCACCCAGGAGCCGCAGTGCACGCCCCAGGGAAAGCGCATATTGTCGGGGTGGTTGTCCAGCACCACCACGCGCAGCGGATGCTTGGCACTGAAGCCCTTCTGGGCGATGGAGCGCTCGATCAGCGGCCAGCTCAGATGGTGAAAGTCGCCGCTGCCCATGAGCACGGTGCCGTGCTGCGCGGGCAGCTGCTGCTGCATGGCCTGGCCGAAGCGCCTGAAGCTGCGCAGGCCGCAGCCAAAGCGCACCAGCTCCTGCCAGTCAGCGAGCGGCAAGCGCTTTTCCTGGGTCAGCGGGCCAACCGATCCGTCGACATCCAGCACCACAGGTGTTTGTTGCATCATGGCTTGTCACTCCACTGGCGATCGCTTTCAAACAGACCGGAAAAGCGCCGGCCCAAAGCGCGCAGCAAGGGGTTGCGGATGAAGACCAGATGTTGCGTCATGGTGAAGCTGGCGCCGAGCTGGGCCTTGACCTCGGGATCGGTCCAGCCCGCCACATAGTGGGACAGACCCCGCTCCAGTGCGTATTCGAGATTGACCATCCAGCTCACGAAATAGAGGTTTGCTTCGCGCGCTGCGGGGTAGGACAGGCCTATGTATTTGTCGATCAGCCTGCCGTCATGCTCGAAGCACAGATTCCAGCCCAGCAGCGCATCGCTTTGCGCGTCACGATACTCGAACACCATGCCGCCATTGTCCGCATCGCGCAGCAAGTCGGCAAAGAAGCCGCGCGTGAGTTTGTCGAAGTGAATGTCGCTTTGCGCGTACACCGCATCAAACAGCGCGTAGTAGGCATCCACCCGGGCATCAGCGGCAAAGGCTGCGCCGGTGGGGATACGCTGGACGGAGAGCTGTGCGCGGCTTTTGAGCTTGCGCCTGAGGCTGCTGCGGCGGTTTTTGGACAGGCCGGCCAGATACTCGTCCGCACTGGCAAAGCTGATGGGCACATAGGCCAGAGCCTGGCCTTCGAGGGCAATGAACCCTTGCTCCGAAAGCGCATCAGCCAACTCCTGCGCAAAGCAGTTGTCTTCCTCGCTTAGCAGGGGCGATGCCTGCGGCAGATCCTTGACGATGGTGAGCATGGTCCGGCCCGCAACGGCGCGCAGCTGCCGGGCCAGTGTCGCGGTATCCACGACGCGCGGCAGCGGCGCATATTCGCTGACGGTGGTGCCGATGAAGTCCGTGGTCAGCCTGAGCCTGGCGCTCAGCCAGCGGCCGCCCGGCCACGACAAAAGACGCGCCTTGAGCGCGTCATCTGCGGTGGTCAGCAAATCGAAGGGGGCGGTGAATGCTGGCGCCGGCCATTCCTTCTGTAAGGCAAAGCCTTCTGGAGGATGGTTGGTGAACTGCTGCAGCAAGCCACTGGGTTCGAGCTGGTTGCGGAAATTTTCCGTCGCCATTTCGCCTTTTTGTAGTCGGTTTTGATGGCGCCTGAGTGTGTCTGCAACGCAGAAAACTGGCACAACCCAAGCAAGAGACAGCGAGCAAGACCTGGGCGGCCCCCGCCGCCGCACAGCGAGGCTGTCGTTCCCCTCCCGAAGAAGAGAGAGGGGGAAGCGGCCGGGACGCCCAGGCAAAGCCGCTTCGGGGAATCAGGATTTCTTGGCCTTGGTCAGCAACTGATCCAGCAGCACCATGGCTTCGTCGATCTCGCTGCGCGAAATCATCAGCGACGGAGCGAAGGTGATCACGTTCTTGTAGTAGCCGCCCACGTCCAGCACCAGGCCGCGCTTCTGGCCCTGGTACTCCAGGCCGCCTTCGAGGCCGATGTCCACCATCTTGTCCAGCAGCGCCTTGTTGGGCGTGAAGCCGTCTTCGGTGCAGATTTCGGCACGCAGCGCCAGGCCCAGACCGTCCACATCGCCGATTTCCTTGTGGCGCTTCTGCAGCTCCTTGAGGCCTTCGAGGAAGTAGGCACCCGATTCGCGCACCTGACGGCCGAAGTCCATCTCGTGGGTCATCTTCATGACTTCCAGGCCCAGGGCCGTACCCAGCGGGTTGGAGGCAAAGGTGGAGTGGGTGGAGCCGGGCGGGAACACTGTGGGGTTGATCAGCTCTTCGCGAGCCCACAGGCCAGACAGCGCATTCAGACCATTGGTCAGGGCCTTGGCAAACACCAGCACATCGGGCTGGATGCCGAAGTTTTCCACCGACCACAGCTTGCCGGTACGCCAGAAGCCCATCTGGATTTCATCGACCACCAGCAGTACGCCGTGGTCGTCCAGCACCTTCTTCAGGCCGGTAAAGAAGTTGGCCGGCGGAATCACGTAGCCACCGGTGCCCTGAATGGGCTCGATGTAGAAGGCTGCGTATTCGCACTGGTTGGTCTTGGGGTCCCAGACCGCGTGGTATTCGTTTTCGAACTTGCGACGGAAGTCGGCCACGATGGATTCCGCGTACTCCTCTGCCGTCATGCCCTTGGGGCGGCGGAAGGGGTAGGGGAAGGGGATGAACTGTGCTCGGTCGCTGAAGTGGCCGAAACGGCGGCGATAGCGGTAGCTGGAGGTGATCGAGGAGGCACCCAGCGTACGGCCGTGGTAGCCGCCTTCGAACGCGAACATCAGGCTCTTGCCGCCGCTGGCGTTACGCACGACCTTCAGCGAGTCCTCGATGGCTTGCGCGCCGCCCACGTTGAAGTGCACGCGGCCGTCATGGCCCCATTTGCCCTTGGCGTCTTCGGCAATGAACTTGGCCAGTTCGATCTTGGTGGGGTGCAGATACTGGCTGGCCACCTGGGGCAGCTCCTGCAGCTGCTCGATCATCTTGGCTTCAAGACGCTTGTTCTTGTAGCCGAAGTTGACGGCCGAATACCACATCTGCAGATCGAGGTAGGACGTGCCGGCATCGTCGTACATATAGCTGCCTTCGCAGCCCGTGAAGATCTTCGGAGGATTGACGTAGTGGACGGTGTCGCCAAACGAGCAGTATTTGGCTTCGTCAGCCAGCAATTGGGCAGTATTGATCACAGCAGAAAGCGCTCCGCAAAAATGGATTCGGTCAACGGTAT
>Ga0268257_1000456_pt1 | contig 49653 bp, 43 predicted proteins | sample AgamicAtPrz_FD_200249 | JGI IMG/M metagenome (GOLD analysis project Ga0268257, IMG submission 200249) | Agave microbial communities from Guanajuato, Mexico - At.P.rz (v2) (version 3) | ecosystem: Host-associated > Plants > Phyllosphere > Phylloplane/Leaf | place: Guanajuato, Mexico | collected... | reverse complement strand
GGCGCTGCCACCATGGACTGGATGGAGCAGGAGCAGGAACGCGGCATCACCATCACCTCGGCGGCCACCACGGCCTTCTGGTCGGGCATGGAGCACAACTTCCCGGCCCATCGCATCAACATCATCGACACACCCGGCCACGTGGACTTCACCATCGAGGTCGAGCGTTCCATGCGCGTTCTCGACGGCGCAGTCATGGTCTACGACTCCGTGGGCGGCGTGCAACCACAGTCGGAGACCGTCTGGCGCCAGGCCAACAAGTACAAAGTGCCGCGCCTGGCCTTCGTCAACAAGATGGACCGCGTGGGCGCCGATTTCTTTCGTGTGCGCCAGATGATGGTGGACCGCCTCAAGGCCCACCCGGTTCCCATCGTCATCCCCATCGGAGCCGAAGCCGATTTTCATGGTCTGGTTGACCTCATCAAGATGAAAGCCATCTTCTGGGACGACGAGTCGCAGGGGGTGAAGTTCGAGTACCAGGAGATCCCCGCTGCGCTTCTGGCCAGCGCACAGGAATGGCGCCAGAAAATGGTGGAGGCCGCTGCCGAGGCCAATGAAGTCCTGACCGAGAAATACCTGGACAGCGGCGACCTTGATGCCGAGGACATCATCACCGGCCTGCGCCTGCGCACCATTGCCACCGAAATTCAGCCCATGCTCTGCGGCTCGGCCTTCAAGAACCGGGGCGTGCAGCGCCTGCTCGATGCGATTGTCGAGCTCATGCCCTCGCCGCTCGATGTTCCTGCCATCGAGGGTCATAGCGAGGACGACAGCGCCAGCACCACGCTGATACGCCATGCCAGCGATGACGAAAGATTCGCCGCCCTGGCCTTCAAGCTCATGACCGACCCCTTCGTGGGCCAGTTGACCTTTGTACGCGTTTACTCGGGCGTATTGGCCAAAGGCGATCTGGTCTACAACCCGACCCGGGGTAAAAAGGAGCGCATAGGCCGTATCGTGCAGATGCATGCCAATGCACGCCAGGAGATCGACGAAATCCGCGCCGGCGACATTGCTGCCTGCGTGGGCCTCAAGGACGTGAGCACGGGCGAGACGCTGTGCGATCCGCAAGCGCCCATCGTGCTCGAAAAAATCTCCTTCCCCGAACCCGTGATCGCCCAGGCGGTGGAGCCCAGGAGCAAGGCCGACCAGGAAAAAATGGGCCTGGCACTGGCGCGCCTCGCGGCCGAAGACCCGTCCTTCAGAGTCAGCACCGACGAGGAATCGGGCCAAACCATCATTGCCGGCATGGGCGAGTTGCACCTGGAAATCATCGTCGACCGCATGAAACGGGAATTCAATGTGGCCGCCAATGTGGGCAAGCCCCAGGTGGCCTACCGCGAAACCATTTGCAAAACAGTCAACGATGTGGACGGCAAGTTCGTGCGCCAGTCCGGTGGCAAGGGCCAGTACGGCCATGTGGTGCTGAGCGTGGAGCCGCTGGAATCGGGCAAGGGCTTTGAATTTGTCGATGAAATCAAGGGCGGCGTGATTCCGCGCGAGTTCATTCCTGCCGTGGAAAAAGGCCTGCGTGAAGCCATGAACTCGGGCGTTCTGGCCGGCTACCCCGTGGTCGATGTGCGGGTGCGGCTGACCTTCGGCTCCTACCACGATGTGGACTCCTCGGAGCAGGCCTTCCGCATGGCCGCCATCCTGGGCTTCAAGGAAGCCTGCAAGAAAGCCGACCCGGTGATCCTGGAGCCCATCATGGCCGTCGAGGTGGAGACGCCCGAGGAATACGCAGGCGCCGTGATGGGCAATCTGTCCTCGCGCCGCGGCGCCGTGCAGGGCATGGACGATATCGCAGGCGACGGCAAGACCATCAGGGCCGAGGTGCCGCTATCGGAAATGTTCGGCTATGCCACGCATCTGCGCTCCATGACTCAGGGCCGCGCCACCTACACCATGGAGTTCAAGCGCTACGCACAGGCCCCGCAGCAGGCAGCAGCCGCGGCGACCGCGACGACCGGTCACCGAAAACAGGGCTAGGCGGATCCAGGCAACTCCGCCGCGGCTCGGCGGCAGAGTTGCCGGGCGGGTTCAGACAGACGACTCAGGCCGCATGCAGCCACTGCATGGCCATGGCATCTTGGGTAAAGGGGAAATGCCTGACCTCGGCATGCGTGATATGCCTGCCGACGAACTCGGCCATGCCCGCCAGATGACTGTCGGTCACCAGAGCGATCTGCTCCACCTGATGGCGATGATCTCTGACAAAGCCCATATGGGCGCTGAAGCCGGCCCAGTTTTCCCAGCCTGGAAAGTCCTTGGACTGAATCATCACCCCATGCAGTTTGGGATGCTCGGCCAGGAATTCGTCCACATCCTGGCTGACGCCGTCAAAATCCTGCTCGGTCAGGGGCCCATGGGGCTCCAGCAGCAAGATGCCTTCGGGTTTCATGAGGGAGTAATTGAGCATATGCAACTCCTGCAGCGAAACTTCACTGTACGCCTGCGCTCACTGGAATGCAGCCCTAGACAGCACCCGCAGCACAGGTTTTCTCTGCCCTTGCCGCCGCTCTGTACGGACTTGCTGAAACGCGACTGATTCGCTTACTGGCAGCCCATGGCCCGGCTCAGGCTCTGCATCTGCTCGCCCAGCGCGGCACGCAGATCGGCGCGCATGGCATCGCGTGTCAGCAGTTCTTCGGCATAAAGTGCCGCCCAGTCAATCCCCACGCCCAGCACCACACCGGCGACCGCTCCCGCCACCGCCCCCACTGCCGTGCCGACACCGGGAACGACAGAGCCCACAGCCGCACCGGCTACCGCTGCCCCGGCCTTGCCCAGACCCTGCTTGGCAGCCGCCTTGGCCAGCACCTTGCTGGCAGCCTTCATCGAGGCCTTGGCCATGGCTTTGCCCGCGACGGCCGCGGCAAAAGCACCGCCCCCCGTGCCCACCAGGGCGCTAGCCGTCAGCCGCTGGCGTGCATCGCCCAGCAGTTCCAGAGCAGGCAGGCTGGCAACCTCGGCACGCACCAGACATTGCTCGGGACTCAGGGCCAGATGATGACGCGCCAGGGTTTGCTCGATGCGCTGCTGGCCCTCGGCCAGAGCGGCGCCGCTGGTCTGCGCCTGTTTTTGCAGGGTCTGCACCCAGCCCTCCAGCCCTGGCGTGGCTCCCAGGGTTTCGCTGAGCTTGTTCTGCAGAAACTGACTCACATCGCCCGTGAGCAGACTGAGGATGCGGCCCCACTCCGCCCCCAGACTGAAATACCAGTCCAGATAGCGCTCGACGGCGGCATCCAGTTGCTGGTTCATCTCCGGGATGCTCTGGCACAGGGCCTGTCCGGCCTGGGCCCGGCCCAACAGCTGCAGAACCTGCTGGCGTGTGGCCTCCAGCGTGCCGAGGCTGTAGAGCTGCTGCCCGATGCGCTCGCACTCGGGCAGGCGCTTGAGCGCCAGCGGGCTCTCCTGCGCACGCGCCAGGCCGTCAAGGGCTGCCGTGGTCTGCACCAGAATGCCCAGCACCAGCACGGCAACCAGGGCCAGCAAAGGTGCGGCCGGCGAAGGCACGTCATTGCGCACTGACCCCGAAGGCCTGGCCTGCAGCAGCAGGGCCGAGGAAGCCGATGCCCCCTGCATGGCGCGCCCCAGGCACAGCAGCACGCCTACCGGGCCGAACAGCGCCAGCAGCAACAGGCGCAGCATGGGCAACTGGGGCAGGTCGGCCATGGCGCCACTCGCCAGCTGCACGGCCAGCAGGGCATCCAGCCCCCAGCGCACCAGCCCCGAGGGCGCAGCATGAATCTGGGCCAGCGCATGATTCAATGCCTCGGGCTCCATGCCGGGGGCCAGCCCTCGCCCCAGATCCTGCTGACTGGCCATGGCGCATAGCCAGCTGCCGCCCCAAAGCACCAGCAGCAGCCAGGTGGCAGCGCGCTGGGTGAAGGCCCAGGCAAAGGCTGACGATGAAAACTCTCGCTTCAGGCCCGCCTGCATGCCACAGGCCAGCAAGGCATAAAGCAAGGGGGCCAGCGCCAGCAGCGCCCATTCCCAGGGCGCCAGAAACCAGGCCTGCCAGAGTGAGCTGGTGCACAACAGCAAGGCCAGTGTCAATGCCTTGCAGGCCGGCCACCAACCGCCGCCGAGCCATCGACCGATATGCCCCTGCGGCGCGAACTGCAAGCGCAGCAGCTTTTTGCGCAGCATCAGGAGCAGCCAATGCCCCCAGGCTGGCAACAGCACCAGCAGCAGGACTGCGAGCAGCCAGCCCCAGGGCGGCAGGCGCGTCAGCAGATGAGAAAAGCCGGCCAGGGCCGCCAGCCACAGCCAGCCCAGCAGTACCGCGCGCAGCAGAGTCCGCGGCCGGGTCGGCCCAAGCTCGGTCGCTGGCGCGCCAGCACGGTTCATGGTTCGCGGCTCTTGCCCGCAGCCCCCCGGCCTGCAGCAGCAATCCCCCTGGCGATGCGAGCGTTGTAGACCGTGAGGCGGCTAAGGCCCAGTTGCTCGGCAATCTTGGCGTCGGATGCGGTGCCAAGCAAGGCCACGGCCTCGTCGCTCCAGTCGAAAGCGCTGCTGGCAGCAGCTCCTGTCATCGAGTCAATACCGAGCTCGGTGCGCTTGGCCACCACGCTGGCCTTGCTGATGCCCAGCTGCTTCGCCACCTCGGCATCGGCCTCCCGGCCCAGCAGAGCCAGCGCTGGCTGCGTCCACTGGAAATGCCCGAAGGCGGGAATGCCCAGCGCATTGCGCTTGAGGTTGACCGTCTTGGCCGATGTGCCCCAGCGCTCGGCCAGCACGGCGTCTTTTTCCTGGCCCAGCAGGGCCAGCATTTCCTCGGTCCACGGCAGTGCAGCCTTGCCCATGCGTGCGTCCTTCCCGATCTCAAAAATACAAACCAGATTGGCACTCAGCCTATATTCAGTCTACGTTAACAGCTATTAAAACTGAATCATCTTAGGCACAGACACGAGGCGCAAGCCATGCTGGCGGCTCAACCTCAGCGGCAGTCTGCCGTCAGACATGTCCCCAGTAGATCAGCGCATCCCGCCCTTCCACAGACAGCGATACCTGCGCGCCCACGGGCAGCAGCACCTTGGTGGGCACATGGCCGAAGGGCAGGCCTTGCAGCACGGGGCGCTTGAGCTGCATGCGCAGCCAGTCGACAACGGTCTGCAGCTTGAAGCCCTTGTCGTGGGTGGTGAGTTTGAAGTCGGTGAACTGGCCAAAGATGATGGCTTTTTGCTTTTGCAGCACGCCCGCCAGCAGCAGCTGGGTCAGCATGCGCTCGATCTTGTAGGGGTGCTCTCCCACGTCTTCGATGAACAGAATGCCGCCGTCGACCTGCGGGAAGTAAGGCGTGCCCAGCAAGGACACCAGCACCGCCAGGTTGCCGCCCCACAAGGTGGCCCCGCCAGGAACATAGAAGTCCTTGAGTTGCGGCTTGCCATTGGGCAGCTCGCCAATCCTGGGCATCTGCCAGCCCGCGCCCTCGCCCTGGCCGCTGAGCAGGTCCTCGAAGCAGTCCAGCATGATGTCGTCCACGGGCTCGCCGGTCTTTTTGCTGTCCACACCGAAGTCGGCGTTGAGCGCGGGACCCGCCCAGGTGACCGAACCGGTCTGTGCCAGCATGGCCAGCTGAAAAGCCGTGAAGTCGCTGAGGCCGACAAACTTGGTGCCGCCCGCAATCGCCTTGGCCACGGTCTTGTACTTGATGCCCGGCAGAATGCGCGTGAGACCGTAGCCGCCGCGCGAAATCAGCGCCACGTCGGCTCCGCTGGCCGCTGCACGGTGGATAGCAGCCAGACGGGTGGCGTCGTCACCCGCAAAGCGCTGGCTGCTGGCCAGCGCATCGGCATCGACCTCCACCTCGTGGCCCAGGGCCTCCAGCTGCTTGATGCCGCGTTTGAAGGCTGCCTTGTCGCGCACCGCCCCCGAGGGCGAATAGATATAGACATGCTTGCCGCCATGGCTGTGATCATGGCCGCAGCAGCTGCCATCGGCGCTGTGCACATGGTCGTGATGATCGTGGTGACCGTGCTCATGGCTGCAGTGCTCGTCATGCACATGAGCCTGGTGGTCCGGCTCCTGCCCGTGCGAGTGGGCGTGGTGGGGATCTTGCTGCTGGGGCGCTGTAGTGGATCCAGGGGATTTGCGCGAGGTTGCCAAAGCCTTTTCATGCGGCCATCGGCCGCATGCTCCGTGAAAAGTGGGTGAATCCGCAGATTCAGAAGTTCATACGACTTCCGCAAAACAGGTTCAGGTCGGGCGACTGCCTCGGAAGGCGAGCCCTTGTTGCATTCTTGTTTGCGTAAGTCCTAGTTCAAATTCTTGCTCCGCCGGTCTGACCGATCGGGCTACGGCGCAAAGTATTCCACAGCCGCTGCACCACCGCCCTGCTGTGCTGCAGGAACCGGAGCGCCAGGCCGGGTTTGCCGCCAGACCCTGGCCTGAGCCGCTAGTTGCGGCACGGCCTGCAGCCAGGCTGCCTGCCATTGCACAGCAGACACGGGCTGCTGCGTGGCTGCGGGCTGCAGCCACAGCCTGCCGGCCTGCGCCCATTGCTGCAGCAGATCGGCGGGAGGCGCAGCCAGCTCGGTCTGCAGACGCGGCCAGGCCTTGAGTGCGGCCCGATGGCCGGGCTGCGCAAACGGTGCATTCCACGCGCGGTCCTCTTCGGCATTGCTGCGCCCTTCCAATTCGGCCATGGCCCTGGCCACGTCCCAGCCGGGCTTGCGCGCTGCCTGCTCAAACCATTGCTGACGCTGCTCTGGCTGCGCATTCAGCGGCCAGGTATTGATCAGCCACGCGCCGGCAAAGCGCTCTGGCAGGACTTGCGCTGCAGCCAGACCCAGGCGGCCACCATCGCCCTGCCCGATCAGGACCAGCCGCCGCAGGTTGAGCGCTTCGATCAGCTCGGCGATAACCTGCAAATGCCACTGCGCGCTGTGCCGTTTGTCTTTCTTGGGTTGGTCGCTGCGCCCGAACCCTGGCAGATCGGGCACCACCACACGATGACCGGCGGCCAGCAAATCGGGCAGCAGATGCCGGAAGCCATAGCCCCAGCCTGGGCTGCCATGCAGGCACAGCCAGGTCAGTGCTGCATCCTCTGGCCCTTCATCGACCACTGCCAGACGCAGGCCCTGCAGCGCCGGCAGGTCGCTGCGCCACTGCGGCCGCCAGGGCCAGGCGGGAAGGTCGGCAAACGCCTCATCGGCATTGCGCAGCGCCCAGTCCCTGAGCGGATGCGGCTGCTGCGCCTTTTTTTCCTGGCGTCGCTGCTGGAAGAACTCGGCCATCAGCGCCGAGCATTGCGCGGCCAGCACGCCGCGCAGCACCCGCGTCTGGTGGTTGATGGCGGGGTAGCCGAAGACATCGAGCACCGAACCGGCGGCGCCGGTCCTGGGTTCGGCCGCGCCATAGACCACGGCATCCACACGCGCATGCAGCATGGCACCGCTGCACATGGTGCAGGGCTCCAGCGTCACATACAGCGTGCAGCCCTCAAGCCGGTAATTGCCCAGAGTCCGAGCTGCTTCGCGCAGGGCCAGCACCTCGGCATGGGCCGTGGGGTCCTGGGCAGAGAGCGGACTGTTATGACCGCGGCCTATGACCTGCCCGTCCTTGACGACCACGGCCCCCACCGGCACCTCGCCACAGGCAGCGGCGCGGCGCGCCTGCTCCAGCGCCTGGCGCATGAAGTGTTCGTGCACGGAAGCATCAGAATCCATAGCTATATGTGCCTGACAGACAAAGGCTTGGCAGATATTCCTTCAAGAAACACCGATACCGCTCAATGACCGCTGATCACCAGTTCCTTGCGCTCGCCAGAGTCATAGCCGTAGAGCGTGACCCGCGGGCTTTGCAACTCGCCCTGCGAATCAAAGGCAATCGTGCCCGTCACCCCTTCGTAGCGCGTCTGGCGCAAGCGGGGCAAATAGGCCTCGGCCTGGGCTGAATCGGCACTCAGCATGGCCTTGGCCAGCACCATGGTCGCGTCATAAGCGTAAGGGCTGTAAACCTGATATTGGCCGGGAAAATGCTGGTCGTATTTCTGCTTCCAGAGCAGACCGCCTGGCATATTGCCCAGGGAGCTGCCGCTCATCACGCAAACCACGTTTTTGAGCGCTGGCACCTTGTCGGCCATGGCAGGCAGGCGCTCCGAACATTGCGCATCACCGCCCAGGAATTTCACCTGATTCATGGCCAGCTGCGACATCTGACGCAGCATGAGACCGGCCTGCGCATCGAGCCCGCCGAAGAAGATCGCATCGGGCTTGCGGCCTTTGATGGCCGTGAGAATGGACGAAAACTGCGTGGCCTTGTCGCTGGTGTACTGCTTGTCGACGATCTGCACATCGCGCTCGGCCGCAGCGGCTTCAAACAGCTTGACGATGCCCTGTCCATAGGCCGTGCGATCGTCCACGATCGCGATGCGTTTGACGCCCTGGTGCTTGACGGCATAGTCCAGCAGAGCATTGACCATGGCCCGGTCATTGGCGATGACGCGGAAGGTGTCGTCATAGCCTGCCTCGGTAATCGCGGGGTTGGTGGCTGCGGGGGTGATATTGGGAATGCCACAGTCGTTGTAGATCTTGGCAGCCGGCAAGGTCGTGCCCGACTGAAGATGCCCCACCACGGCCGCCACCTTCCTGTCGCAGAAGCGGCGTGCCAGCGCCGTGGCCTGGCCGGGGTCGCCCACATCGTCACCGGCCTCCAGCTTCCAGTGCACGGGACGGCCGCCCAGTTGCAGCTTGCGGGCGTTGAGCTCGTCAATCGCCATGCGCACGCCGTTCTCCTCATCCTTGCCCAGGGCTGCGATAGGACCGGAGACCGGGCCGCCATGGGCAATGCGCACCACCAGAGGCTTTTCCGCATCCGCCGCGTAAGCGGACGACAGGGATGCGGCGACCAGGGCCAGGCTCAGGGCAGACGAGGTGCGAACACAGCGGCTCTGGGCCGAGCGATCAGTCATGGACATGCTTTCTCCTTGATGAAGCGGAAGGCTGTGGCACGCAAGCCTACGCCAGGCCAAAGCCTCAAGCGTAGCGGCAAAGCCTGCGATACCAGCTCGATGTGCAAGCGAAGGGGCAAACCTTGGAGTCTAGGGACCAGAACTCCATTGGAGCAATTGCTAGCAAGCCCGAGCAGGCCCGACTCTTCCTGCGTTGAGCACAGACTCCGGCTGCTGGGGATATTTCGGATTTCGGCTGAAGCTGCCGACCATGCTCTTGCACCATCGCCGACTCAGCGCCTTGATTGTGCCGCGTTGACAGGGATGGTGCACGCTGCGCCGGACTTTCCTGGCTGCAGGGAAAGCCTTTTTTTGAAGGCCGGCAAGTTCACCACGGCCACAGGCACCCGCAGACCGTGCAGGCCCGGTACGGCTTTCGCGACCTCCGCGGTAACAATCAAGGATCTGTGACCTGCCTGCACGGTGTGAGCAGATCCCGCGATGGGGAGCATGGCCACGCGCAATCTATCGGGCCAGCACCTGATTCAGCGCATAAATCGATTGCGCCAGCGCGCGAATATCAGCCTGCTGATGCAGTCTTTCCAGCCAGTGCGCAGGAATGCCGCTGCGCCCCCAGAACGCCCCCGCGATCTGGCCGGCAATGGCCGCTGTGGTGTCGGCATCCTCACCCAGATTGGCCGCCTCCAGAACGACGGCTTCAAAGCTCTCAAGCCTGTCAAAACACCACAAAGCTGCTTCCAGACTGTGCACCACATAGCCCGAACTCTGGATCTGCTCGCGGCTTTTGCCGCGCCAGCTGCCTTGTGTAATCTCGGCAATGCGTGGGCTGCCAAACGGCAGCGCGGCAAGATCCAGCACCTGCGCCTTGTTGGCGCCCAGCAGGGCGCGGCTCAATGTCACGGCAAACAGACGGCAGGCATCCAGGCACTCCGCAGCGGCATGTGTGGTGCGGGAGCTCAGCGCCGCCATCTCCTGCACCTCTTGCTCGTCATGGGCATACGCCATGGCCACCGGAGCCAGCCGCATCAGCGAGCCATTGCCAGCGCTGCGCGCATCTTCACTTCCCGCCAGCGCATTGCCGGTACGCAGGTATTGCTGTATCGCCTCGCGCGTTGCCATGCCGATATCAAAGCAGTGACCGGTGGAGCTCCAGTAACCCCACTGATACCAGTTGGCGTAGCGCGTCATCTGGTCCCCGGGGTCGCAACCTCCCTTGACGACCAGGCTCTCGGCCAGGCACAAAGCCATGGATGTGTCATCCGTCCATTGTCCGGCCCTCAGTGAAAACGGCCCGCCCCCCACCATATCGGTCAGCGGCGCAAAGCTGCCGCGCGTCCGAAACTCCAGCGTCGTGCCCACGGCATCGCCGCAGGCCAGGCCCAGCAGAGCGCCTTCAAAACGGTCCAGCGCGCTCATTGTCCGGCCCTCAGCTGCGCACGCGCGGCCATCAGCGCGAAACCCAGCAGGTTCTGTCCGCGCCATTTGCGCGGCTGCTCGGCGTCGGGATTGGCCGCGCCCATGCCGATGCCCCAGATGCGGTCGCGCGGACTGGCCTCGACCAGTACACGCTCACCAGTTCTCAGCAGAAACTCCCCCATGGCCGGGTTCTGCGAGAACTTGGCCACACTGGCGCGCACCACGATATCGAAGCACTCCGCCTTCCAGCGTGCCTCGTCAAAATTGCGCACGCTGCGCCCTATCTGCTTGGCACTGGCCGGAGACGGCGCAGCCAGCACCTGAGCGCGCGCCTCTTCATCCCCGAACAGCCGCGCCTTGGCTGCCATCATGAAATGCTCTGCCGTGGCAAAGCGGTCTCCTTCGACGGTGAATGGAGCAGGAAACCACTGGCTCAGGCAGCCTTTTCCCGCTGAGCCATTCTTCTCGGGCTGATGGCCCCAGAAGCAAAGGTATTTGGGGCGGTAGCCTTGGTCGAGCTGGGCCACCAGATCGGGTACGGATCGAATTTCGTAATCTCGGTTCATGTCTGTTCTTCTTGATAATGGTTCAGCCACCAACGGGAAAAGCCCGCCAGCGTGGCGTGAGTGGAGTCAATGGCCTGCAGACCCGGCCCGGTATTGGGCGACCCGCCTTGCTCGCGCAGCACCAGTGCCTTGTGAATCCGCTCGCCCACGCCTTCGAAATACGGCAGAAAGTCATCGACAAATGCCAAGGGCTGCAACTGGGCCAGGGCTTGAGCCTTGGGGCTGAGGCCCGGATCAGTACGGCTGCTGGTGGCGATCACACGCGATATGGGAAAGCCCAGCTTGCGCAGATTGGTCTGCCGAGCCTCGGCGAACTGCGGCTTGATCGCCGACACACAGACCAGCTCGTAACCGGCAGCGCACAGCTGCTCGCAAGCCTGTAGCGCTCCTGCAATCGCGGGAATACCGGACCAGAACTGCGCATCAAAACTGGCGCGAAAACGGTTCAGAGCCTCGCCCTGCAAGTTGGCGACCCCCCATCGCTCCATGGCCCAGTAGGCGTCAGGCTGCTTCAACACCGGACGCTCGCCAAACACCCGCTCCCAGGCTGAGGCATAGGCGAGGTTGTAGTCCAGCAGCACGCCATCTGCGTCGATAGCTATGATTTTTGAAACTTTCATGACGGCAGCTTCAGCAGATACCGGGCCGGGACGACATCGGTCAGCCACACGCCGTTGTCGGAGCGATAGAACACATGGCCCTCGCCCTGCATACGCGCGGCGTCCACCTGCAGCAAGGCCAGCTTGCCGTGACGACTGCCGACCTGAGCAGCCACTGCCTGGCTTTCGGACAAGTGGACATGATGGCGTGACTGCCGGTTCAGGCCCTCATGAAAGATCGCATCCAGAAAACGCGTGGCCGTGCCGTGGTAGAGCACTGCCGGAGGGCGCCTTGCCTCAAGACCCAGTTCTACCTTGATGGAGTGGCCCTGATTGGCGCGTATGCGCTTGCCATCTGCGCTGAAGGAATAGCGTTGCTTGTTGTTGTCAGCCACGATGGTCTGCAAATCCTCCAGACTGGTGGGTCGGCCGGAGCGCGCCAGACAGGCCAGCAGTTCATCGGTCTGAGCCCAACCTGCATCGTCGAGCTTGAGGCCTATGGTCTCGGGACTGTGTCTCAGCACCAGGCTGAGGAATTTGCTGCGTGCGGTGGTGTTTTGATTTTTCATTTTCTTGTTCTCTTTGTTTGAAGCTGTCGACCTGGCTCATGACAGGTTCTAGCGCTGCCCAGCGCCCGACCTTGGCGTACTTTCCACGGTGCCACAGCCTGTGTCGCAAACCCAGGCCCGGCTTTGTCGGCATACGTCTGCATGCTTGGAGCGGGCTCCAGCTACAGGATATAAGTTGCATTGAACAACTTAAGCAAGTTGTACAATACAACCCATCATTCATCCCGTCAAGCCTGATTTATGAGCGTTACACAGCGTCACTCCAAGCCAGCGCCGGACTTCCCCCGCCCCTACACCACGGTGGATGTGGTGATCTTCACGATTGCGCAAACCCGCTTGAAGGTATTGCTGGTGCAACGCCCAGGCCATGAAGACGATCCATTTCCCGGCCTCTGGGCCCTGCCCGGAGGGTTTGTGAATGTGGATCTCGATGCCGATCTGCAGGCCTGCGCCGCGCGCAAGCTCAAGGAGAAGACGGGTGTGGACAGCCCTTATCTGGAACAGCTTGGCAGCTGGGGCGGCGCGGCACGTGATCCGCGTGGCTGGTCGGCCACCCATGTGTACTTTGCGCTGATTCCCGCCCATGAACTGCAACTGACCAAAGGCGCCAATGCGGCCGATGTGGCCTGGTTCGAAGTGGATGAATTGCTGCGCCGGCCTGCACTGGCGTTTGACCATGGCAGCATCTTGCAGGCGGCGGTGGAGAGACTGCGCAGCAAGGTCGAATACACCTCGCTGCCCGCTTTTTTGCTGAACGAGCCCTTCACCCTGCCCCAGTTGCAGCAAGTCTATGAAACCGTGCTGGGTCGCAGCGTGGACAAAAGCGGCTTTCGCACCCGCATGCTGGCAGCGAACTTTCTGGTCGAAGCCGGCCATGTGGAAGGCGTGTCGAACCGCCCCGCCATGGGCTACCGGCTGGCGGACCGCAGCGGGCCCGTGGTATTTCCGCGCACATTCAGCCCACGCGGCCACTGATACAGGCGATTACCCGCCGCTGTGCCGAAACCGGGGCTTGCTGAGATAATCCTGCCCCTATGTCTCTCCTGCCCCACCAGCTCGAACTCCTGTCCCCGGCGCGCGACGCCGATATCGGCATCGAAGCCGTCAATCACGGCGCGGACGCCGTCTATATCGGCGGACCGGCCTTTGGCGCGCGAGCGACTGCAGGCAATGACATCCGCGATCTGGAGCGGCTCATCAAGCACGCCCACCGCTTTGGCAGCCGCATCTTCATCACGCTCAACACCATCTTGCGCGACGATGAGCTGCAGGGCGCACGCGATATGGCCTGGCAGATCTACAACGCCGGCGCCGATGCGCTGATCATCCAGGACATGGGTCTGCTGGAACTCGATCTGCCACCCATCCAGCTGCACGCGTCCACCCAGACCGATATCCGCACGCCCGAGAAGGCCCGCTTTCTGCAGGACGCCGGTCTGTCGCAGATCGTGCTGGCGCGCGAGCTGGATCTGAAACAGATTGCCGCCGTGCGCGCCGCGACAGACCCGAGCCGCACCACCATCGAATACTTTGTACATGGCGCGCTGTGCGTGGCCTACTCGGGCCAGTGCTTCATCAGCCATGCCCATACCGGACGCAGCGCCAACCGTGGCGACTGCAACCAGGCCTGCCGCCTGCCTTATGAGGTGACAGACGCCAGCGGCCGCATCATCGCGCACGAAAAGCACGTGCTGTCCATGAAGGACAACAACCAGAGCGATAACCTGCGCGCCCTGATCGACGCCGGCGTGCGCAGCTTCAAGATCGAGGGCCGCTACAAGGACATGGGCTATGTGAAGAACATCACGGCCCATTACCGCAAGCTGCTCGACGAAATCATCGAGGAGCGCGAGTTCTCCGATCAGCCGCTGGCGCGCTCGTCGTCAGGCCGCACCACTTTCTCGTTCGAACCCGATCCGGACCAGAATTTCAACCGCGAGTTCACAGACTACTTCGTCAATGGCCGCAAGGATGACATCGGCGCCTTCGACACGCCCAAGACACCGGGTCGTGCCATCGGCTGGGTGACACAGGTCGGCGACAAATGGTTCGAGATCGAAACCAGCGACAAGACCGCCGAGCTGCACAACGGCGACGGTCTGTGCTACTACGATCTGCAAAAGGAACTGGTGGGCGTGCACATCAACCGTGCCGAATGCGTGAGCGCCAAAAAAGGCATCTGGCGCGTCTTCCCCAAAAACGAGATCGCCGAATTCAAGGATCTGCGCAAGGGCCTGGAAATCAACCGCAACCGCGATATGGACTGGGTACGCACGCTGGAGAAGAAGTCCAGCGAGCGCCGTATCGGTCTATGGGCCGAGTTCAAGGAAGCTGCTGCCGGCTTTGCGCTGACGCTGACCGACGAGGACGGGTTTGTCGGGGCTGCCGCCATCGCGCATGAGCACCAGAGCGCCACCGACCCAGCCAAGGCAGAAACCACGCTGCGCGAGCAACTGGGACGCTTTGGCGCGACGGTTTTCGAGGTGAACGATATTTCACTGAGCCTGAGTCAGCCCTGGTTTGTACCCGCCTCCGTGCTCAACCAGTTGCGTCGCGATGCCGTTGCCGCATTGGAACAGGCCCGCGCCGACGGCTTTGTGCGTCTGCCCCGCGCCAAGCCCGTGGAGCCGCCCGTGCCTTTTCCTGAAGACACGCTGACCTATCTGGCCAATGTCTACAACCAGAAGGCCCATGACTTCTATTTGAAGCATGGTGTGAAGATCATCGACGCCGCCTACGAGAGCAAGGAAGAGGAAGGCGAAGTCTCGCTGATGATCACCAAGCACTGCGTGCGCTTCTCGATGAGCCTGTGCCCCAAACAGGCCAAGGGCGTGATCGGCGTCAAGGGCACCATCAAGGCAGAGCCGCTGCAGCTGATCAACGGCAAGGAAAAGCTCACGCTGCGCTTTGACTGCAAGCCCTGCGAGATGCATGTGGTTGGCAAGATGAAGAAGTCGGTGCTCAACCAGCATGCCAAGGAAATGAAAGAGTCTCCCATGCAGTTCTACCGTACACGCCCCACGCCTCAGCAACTTTCCTGAGCACGTTTGAGCCCACAAAAAAGCCCGCTACCGGCAACGGTTGGTGGGCTTTTTTACAGCCTCAGAACCACTGGTAAAAACCCTCGGTTCAATCCCTTTGCTCAAATCGTCTATTTTTTAGGCAATCCGTGCAAATCACCATCTGGCGCGGGTTTCAAGGCTTGAAAGCATAGTTTTCCACAAGAGCGTCCACATGATGCGGGGATAAAACTGAGGCATCCACCACACATAACTGTATACATGAACAGTTGCATGTATCAGGCTTGTCCAACAGCCGATATCTTGCCAAAAGACAGCTTTGCACAAGCCTCCTGCAGCAACTTTGCCACTGCCGGCACCAGGGTGCTGAAGTTGGCAAACCCATGCAACATGCCTTGCGCACGAAGGCTGGAAACGGGTACGCCGGCCTGCTGCAGGCGCAGGCCAAAGGCCTCTCCTTCGTCGCGCAATATGTCCAGCTCCGCCGTCACCAGCACCGCTGCCGGCAAACCAGCGAGATCGGGGTACTGCATGATGGAGGCCAGTGGATGTGCAGGCCTGGCAGGGTGATAGTGACGCCACATCGCGGCCATGGCTTCGGTGGTGAGAAACGGCATCTGCCCATAAAGCGCATGCGATGGCGCATCCATATGCGCATCGCAGACCGGATAGAACAGCAGTTGCTGGGATATGCCTCTCCAGCCGTCTTCTTTTGCGCGCAGGCAGGTGGCGACGGCCAGATTGCCCCCCGCGCTGTCGCCCGCCACCATCAGTTGCCGCGCATCGCAATGCAGCTCGGCCGCATGCAGTGCCACCCAGCGCGTGGCGGCATAGGCGTCGTCCAGCGCGGCGGGAAAGACATGCTCGGGAGCCAGCCGGTAATCGACCGACACAATATTCATGCCGGTTATACGCGCCAGGTGGCGGCACAGATTGTCATGCGTTTCCAGCGTGCCTATGCACCAGCCACCGCCGTGAAAATAGACCATGACCGGCGCTGCCTGCGCGGTGCCGGGACGGTACAGGCGCAGCTTGAGCGGCTGGCCATCGCCACCGGGAATGTCGATCTCGCGCACCTCATGCATGGGCAGGTCGGCAGGCGGAAAGGCCATGTGGTCCATGAGCTTGCGGATTTCGGGCACCGGAGTGGCCACAAAATCCATGGGCGGAGCATCCTTGAACTGCTCCAGCACAGCAGCCATTTCTGGGTGTATCTGCATTGGGACTCCTTGAAGTTGATGGAGCGCGCCCGACCAGGACAGGCCAGGACGGGCGCAAGACGGCACTCAGGCCACAAGCTCTTCGGTCTGGTGGTGGATATAGTCCTGCCATACCGGCGCACTCATCTCCTGCCGGAAGCGCGACTGCGACCAGGGCCATGTGTTGGGCACACCGTTTCTGTCCAGGTACCAGCTGTTGCAGCCCGAGCCGAAGACCGAGCCTTTGGCGGCCTGCAAGCGCTCCTGGTCGTACCGAGCCAGGGCTTCGGGCCTGGCCGAAAGCCCTGCCACACCGGCTTGCTGACAACGCTCTATCAGCTGCGAGATATAGCCCCACTGCATTTCCGAGGTATCGATCAGCGAGAAGTTGCCCACGGGAGAGGTCGGCCCGTTCATGAAGTAAAAGTTGGGAAAGCCCGGCACCGAGATGGACTTGTATGCCGTGGGCACATCGCTCCAGGCCTGCTCCAGCGTGGCTCCGTTCAGGCCCGTCACATTCATGGGGCGCACATAGCGGTCGGCCTTGAATCCCGTGGCCAGGACGATGATGTCCACCTCATGCAGCACGCCGTCGCTGGTACGCACTCCCTTTTTCTCGACCTTGGCAATAGCTTCGGTGATCAACTCGGAATCGGGGTGCTGGATCGCCTTGTAATAGTCGGGCGAATAAATCAGGCGCTTGCAACCAGCCCGGTAATGAGGCTGCAGTTTTTCACGCAAGGCTGCGTCTGCAACAGAGCCATCCAGGTTGTCCTGGCAGATTTTCTGAATTTCCTGAATCTGCTCCGAATTCGGATCCAGCACACCCTCGGTAAAGCGCTCCACATTGGCTACATAAGTGGGTTCGCGCTGCAGATAAACCAGCAGATCGCGGTTGCTGCGGAATTCGGCACGCTGCTCTTCGCTGAAAGCTGGATTCTCGACCGGAAAAATCCATTGTGCCGTGCGCTGAAAATGTCGCACCCTGGCACGCGACGCCAGTGCCGAGACAATTTGCACACCCGTTGATCCCGTGCCGATGACGGCGATCCTTTTGCCGTCCAGCGGTACAGAATGATCCCAGCGCGCACTGTGAATCGTGTCCCCCTCGAACTCCTCCAGGCCCTTGATCTGCGGATAGTTGGGGTGGTGCAGCACACCTGTGGCGGCAACCACCACCTTGCCCTGGTATTGCTTGCCATGCTGATCCTGCAGCGTCCATGCATCGCACGTCCATTCGGCACGCGTGATTTCGGTGCCGAACTGCGAAAAATCGGCAATACCGTGCTTCTGGAACACGCCTTCGAAATACTGCTGAATCTCGGCTCCGGGCGGAAGTACCCGAGACCATTCGGGGTTGGGCTCGAAAGAATAGGTATAGGCGTGCGATGGCACATCGCAAGTCAGGCCTGGATAAGTATTATCCCGCCAGGTCCCCCCCAATGTCCCGGCCTTTTCCAGAATAATGAATTTCTTCCCGCTATTCTTCAGATGAATACCAGCCAGAATTCCGGACATTCCGCAACCAATCACTATGACGTCATATTTCATTGGAATTCCTTAAATATTAATTACTTTTGCTGCAGAGAATCCACCATCCACCGGAAGATTGACCCCGGTAATAAATGAAGAAATATCGGAAAGCAAAAATGCCACGGCATTACCTACCTCTTGCGGCCTGCCCGCACGCTTGAGCAAATGCATGGCCTCGAAAGCCTGGCCTACAGGCAGTTCATCAAGCATGGTGGTCATGGGTGTATGGATATAGCCGGGGCTGATGCTGTTGACCCGCACGCCGTAAGGACCGAGATCCGATGCCAGACTGCGCACCATCTGGATCACAGCTCCCTTGGAGGTGCAATAGGCCAGATTGGTCGGGTTGCCCAGCATGCCGTTGATGCTGGCGATGGTGACGATGGAGCCCTGACCCCGCCGTTTCATGTGGCTGGCCACGGCACGAGCACTGAGCATGGTCCCCGTCAAATTGACCTGCAGTACCTGCTCCCACTCATGCAAGGGCATGCTCTCCAGATCACCCACGCGGGAAATGCCAGCCGAAGTCACCAGCCCATCAATCTGCCCATAGCGGTCCAGCATGTAAGCAGCCAACTCATTGGTCAGCTTCTCGCTGCTCACGTCGAGCTTGCGAAATTCGCAGCCCTGCGGCAAATCCTGGCTTTGCTGAAGATCGGCACACACCACCTTGGCTCCGCTGGCTGCCAGGGCCTGGGCGCTGGCCAGGCCTATGCCCGAGGCACCACCTGTAACCAGAACCACTTTTCCTTCCAAACCACTGATGAATGGATTCATTTTCAAACCTCAATACTGGCTGACCGCCACCAATTGGCGATGAGGATTGAGATTCTTTGTTCTTTTCAAATTCAAATCACTCTGAGTTTTCCTCTTTACAAAATAAGTTTGTGTTTACAGTCCCTAGTGGAAACCATTAATTCATTTGGACGTACTGTGCCCGGATTTTTTATATGTCAAGCAGGTCTTTCCATTTAATAAATCAATAAATACTGTAAACACCTTCAATAACTGTCAAGCGGGAATTCGTGAGAAATATAGATAAGCCGGAAATGCTTTAATTCATTCGTATTTAGCCAATGAGGAAATCATGAAAGTTGCAGTCATCACCGGTGCAGCCAGCGGAATTGGTGCAGGCCTTGCCAAAAAGGCAGTCACTCTTGGAATGAAAGTCGTGGTTGCAGACCGCGACCAGGCGGGTCTTGAGAAAGTCGCGCTGGAACTGGGAGATCAGGCATTGGCCGTGGCCACCGATGTCACCAGCCAGGCGTCGCTGGATACACTGGCCGACAAGGCCTATGCAGCTTTCGGTCAGGTCGATCTGCTGTTCAACAACGCAGGCGTTCTCAGCACCGGCAATAGCTGGGAGATCAGCGATGCCAAGTGGCAGCAGGCCTGGCAAGTCAACGTCAACGGCATTGTCAATGGCCTGCGCGCTTTTGTGCCGCGTCTGCTCAAGGCCAACCGGCCTGCCCGCATCGTCAACACAGCATCGGTAGGCGGCTTTCTGCCCAGCGCCATGATGGCCCCCTACTCCGCCACCAAGTTCGCAGTGGTCGCGCTGACCGAAGGTCTGGCTGGCGAACTCGCGGCCATTGATCCGCAAATCAAGGTCTCGCTGCTGGCACCAGGCCCCGTCAGGACAGCCATCTTCCGAGAAGCGCCTGACGCGGCGTCGGCAAAGTTTCACGGCATGATGACCCATTTGCTAGACGAAAACGGTATGGACACCGAGGAGTTTGCCAACCGCGTCTTTGCAGCCATTGACCGTGGTGAATACTGGATCGTGCCTCAGCCGGAAATGCTGGACCCGCTGCTCAAGGCCCGCAACAAGCTCATCGAGACGCGCACCGACCCGGTGCTGTCCTGGACGCAGGAGATCGCAGAGTGAAACCAGGGCCTGCTTTTGCAGGCCCTGGCAGCATTTGCGGACACGCCCGGATATCAGGTGCCCCAAAGCTCTCTGGCCACCTGCTCGAACTGGCGTCGCATCACGTTTTTCTGCACCTTGCCCGTCGCCGTGGACGGGAAGGCCTCCACAAAATGGACCAGTTTTGGCACTTCAAAGCCGCTGAGATGATTGCGGCAATGGGCCAGTATCGACTCCGAATCCACTTGAGCCCCCGGCTTGCGCATGACAAAGGCACAGACCGCCTCGCTCCAGTGAGGATGCGGCAGACCGAACACGGCGGCGGCAGCCACTTCCGGATGCGCCAGCACCACGGCTTCAACCTTCACGCTGGCCACGTTCTCGCCGCCGGTCTTGATCATGTCCTTCTTGCGATCTATGAACTCCATGCGCCCCTGCGCGTCCCACATGCCCAGGTCGCCGGTATGGTGCCAGCCAAACTTCTGTGCCTCTGCCGTCGCCTTTGGGTCCTTGAAATAACCCAGCATGACATTGGGGCCGCGATGCACGATCTCGCCGACCTGGCCCGCTCCCAGCAGATTGCCATCGTCGTCCATAACGGCGGTCTCACACGTGCTCAGAGAGCGCCCCCAGAAATTGGCATCGCATTCGGCATTGAGCAAGGGGTAGAAAGTCATGGTGGCCGGATATATCTCGGTCTGCCCCGTGGCTAGAGAGATATTGCGGCACATGCGCTGCGCAATCTGGGCGATCAAGGGTTTGGGAATGGGTGCCATGGCATAGATGCACTGCCGGATGGTAGTGGGCGCAAAACCCGGATCGGCCAGCACCGCTGCATACATCAGGGGCAGCCCGACAAAGATCGTCACACCCTCCTTCATCACCAGTTGCCCCACCTCCGCCGGCACAAACTGCCGCGTGAGCACGGTGCAAGCACCTGCCGCCAGCGCAGTCTGCACCAGCGCATGCTGGGCGCAATGAAACAGAGGCAACCAGCCGCTGAGCACATCGGCCTCGCCATATTTCATCTCGTCGATATTGCCCTTGACCGCCGCGTATACCGACAGATGGGAATGCACCACGCCCTTGGGATTGCCCGTGGTGCCGCTGGTGTACATGAGCAAGGCCGCCTGGTTGTCGTCAATATCAACCTCGGGCAAAGCATCGGACTGGCCTGCCTCGGACTGTGCCAACGATATGCCCGGCAGTCCTGGCTGTACTTGCTGCGTTTGCGGGCGCGTGATGATGAGCGGCACCTGCAATTGCTGCAGAATTTCGGCCAGCCCGGGCAGGGCCAGCAACTCCTGATCGACCACCACTGCCGACACCTCTGCATGCCGCAGGATGTAGTCAATGCTCGATACCTCCAGCTTGATATTGACGGGCACCCACACCTGCCCCGCCTTGTGAATGGCATTGCAGGCCACCACCATGTCTATGGAATTGGCGCACAGCATGCCGATCTGCTTGCCCGTCCCGAGCGTCGAGAGCAAATAATGCGCGAAGCGCGAACTTCGCGCATCCAGCTCGGCATAGCTGATGCGCTCAGCACCATCGACCAGCGCCGTGCGGCTGCCAGACTTGCGCGCACTGCGGTGGAGCAGGTCGCCCAGCGCAATGCGCCGGATGCGCCGTTCCTCCTTCGTCAGACTCATCTCGATCATGGTTTGTCTCCTTGATAGTGTGCAACCCGGAACCCATAACCCACGCTTTTTCTTGTTGTGTCTCTAATTCTGCTGCGGCATGGCCATCGCGGCGGCAGCAACCATGGGCGAAAGCTGGCCCTGCGCCCCGCCGTCACAGGCAATGACCGTGCCGGAGATATAGCTGGCCGCATCGCTGCCCAGAAACATGGCCAGTCGGGCAATATCCGCGGTCGTGCCCATGCGTCCCAGCGGCACCATGCTGCGTACCAGAGCATCTCCTTCAGCTCCCTGCGGGGCCAGCCGGCGCATGCCTTCCGTGCCCTCGATGGGGCCGGGGGAAATGGCGTTCACACGAATGCCCCTGCCACCCCACTCCAGTGCCAGTACCCGCGCCAGATGGTCCACTCCTGCCTTGGCTGCACAGACATGGGCCTGGTACATCATGGGCACGGTGGACTGCGGCGCGGTGATGAAGATCAGGCTCGCCCCCGGCTGCCGCAAGTGCGCCAGAGCCTGACGCGCGACATGAAAGCTGCCCAGCAGATCGATGTCCACCACCACCCTGAAAGCGTTGGACGACATCTGCTCCGCAGGTGCGAGGAAGTTGCCTGCCGCACCAGACACCAGCACGTCGAGCGGCCCGTGGCAAGCCACGGCCTGCGCCAGCGCCGCTGCCACCGCCGGTTCATCGCGCACATCGGCTACCACGCCAAAGGCCTGCGCCCCCAGCGTCGCCAGGGCCGCGTCCACATTGGCCTGCTTGCGGCTGACGACCGAGACCCGGGCTCCTGCCATCGCGTAGTGCTGGGCAATGCCCAGGTTGATGCCTGTGGTGCCGCCAAACACCATCACATGGCGGCCCGAAAAATCAAATTGCACATTCATGAACAGCACTCCTCTGCTCGCAACAAGGCTTTCTGGATCTTTCCTGCCGGGGTCAATGGCAACTCGGTGCGAAACACCAGCTGGCGCGGCAGCTTGTAGTCAGCGAGCTGCTGGCGGCAATGCGTGAGCAATTCCTCCTCGCTCACGCTGGCACCGGGTTTGATCACGATGTAGTAGCGCCCCACCTCGCCCAGCACGGGGTCCGGCACGCCTATGCCGGCGACCATCAGCACGCCTGCATGACTGGCAATCACGCCCTCCACCTCGCTGGGATAGACGTTGAAGCCGCCCTGTATGAACATGTCTTTTTGCCGCCCCTTGAGGTGGATCAGGCCCTGCTCATCCACAAACCCCAGATCACCCGAATGAAGCCAGCCGCCGGCAAACACCTCTTCGTCCTGCTGCTGCCCAACATAGGCCGGAATCACCCCAGCACCACGAAACCACAGCTCCCCCACCTCGCCGCTGCGCAGCTCTTCGCCATCGGCCCCGGCCACGCGCAGCTGCGCCCCTTGCAGCGGCTTGCCTATGCTGTGCAGCAGGGCTTGCTGATCCGCCTGCCAAGGTGTCATCGCGATGGCCCCGGAAGTCTCGGACAGACCGTAGAGATTCATGATGTTCACGCCCGGAAACTGCTGCTGCAGCCGCTGCAGCAACACCGGCTCCACATTCGATCCGCCCACCACAATCAGGCGCAGCCGGCTCATATCCACCTCGGCCAGAAGCGGATGCATGAGCAGCAGCGTCAGCATGGTGGGCACGCCCACCAGCCAGGTCGGCGGATGCTTTTGCGCCATCCTCAACACGGATTCGGGGCTGAACATGGGCACCAGCTCGCAGCAACCGCCCGCCAGCAACATGGTCAGCACGCCGCAGGTAATGCCGCCCACATGGTTGAGCGGCATGGCCAGTTGCACCATATCCTCCGCCGCAGCCTTCACATGCGCATGCTGCGCCAGCGCTGAGCCCAATTGAGAGCGATGCGTCAGCCCCGCTGCCTTGGGCCTGCCCGTGGTGCCGGATGTGTAGATGATCATCAGCAGGTCATCCGGTGCAGGACCGTCGCCTTCATGCAAGGCTTTCGCGCCGGACCGCAGCGCTTGCTCGAATCCTTCATCCACCCACAGCAGATGCTCCAGCGCCGCAAAACGCCGACGGGCCTGCGCCAGATAGTTCTGGTAGTCGAAGCCGGCAAACTCGCGCGGCGCAAGCACGGCCTTGACCTGGCTGTCCTGCAGCATGAAGTCCAGCTCGGCATCGCGGTATCGGACGCTGAGGCCCACCACGACCAGCCTCGTCTTCGCCGCCGCAAGATAGCTCAGCACCCATGGCAGACCGTTGGGCAGGATGATGCCGATGCGATCACCGGGTCGCAGGCCCAGCGAGGACAGATGGGCAGCCCAGGCGCTGGCCATGACATCCACCTGCTGCCAGCTGTAGCTGCGCCCCTGGTCGATATAGGCATTCCTGTGGGGATGGTCGGCTACGGTCTGCGCCAGTGCCTGCGCCACGGTCCGAGGATGAGTACAAGCGTTCATCTGTGACTTCTCCCTGATTCAGGCAGCCAGGTGCAGCATCTGCCTGGCCTCCCTGGGAGTGGCGACTTCACGGCCCACATCACGCGCATAGCGAGCCAGCTGCTCTATCAGCGGAGCGTTGGATGTGACCTTGCTGCCGTCGGGCAGATAGAAAGTGTCTTCCAGTCCGCTGCGCAGATGTCCGCCGAGCTCGGCTGTGCGCAAATGGGTGGGCCAGATCTCGCTGCGCCCGATCAGCGTGGTCTGCCAGGGCGCATCCTTGATCTTGAGCCTAAGCAGTATGGGCAGCAGATCGGGGTCTGCCGGCATGCCGGACTCCACCCCCATCACGAAGTTGTATTCGGGCAGGCCTCGGTACATGCCGGTTTCCACATACATGCCCACGCAGCGCACGATGCCCACGTCAAAGCACTCGAACTCGGGCAATGTGCCGGTCTCTGCCATCACATCGAGAAAGTCCTGCACCTTGGCGGGCTGATTGTCGAACAGCATGGGCGGCCAGGCCCAGCTTCCATTGCTGCGGGTCTTGAGATAGTTGAGCGAGCCCGCATTGCAGGCCGCCATCTCTGGCCGCGTGGCACGTAAACAATCCAACGGTCCCTGGTAGTCGGGGCCGACCACGCCAGTGGTCTGATTGATGATGAGCTCGGGGCAGGCTGCACGCATGGCATCCACGCAGGCCCTGGCCACTGCCGGATCCCAGCTGGGCAGATGACCCTTGCCCTCCTCCTGGCGCCTGAAGTGGACATGAACCACCGATGCGCCTGCGTCATAGGCTCGGCGCGCCTCCTGCGCCAGTTGCTCTGGCGTCACGGGCACATGATGCTGATTCGGATCGGTCAGTACCCCGGTAATGGAACAGGTAATAATGGCTTTGTCGGACATATCGCTCCTTGGATAGAAGCTGATAACGCTTCATTCACAAGCGTTTCAGGCTGATTTCGCTCAAATTTCCCGGCAACGGCTGAGGCCGCTGCAACAGCCGCGCTAGATACGCCACTGGCGCGCGGCCAGCTCTTTCATGATTTCCTCGGTGCCGCCGCCAATCGTCAACACCTTGACTTCGCGGTAGATGCGCTCGCTCAGCGTGCCGCGCATAAAGCCCATGCCACCCAGAATCTGCACCGCCGTATCGGCGCAGAACTGCATGGTCTGGGTGGCGTGGTTCTTGAGCACGCAGACCTCGCCCACCCAATCCGCACCGCTATCGCCGCCATCGGCACGTGCGCAGACGGCGTTGAGCCAGGCTTCGGTGCTGCGCAGGCGCTGCTGCATATCCACCAGCTTGTGGCGTATGACCTGATGCTGATTGAGCGTCACGCCAAAGGTCTGGCGCTGCTGGGCCCAGGCCAGCGCCTCGTCATAGCAGGCCTGAGCAAAGCCCAGTGCACCACAGGCAATGCCCAGGCGCTCGCCGTTGAAGTTCTGCATGATGGCGCGAAAACCCTCGCCCTCGGCGCCGAGCAAATGGCTGGCCGGCACGCGCACGCCATCAAACAACAGGTGGGCCGTGTCGGAGCATTGCCAGCCCATCTTGTGCAACGAGCTGCGTCTCAAACCCTCGCTGCCGCCAGGCACCAGGATCAGGGAGATGCCGGATGCACCTCTCTCCTCGCCCGTGCGCACTGCCACCGTGATCCAGTCCGCACGCATGCCCGAGGTGATGAAGGTCTTCTCGCCCTCGATCACATACTCGTGGCCATCGCGCCTGGCCCTGGTACGCAGCGCCGCTACGTCCGATCCGCCGCCGGGCTCGGTAATCGCCAGCGCCGCGATCTTGCGGCCCAGGAGCACATCGGGCACCACCTGCTGCTTGAGCGCATCGCTACCCAGAGCCACCACGGGCGGCAGGCCAATGTTGTGCGACAGCAAACTGGCCAGCACGCCCCCACTGCCGCCGTAGCGGCACAGCGCCAGCCACAGGGCTGCGCGCAGGCCGTGTGTCGCCGCAGTACCACCGAACTCCTCGGGGTAGCCGATGCCGAGCAGCCCCAGCTCGGCGGCCTGGCGATAGAGCTGGCGCGGGAACTCACCCGCCTCGTCCCAGGCCGTGACATGGGGGGCGATTTGCTCGCGCGCAAAGCGACGCACCAGGTCATAGAGCATTTCGCGTTCAGCAGCATCCGTCATGCAGGACCTCCAGACATGGGCGCCAGCTTCAGCAGCACCTGACCCGGCGCCACCTGCTGGCCGGCATTGACCAGCACGGCCTCCACCCGACAGTCGGCCTTCACGCTCAGACTGTGCTCCAGCTTCATGGATTCGATGACCACGACCACATCGCCGGCCTTGAGCGCCTGCCCGGCCACCGCGCCCAGTTGCACCACACGGCCATTGAACGGCGCGCGCAGTTCTGCAGTCTGGCCCGCTGCCAAAGCATTCTCCGGCGGGGCATAGCTTGCATCTTCGACCCACCAGTCCACGTCGCCCGCCTGCAGATGCCAGCGCGCCCCGCCCTGCCCGGCGGGCAGCTCCACGGCCTGCACGGTCTGGCTCAGGCCCGCAGCTCTCGCTCGCCAGCCATGGGCCAGCAACGCGTCGACCTGCAGCAGCGCAGGCTCGGCGCCGTGCCGCTGCAGCAGCCAGCTGTCTGCGGTCTCGGGCCGCAGCATCAGCTCCTGCGTCCGGCCTCGGTGCTGCAGCTTACGCAACTGGGCATAGCTGCAGGCCAGCGGCCCCGGCCGTTGGCCCACGGCGCACAGCGCTCCCCAATGCTGGTGTGCCAGGACTTCCTTGTCCCGCAGCAGCTGCTGCAAGCGTGGCGCATCGCTCGCCAGATAGGAGATCAGAGCCTGACCCCGCCTGAACACCTCGTCGTTCAGGCACTCAATCAGAAAGGCGCGATTGGTCGGCAAGCCCAGCACCGTGAGCCGGCCCAGCGCATGAATCAGCCAGTCGATGGCTTGCTCTCGCGTTGGCGCATGGACGATCAGCTTGCCCAGCATGGCGTCGTAATAGGGAGTGACTTCGCTGCCGGTGTGCAACGCGTGGTCAAAGCGCAGCGACGCGCGACTGAAGACGGCGGCCTCGGGTGCCGAGAAATGCCGCACCACGCCGGTATGGGGCTGAAAGTTCTCGTCTTCAGCGCACAGCCGCACCTCGATGGCATGGCCGTCAAGCCGAACCTGCTGCTGCGTCAACGGCAAGGCTTCGCCGCGCGCCACGCGAATCTGCCATTCGACCAGATCCAGACCAGTCAATGCCTCGGTCACAGGATGCTCGACCTGCAGTCTGGTATTCATCTCCATCAGATAGAACTGCCGGCCTTCGACCAGGAATTCCACCGTACCTGCCCCCACATAGCCTGCGGCCTTGGCCAGGGCCACGGCGCAACTGCCCATATGCTCGCGCTGCTCGGCATTGACGGCCGGACTGGGGGCTTCCTCGATGATCTTCTGGTGGCGACGCTGAACCGAACAATCGCGCTCCCCCAGATGAATCACATGGCCATGCCCGTCCGCAAACACCTGCACCTCCACATGGCGCGGATGCATGACGGCACGCTCCACCAGCAAGTCACCGTTGCCGAAGCCAGCCAGAGCCTCCGAACGTGCGCTGTTCAGAGCGGCATGCAACTGGTTGGCACTTTCCACAAGCCGCATGCCGCGCCCCCCACCACCTGCCACGGCCTTGACCATGACGGGGTAGCCAATCATGGCGGCTTCATCGGCAAAGCGCGCGTCGCACTGGTCATCGCCTTCGTAGCCCGGCAGACAGGGCACGCCATGGGCCTTGGCCAGTTGCTTGGCTGCGGCCTTGCTGCCGAGCTGGCGAATCGCCGCCGGCGGCGGGCCAATCCAGATCAGGCCCGCTTCCTGGACCGCCTGGGCAAAGCCGGCATCCTCGCTGAGAAAGCCGTAGCCGGGGTGCACGGCATCGGCCCCTGTTGCCTTGGCGGCCGCCAGCAGCTTGTGCATGTCCAGATAGCTCTGTGTCGATGTCAGCCCGCCCAGTGCATAGGCCTGCGTGGACTGTTGCACATGGAGGCTTCCCGCGTCCGCATCCGAGTACACCGCCACGGTATCTATGCCCATGCGCCTGGCCGTAGCCATGATGCGCAGCGCAATCTCGCCACGATTGGCAATCAGAATGCGCTTCATGATGTGCCTCCTGCAATACAGGTCCAGGGCGCGGGCTGCTTGCTGGAAAAGGCCTTGAGCCCCGCCCCCGCCTCAGCGCTGCGCAGTGCACTGGCAAAGGCCTTCGCGCCCTGGTTCAGCGATGTATCCAGACTTTGCCCGCCAATGGCTGCCAGCAATTTTTTGGTGGCTGCCACCGCCTGCGGTGCAGCCAGTGCGCAGATTTCAAGCTGATGCTGCAACTGCTCGCGCCAGTGGGCAGCGTCTGTGGCCTGGATCACGGTCTGCACCAGGCCGACCTCCTGCGCCTGGCTTGCGGACCAGCGCTGACCGCCCAGCAGCCATTGACGCCCAGAACCATCGCCCAGCCTGCGCAGCACAAACGGCGCGATCTGCGCGGGCACAATGCCCAGCGTCACCTCGGGTGTGGCAAAGACGGCCTGCTGATCCGCCACCACCCAGTCGGCCACGCAGACCAGCCCCACACCGCCGCCCATGGCTGCGCCCTGCACGGCAGCGATCAGCAACTGGGGCAGCTCTGCCAACTGCTGCAGCAGATGACCAAACTCGCGGTTGACCTGAACCAGCGGGTCCTGCGCGCCCGCAGGCAGCGGAGAGCCTATGCTGCTGGCAAAGCCTCCGAGGCTGCCGCCCGCACAGAAATGCCCGCCGTTGCCGCACAGCACGACCACGCGCAGCAGTGAATCCTTCTGCGCTCTGGCGGCGTGTTCGCGCAAGGCCCGCACCAGCTCGTCGGTCAGTGCATTGCGGGTTTGCGGCGAATTCAGCCGCCACCATTCCACAAAACCGTTGCCCAAGGGAAGACGTTCGATTTCAAGCACCTGAGTCATGCGCCGCTCCTCAGTGCGCCTGGCGCTTGATCAGCCCCATGGTCTTGCCGATGATGCCCAGCATGACCTCGTCGGCACCGCCGCCTATCGAGCCCAGACGCCCGTCGCGGTACAGGCGCGAGACGCGGTTGTCCCAGGTAAAACCCATGCCACCCCAGAACTGCAGACAGGTATCGGCCACTTCACGCGTCAGCCGCCCCGACTTGAGCTTGGCCATGCTGGCCAGTTGCAGCGCATCCTGGCCCGCCATATATATCTGAGCGGCACGATAGGTCAGTGCTCGCAGCGCCTCGACTTCGGTCTGCAGCTCGGCCAGCTTGAACTGCACCCATTGCTGATCGATCAGGGTGCTGCCGAACATCTGCCGCTGCTGTGCCCACTCTATGGTCTGCTGAATGCAGTCCTCCATGGCGAGCAGGCCGCTGGCCGAGGCCCAGAGCCGCTCCTCCTGAAACTGCTGCATCTGATAGATGAAGCCCTGCCCCTCCTGCCCAACCAGATAGCGCTGCGGCACGCGTACCTCGTCAAAGAACAGCAGGCCCGTGTCCGAGGAGTTCATGCCGATCTTGCGCAGCTTCTGCGCCACTTCCACGCCCCTGGTCAGCTTGCCGCGCGGGCCCTCCCGCAGCGGCACCATGATGAGACTTTTGTTCTTGTGCACCGGTCCATCACCGGTGTTGACCAGCATGCACATCCAGTCCGCCTGAATGCTGTTGGTGATCCACATCTTCTGGCCGCTGATGATGTAGTCATCGCCATCCTTGCGGGCATGGCTTTTGATGCCCGACACATCGCTGCCCGCACCGGGCTCGCTCACGCCTATGCAGCCCACCATATCGCCCGCGATGGCGGGCGCCAGAAACTGATCGCGCAAGGCGTCGCTGCCAAAGCGTGCCAGTGCGGGCGTGCACATATCGGTCTGCACGCCAATGGCCATGGGCACACCGCCGCAGCGGATATGACCCAGTGTCTCGGCCATCATCAGGCTGTAAGAGTAATCCAGCCCCGCGCCGCCATAGGCTTCGGGCTTGGTCAGGCCCAGCAGGCCCAGATCGCCCAGCCCCTTGAACACCTGGTGCGCCGGGAAGATCTCCTCCTGCTCCCATTCATCGACATGAGGATTGATCTTCTCGTCGATATAGCGCTTGAGGGTCTTGCGCACTTCCAGATGTTCATGGGTCCATTGCATGGCTTGTCTCCGTCGAGTCCTGTTTGGAAGAAAAGGGAAAAGGTGCGGCACTACATGCGCGCGACCCCGAACTGCATGGGGCGCACCGTGCGCTGCTGCGCTTCGTGCAAGGTCTGCAGGCAGAACGAGAGCACTTCGTGGGTGTCGCGCGGATCGATCACGCCGTCGTCCAGCAGCAGTCCGCTGGTATAGAAAGCATCGGCCTGGGCTTCGAACATGGAGGTGATCTGGTCATATTGCCTTTGCAGCTGCTCGGCATCCACAGGCAGCCCCTTGCGTGCCATTGCGGCCTCCGTGACCTGCTGCATGGTGCGGGCGGCCTGCTCGCCGCCCATCACCGCCGTCTTGGCACCGGGCCAGCTGAAAAGAAAGCGCGGCGCATAGCCGCGGCCGCACATTCCGTAGTTGCCCGCACCGAAGCTGGCCCCGCACTGAATAGTGATCTGCGGCACGGTGGCATTGGTCACGGCCTGGATCATCTTGCTGCCGTGCTTGATCATGCCGGCCTGCTCGCTGTCCTTGCCCACCATATAGCCCGTGGTGTTCTGCAGATAGATGATGGGATGACCGAGCTGGCACATCCATTGGATGAAATGCGCAGCCTTGTTGGCACCAGCCACATCGATGGGACCGTTGTTGGAGATCAGGCCCACGGCATGGCCCCCGATATGCGCCTGCGCACACAGCGTGGCCGCACCGTAGCCGGACTTGAACAGCAGCAGCTCGGAACCATCGACCAGCCGCGCCATGACTTCGTGCATATCCACTGGCTCGCGATGGTGCGCCGGCATCAGCCCCAAGAGCTCATCGGCCTCGTAACGCGGCTCGACGATTCCTGAACCGGCAGCCTCCCGTTTGGATATATCAAGCGCTTCAGGCCTTTTCCACTGGGACAGCTGAGACACCACGGCGCGTGCCATGCCCAGGGCTTGGCGGTCGTCCTCCGCGAGATACTCGCCCAGCCCCGAGACACTGGTGTGCATCTCGGCACCACCCAGCTCTTCCTCGGTCGCAATTTCACCGGTCGCCGCCTTGAGCAAGGGCGGTCCAGCCAGAAAGGCACGCGAGCGACCGCGCACCATGATGACCACATCCGACAACCCCGGCATATAGGCACCGCCAGCCGTGCCCGAGCCATGCTGCACGGTGATGACAGGCAAACCTGCGGCCGACAACCGCGCCAGGTTGCGAAACAAGGCACCGCCCATCACAAAGCCCTCGACGCGGTAGCGCATGAGATTGGCGCCTGCACTCTCCACCAAATGAATAAAGGGCAGCTTGCTCTGCAGCGCGATCTCCTGCACGCGCAGCATCTTGTCCAGGCCTTTTTCCTGGATGGCTCCCGCCTCGATGCCCGAGTCGCTGGCCACGACCATGCAGCGCACGCCGCTGACAAAGCCAATGCCGGCTAGCATGCCGCCGCCGGGCACGGATTTTTCAGGGTCTGCCCTGTCCTGCAGATAGCCTGCCAGTGAGCACAGCGGCAACCAGGGGCCCCCCGGGTCCAGCAGCAAGGCCACGCGCTCGCGCGGCAGCAACTGGCCACGCTTTTCAAACTGCGGCTTGGAGCGTTGCGATGCCTGCGCGGCGCGCTGCTCCAGCTCACGCAGCGCGGCGATGCGCGCCAGCGTAGCGGCCCGGCGCTGCTGCGCCTGCTCGCCAGCTGCATTCCATTGCGATGCAAAGACGCTCATGACTGAAACACCTTGGGAGTCTGGTAGAGAGAAAAGCCATCAAATGCACGCACTGCGCCGCGTTGCTGCACCTCGGCACTGGCGGCCACCGGCCCCATGCCCATGCGCACCTGGGGACGGGCGCCATCGACGCGCAGCACCGTGCCGCTGATGAAACTGGCTGCGGGACTGAGCAAAAACACGATGGAGGCGGAAACCTCGGCCTCGTTACCAAAGCGCCCCGCCGGCACGGTAGCGGGCATCTTGCGCAACATGGCAGCCGCTTCGGGTGGATAGTGATCCATGCCGCTGGAGGCGATGTAGCCGGGTGCGATGGCATTCACACGCACGCCATGGGGCGCCCATTCCGCAGCCGCCGTCTCGGTAAGGCTGACCATGCCTGCGCGCGCCGCGCCGCTGTGCCCCATGCCCGGCATGGAGCCCCACATATCGGCCACCATATTGACGATGGAGCCGCCATGCTCTGCCATGTATTGCACAAAGCATTCGCGCGCCATGAGGAAGCCGCCTGTGAGGTTCGTGTCCAGCACGGCCTGCCAGCCCTTGGCTCCGATGCTGGCCAGGGGCGCAATGTATTGCCCACCCGCGTTATTGACCAGGGCATCGATGCGCCCGTGGCGGGCCAGAACCTCGGCCACCAGCGCTTTGACGGCAGCCTCATCCCGTATATCCGCTCCGTGCCGGCTGACTCTGTCTGCCGGTACTCCGGCCTGCTGCAACTCGGCTTGGACAGCAACCAGCTTGTCCTGATTACGTCCCACCAGGGCAACTGTGGCGCCCAAGGATGCCAGCTCGTGCGCAACACAGCGGCCGATGCCCGAGCCGCTACCGGTCACCACAACCACCTGCCCCGCAAACAATGCGGCACGGAATACGGATTGGTACATCAACGCTCTCCAATGAATAAAGCCAGGGCTTGCTCGGTCAACTCATCCAGCGTCAGCCCCCGGCCCTCGGTAAACCATTGAGCCGTCCAGTTCAATGCGCCAAAGATCAGCAGTCGCGCGATTTCGGGACGGGCCTTGAGCTTTCCCGTGCGGTGCAGCGCCTGCAGTGCAGGCATCCACTGCGCTTCGTAGGCATCCTTTTGTGCGCTCACCTCCATGCGCTGCGCATCGCTGAGCAGCCGCCATTCGTAAAGCATGACGGGGATGAAGTCGCTCTCGCCGCCGACCATGATTTGCAGATGATTGCGCACCAGAGCGCTCAGTCGTTCCACGCCGTTGGCACGTGCCCCCAGTGCTTGCAGCGCAGCGTCCTGACTCACCGCAGCCTGAGTCATTCCATCTTGCATCACCGCGTGCAGAATGGCTTCCTTGCTCTCAAAAAAATAGAAGATAGACCCCGACTGCATACCTGCAGCGGCGGCGATGTCACGGGTGCTGGTGCCGTGAAATCCGCGCTGCCTGAACAGCTGCGCCGCGACCTTCACCAGCTCGCCACGACGCATGCTTTCATTGCGCTCATCGGCCGACTTCGGAGGCCTGCCGCGACCGCGCTTTTTTACTATGACTGCTTCATGACTTGTTTGCATGAGACGCAGCATATCGGCCTTTGTTATTTTTACCAATCATTTGCTTTGTAAAAATAACTAGGGCTTGTACGCAAGGGTTTTCAGGAAATCAGCTCTCGACCCGCCTGGCACGGTAAAGACCGGGCGAGCTGCCCGTCCAGCCCTTGAAGGCACGCTGAAACGCCGCTGCGTCGGCAAACCCCAGGTCTGCCGCCAGCTCCGTAAAACTGACTTTGCTGGTGCCCAGTCGGGAGACCGCGATGTCTCGGCGAAGCTCATCCTTGATGGCTTGAAAGGAAGTGCCCGCAGCAGCCAGCTTGCGCTGCAGCGTGGGGGCCGACATGTTCAGCTCGGCGGCCGTAGCTTCCAGCCCCGCCCATCGCGGACGCGACTGCAGCAAATGAGAATGCACGCGGGCATCCACACCTTCTCCGGTACGCGGCGGCATGATGGCCGCCGCCGGCCAGCTGGCCACAAAGGTCTGCAACGCCTGCTCGTCACGACTGCAAACACGCGCGAGCTTGCGCGCATCGAACCAGAATGCCGAAAACGGCAAACCGAAATGCAAAGGCGCCGGAAAGGTATCGCCATAGTCGTTGGCGTAATCAGGCTGCCCGAAGGCAAAGTCAAAGTGCTGCACCTTGAGCGTACCGCCCATCAGCCAGGCAGTAAGCCGCCACAGCACGCGCAGGGAAAACTCATAGAGGAAATTGGGCAAGGGCTCATCGCCCACAGGGCGCAGCACAATGCCCGCCAGCGCTCCATCACGCACCAGTTGCACATCCACCTGATCCTGCAGCAGCACATGGGCCTGGCACATGCGTTGCAACGCAGTCTCCATCCCGTGCCCTGAAAGGGCCTGACGCGCAATCAGCTCCAGACTGCCACGCTTGAGCGGTCTGGAGAACTGGCACATGGCCTCATCCCCCAGCATCTCCACCACTCGCCACATCAGCGCCACATACTGGTCTGCCGTGACTCTGGCGCCGTCCTGCGCCAGCAGCAAAGGGGCTATGCCGGCACGCAGCAGCAGCTCCTCGCAGTCATGCCCGTGTCTTCTTACCCCGGCAGCAATACCCCGCACCAGCGCCATGGAGATCGTGAAAGGAACGATGGAAGCAGCAGCCATGAACAGATCACCTTGAGGTCTTTTGACATACGAAAGATGCGCTCGGCAATGGGTTTGCGCATCGGTAATTCCTACGATGGATCTCATTGCCCAGCACCTGTTTGCCACTTTCCCAAGGAGCCCCCATGAGTCGCGATGTGTATGTTGCCGGTGTAGGCATGATTCCATTTGCCAAGCCCGGAAAGAGTGATCCCTACTTCCAGATGGGCTCCAGCGCCACGTCCCTGGCGCTGGCAGATGCAGGCCTCGCGTATGACGCAGTGCAGCAAGCCTATGTGGGCTATGTCTACGGTGACTCCACCGCCGGTCAGAGAGCGCTGTATGAGGTGGGCATGTCCGGCATTCCCATCATCAATGTCAACAACAACTGCTCCACCGGCTCCACCGCACTGTTCCTGGCACGTCAAGCCGTGGCCAGCGGCGCTGCCGACTGTGTGCTGGCTCTGGGGTTCGAGCAGATGACCCCTGGCGCACTGGGCTCGGTCTTTAGCGACCGGCCCAGCCCCTTTGACCGATTCGAAGCGGAAACCGATGCCCTGGTCGGCGACAACGGCGTTCCGCTGGCCCTGCGCTACTTCGGCGGAGCAGGCAAGGCACATATGGACCAGTACGGCACGCAGCTTTCCACCTTTGCCAAGATCCGTGCCAAGGCCAGCCGCCATGCAGCGCGCAATCCCCTGGCCCTGTTCCGCACCGAGGTGTCAGAGGAGGAGGTCATGGCCTCTCCCGTGATGTGGCCGGGCGTCATGACCCGGCTCATGGCCTGCCCACCTACCTGCGGCGCGGCGGCGGCCCTGCTGGTGTCCGAAGCCTATGCGCTCAAGCATGGCCTGGACCACAGCGTGCGCATCCGCGCCCAATCCATGACCACGGACAGCCCCAAGACCTTCGAGGCCCATGATATGCGCGAAGTGGTGGGCTTCAGCATGGCTCAGGACGCTGCCCGTCAGGTCTATGAACAGGCCGGCATCAGCCCCCAGGACGTTGATGTAGTGGAGCTGCACGACTGCTTTGCACAAAACGAATTGCTGACCTACGAGGCTCTGGGCCTGTGCCCTGTGGGCGGTGCGGAAAAATTTGTCTGCGACGGCGACAACACCTACGGCGGCAAGTTTGTGACCAATCCATCGGGCGGTCTGCTATCCAAGGGACACCCGCTGGGCGCCACCGGTCTTGCCCAGTGCACAGAATTGGTACAACAGCTGCGCGGCCGGGCCGATCAGCGCCAGGTTGCCAATGCCCGCCTGGCGCTGCAGCACAACCTCGGCCTCGGTGGCGCCTGTGTGGTCACCCTCTACGAGCGCGTCTGAAGGAGCGGCCAATGATTGACACCCAATGGATAGGGCATGACCTGCCCTCTTCTGAGCTCAACCTGGACCGCAGCCGCCTGCGCTTCTTTGCCAAGGCCATCGGTGAAAACAACGCCGTCTATACCGACCTGGAGGCCGCCCGCGCAGCGGGCTACCCGGACCTGCCCGTGCCCCCCACCTTTTTGTTTGCGGCGGAGATGGACAGCGGCGCGTCCGACCTGCTCCTGCAAACCCTGAACATCCCGATCACCAAGATCCTGCATGGCGAGCAGAGCTTTTGCTATCACCGGAGCGCCTGCGCCGGAGACCGCATCACGGTGCAGTCCAGGATCGATGACATCTACAGCAAGAAGAACGGCGCACTGGAATTTGTCGTGAAGTCATCGCGCGCCATCAATCAGAACAACGAGCTGGTGGCCGAGATGCGCTCCGTCATCGTGGTTCGCAACTAGAAAGGACCGGCAATGAACATCCCTCGCTACGACAAGGTCCAGGTTGGAGATGCACTGCCGACCCTCGACCTGCCCCCGATCAGCCGCACCACGCTGGCCCTGTTTGCCGGAGCCTCGGGCGACCACAACCCGATTCACATCGATACCGACTTCGCGCGCAAGGCCGGCATGCCTGATGTGTTTGCCCACGGCATGCTGGGCATGGCCTGGCTGGGGCGACTGCTGACCAACTGGGCGCCGCAATCCAGGCTGCACCGTTTCGACGTGCGCTTTCAGGGCATTACCCATCTGGCCAATGCGATCTCGTGCACGGGCCGCGTTATGGAAAAACGAGATGCGGACCGCAGCGTCCGCGTCGAGGTGCAAAGCAGCAACCAGCATGGCCAGACCAAGATCGCGGGCGATGCCTGGATCAGCCTGCCCTGAGAACGTATTGATTCGCCCAAGGAGACAGCAATGACAGGAAAACTCGACGGCAAGGTAGCCCTGGTTTCAGGATCGGGCCGCGGCATAGGCCGCAGCATCGCCCTCAAGCTGGCCAGCGAAGGCGCACGCCTGGTCATCAACGACCTCGATGCCGAACCCGCCAATGAGACCCTGGCCCTGATACGCGAGATGGGCGGCGAGGCCGTTGCCTGCGTGGGCAATGTCACCCACACCGACTTTGCCGAGCGCTTTGTCGGCGCCGCCGTCCAGCAATACCTGGGACTGGACATCATCGTCAACAACGCCGGCTACACCTGGGACAACGTCATCCAGAAGATGAGCGACGAGCAGTGGTACGCCATTCTCGACTGCCATTTGACCGCCCCGTTTCGCATACTGCGTGCGGCTCAGCCCGTCATCAAGGCCTTGTCCAAGGCCGAGCTGGAAGCTGGCCAGCGCGTCATGCGCAAGGTGGTCAATATCTCCTCGGTGGCGGGCCTGTTCGGCAATGCGGGCCAGACCAACTACTCCGTGGCCAAGGCCGGAATCACGGGCATGACCATGACTCTGGCCAAAGAGTGGGGACGCATGAACGTCAATGTGAACTGCGTGGCATTCGGACTCATCAAGACCAGGCTGACCAACTCCGCCGCCAATGGCGAGACGGCCCACATCGAAGGCCGCGACATCAAGGTAGGCGTGAACCCCGGCCTGATGGCAGCCATGGAACAGACGATTCCCCTGGGTCGCGCTGGCACGCCCGACGAAGCGGCGGGTGCGGTCTACCTCTTTTGCCAACCTGAGTCGAACTACATCAGCGGCCAGACCTTGATGTGTACCGGCGGCCTGACCGGGGTCTGAACATGCTGCTGCCCAAACCCTTTCAACATGCCTGGATGAATGCAGATATCGATGCTTTCAGAGAGCAGGTGCGCCGCTACATAGTGCGCGAACTGACACCCCATGTACCCGCCTGGCGCGCTCAGGGCTATGTGCCGCGCGAGATCTGGCGCGGCTTTGGCGCGCATGGCTTTCTGCTGCCCGAGATGAATGAGCAATGGGGCGGCGGTGGCGGCAATCTGGCCTACCAGTTGGTGGTTCAGGAAGAGCTGACCAAGGCCGAGGTACATGCCATCACCAGCGTGCACACCATCGCCTCGCACTACCTGCTGGCCTATGGAACTGAAGAACAAAAGCAGCGCTGGTTGCCCAGGCTTTGCAGCGGCGAATTGCTGGCCGGCATTGCCATGACCGAACCCAGCGTGGGCTCCGACCTCAAGGCCATGCGCACACGGGCCCAGCGCGATGGCGAGCACTACGTCATCAATGGCTCCAAGACCTTCATCACCAATGGCTACACGGCCAATTTGCTGGTGGTGGCCGTGCGCACCGGAGATGCCGGAAGCGGCGGCGTATCGCTGGTAGTGCTGGAGACGGAAAACCTGCCCGGCTTTCGCGTGGGTCGCAGGCTAGGCAAGATCGGCCAGCATATTTCGGACACCGCCGAGCTGTTCTTTGAAGACCTGCGCATACCCGCCAGCCACCTGCTGGGAGGCACCGAGGGGCAAGGCTTCAAGCAGCTGATGAGCCAATTGCCCTATGAACGCATGCTACTGGGGGTCAGCGCCGCTGCAGCCATCGAGATGGCTGTTGCACTGACCGTGGACTACACCCAGCAACGCAAGGCATTCGGCCAGACGATTGCAGATTTCCAGAACACGCGCTTCAAGCTGGCCGAATGCGCCACCACGGCCCATGTGGTGCGCAGCTTTGTCAACGACTGCATACAGCGCCTGCTCGACGGCACCCTGGATAACGAGGCCGCCTATATGGCCAAGTGGTGGTGCAGCGAGCAGCAGTGCAAGGTGATGGATGAATGCCTGCAGCTGTTCGGCGGCTACGGGTATATGGAGGAATATCCCATCGCGCGGCTGTACACCGATGCCCGGATCCAGAAGATCTACGGAGGCGCTAACGAAATCATGAAGGACCTGATCGCCAGACGCCTTTTCGCCCAATAGCTCTCGCATTGATCGCTTTCTCTGTTTCAAGAAAGGCCAGTCATGTATCTCACGCAAAGCTTGCGTCGCGCCGTGCAGCAGACGCCTCATGCCACAGCCAGCATCTACAACGGTCGCAAACGCAGTTTTGCGCAGCTAGGGGAGCGAGTCGCCCGCTTCGCCGGTGCGCTGCAAGCGCTGGGCACCCAGGCCGGGGACCGGGTCGGGATTCTGAGCCTCAACTCAGACTGGTATCTGGAGTACTACATGGCCTGCTACTGGGCAGGCGTGGCCGTCAATCCCATCAATATCCGCTGGAGCGCCAACGAGATCGCCTACTCCCTCGATGATTGCGACACCCGCATTCTGCTGGTGGATGACAGTTTTGCGCCTTTGACACCGGAACTCCTCAAGCTATCCCGCTCTCTGCAAACGCTGATCCACCTGGGCGATGGTCCTGCCCCGCAGAACATGCTCTCCTATGAAGCGCTGGTGGCAGACAGCAGCCCGGTTGAAGACGCCATGCGCAACGGCGACGATCTGGCCGGCGTCTTCTATACCGGTGGCACCACGGGCTCCCCCAAGGGGGTCATGCTCTGCCATCGCAATCTCTATACCAATGCCATCTCGAGCGTGTCGTCACAGATCGTGCGCGCAGGCAGCATTGGCCTGCACGCAGCACCCATGTTCCATCTGGCTGACGGTGCGTTCATGAATGCCCTGTTCGCCGCAGGCGGCTGCCATGTCATGGTGCCGCGCTTCGATCCTCTCGCGGTACTGCAGGCCATCGCCAGCACCGGCGTGACCGATACGCTGCTGGTGCCCACCATGATTCAAATGCTGGTGGACCACCCCGATCTGCACAAATATGATCTGAAGTCGCTGCGTCAGATGGCTTATGGAGCCTCACCCATCTCCGAGGGCCTGCTGGACCGGGCCATGCGGGCCATCCCCGACGTGGATTTTGTGCAGGCCTATGGCATGACGGAGGTATCCCCCATCGCCACCATTCTTTCCCCCGAGATGCACCGCGAACCAGGCCGGGCCAAGGGCCGCCACCGCAGCGCCGGACGCGCCACGGCCTGCACCGAGGTGCGCATCGTCGATCCCGAAGGGCGAGAGGTGCCGCGTGGCGAGGTCGGTGAGATTGCGGTTCGGGGCCCCGGAGTGATGCTGGGCTACTGGAACAAGCCTGCCGAAACCGAAGCCGCCATCCGTGATGGCTGGATGCATACGGGCGATGGCGGCCGCATGGATGACGAAGGCTACGTCTTTGTCGTGGACCGCATCAAGGACATGATCATTACCGGTGGCGAGAACGTCTACAGCATTGAGGTGGAGAGCGTTATTGCCACCCATCCTGCCGTGGCCTCGTGCGCCGTCATAGGCATTCCCCATGAACATTGGGGCGAGCAGGTCCATGTCTTCATCGTGCTTAAGCCCGGACAGAGCCTGGAAGCCCAGGAGCTGATCCATTTCTGCAAGGAGCGCATCGCCGGCTACAAATGTCCCCGTGATGTTTCCTTTGTCGAGGCCATGCCGCTATCCGGTGCAGGCAAGATCCTCAAGACCAGCTTGCGGGCCCCGTTCTGGGCCCATCATGAAAGAAAGGCCACCTGATGTCTGATCTGGTTCTCTGGGAAGTTCGCAACGGCGTAGGTCATATGGTTCTGAACCAGCCCGAGCGGGGCAACGTGATCAGTACGGCCATGGCTCACAACCTGAAGGCGGTGGTAGGGCTGGCCTGCAACACGGATATCGGTGCCCTGCTCATTTCCGCAAGCGGTAAGCAATTCTGCGTCGGGGGTGATATCAGCGAGTTTGGCGAACATCGCGAGCGACTGGCACCGCTGATCGGCGCCATGCTTGATCTGCTCAACCCTGTCATGCATCAGCTGGCCAGCTTGCCGCTGCCAGTCATCAGTGCCGTGCAAGGCCCTGTCGGAGGTGGCGGCATCGGGCTCGCACTGTGTGCGGACCTGGTACTGGCCAGCCGTCACATGTTTTTGCGCGGCGGGTACTCCGCCATCGGCCTGAGCCCGGATCTTGGTGTATCGGGCTATCTCACCCGCCGTGCCGGTGCTGCCAGGGCCAAATACATTCTGATGAGCAACCGCGCTGTCGCGGCCGAGGACTGTCTGCGCATGGGCCTGGTCGACGAGCTGCACGAGCCCGAACAGCTGCTGGCGGCGGCAACCGCGCTAGCCGAAGAGCTTGCCGGCGGCCCCACAAACTCCTTGGCGGGCATCAAAAGCCTCTGTGACTCGGCACATCGGCAAGATCTTCAGCAGCAACTGGGTGCCGAGCGCGAAGCCATGCTGGGCTGCGCCCGCTCCGACAACAGCCTCGAAGGCGTGACTGCCTTTTTGCAAAAGCGCAAGCCCGTGTTTCAGCGTCGCTGAATCGTTTGCCTGTTTTTTAGGCGCAACAGGCAAAGCCTTGCCAGTCAAGGCTTTGCGCATTTATTCCGATATTTACCCACAGGCCAGACCACATGTTCTGGGGATAAGCACGAAGCTGGTGTGTAATTACCGACATGCCCCGATTGATTGCACCCAGCAAGGACGAAAGTGCCCTGCTCCCTCCGTTTCTGGAATTGCCCGAACATGCAATCCACATACCGCAGTCCGAAACCGAATTTGAAGCCGCCTTCAAGGCCATGAATGCCGAGCCCGTGCTCGGCTTTGACACTGAAAGCAAACCCATCTTCAATATTGGCCAGCAAGACAGCGGCCCTCATCTGGTGCAGCTTGCCACGGCCAGTCAGGTCTGGCTGCTGCAACTGCATAGGCCCATGGCTCTGGAAGTGTCGCGCATGGTGCTGGCTGCAGAACATATCTGCAAGGTCGGCTTCGGGCTCGATAACGATAAACACTCCCTGCCCCGCAGGCTGGGGGCGCCGCTAATCAATATTCAGGATCTGGACAGCCGCTTCAAGCGGCTCGGCTATGGCCCATCAGTGGGTGTGCGCGCCGCCGCAGCGCTGGTGCTCCAGCAAAGCTTTCGCAAGTCCAAGCGCACCACCACCTCCAACTGGGCTACCACAGAACTCAGCCCGGCCCAGCGACGTTATGCCGCCAATGACGCCCATGCTCCGGTCGTGATCTATGCCCGCCTTCCCGCCTGGGAAAGCACACAACCAGTCCTTCCCCGACGCGGCCCCAGGAGTCCGAGGTCGTAAACGTTCAGCCCTCAGATCGCGAAAAGAAGCCAATCGTCAAAGCACCATAGGCTCTGCGCCCGACAGCGGGATTCAGGCAATCATTCTCCATTGCAGCTCGCTCTCGTCCTGCGCAGAGCTCATGACACAATCCCGCCCTGCCTTCTTGGCCTGGTATAGCAGCGCATCGGCCCGAGCCAGTGCCTGCTCGAAATCCTGTGCGGAACTGAGTGCAGCAATGCCAAAACTGGCTGTTACCTTGAGTTGCGCAGCCAATCCTCCGAGCACCTGGCTTTGCAAGCGCTCACGCACACGCTCCACAATGGCTTGCGCTTCGAACAGCTGTACTCGCGAGAGCAGCAAGACAAACTCCTCTCCGCCGAAGCGGGCAACCAGATCGCAGTCTCTGACCTGCTGAGTCAGCAACTGTGCCAGTTGCTGTAGCACCTGATCGCCGGCCGCATGGCCCCAGTTGTCGTTGATGTATTTGAAATGATCGATGTCCACGGCAACCACGGCCCAGGGCACCAGCCGCTGATCGGCCAAGCGCGACTCTGCGGCCTCCATGAAGGCGCGGCGATTGAGCAGGCGCGTCAAAGAGTCACGGTTGCGCTCTTCGCGCAATGTCGTCATCACATCCCTGACCGAGCAGGCCAGCAATCCAACGGCAAACCACATCGCAAACAGAAGCGCTATGGCCTGGGTGAGCAACCAGTATCCAGATCGGGTCAGCTCCTGCACTTCGTGAACGGGCAACAGACTTACGGCCGCCGGCCTGAACAAGGCATAACAGACGTTGAGCCCATAGGCCCAGCGCACACCACGCTCCAGCCAGTCCTTTGACGAATCGGCCTTGAGAAACGCCGGCATGGCCAGGGTCAGCTGCAAGGCCATGGCCAGAGCCAGGCACTGCACGCGGACCCATAAATCATTCTCGATCCGGGAAAAATAGAACAGCACGGACAGGGCGACGACAGCGATCAACAGGCCGCCGGCCACGCTTGCCCCTGCCGACCCCAGCCGCAAGGACATGCCCTGCGCCAGCGACCAGGTTCCCAGCAAATACAGGCATGCCGTCATCAGGGCGAAATGACTCAGTTGCGCATTGCTCATCAGGCTTTGCGCAGCCAGAGCTGTCGCGAGCAGCACATAACCGCCCACCAGCCAGAGCAGGAACAGCGCACGCGGCTGTCGGCGCTGCACATACCAGCAAGCCAACAAGGCAAACCCGAACAACACCACGCAAGCCGGCGCAATCAAGGCAAAGTACAAATCTGCAGGCTGGCCCAATTTAGGTTCTCCGCGCAGGAAACTGTGAATTCAACGTCGTCCATTCTCCGGCGAGAAGTATCTCCAATATTCCAATACAGCGCTCGCTTTCACTCTGGCATAAGCACATAGCCATTAGGTCGTTCTCCTGAGTCGGCGTCCTGCCCATAATCAATGACGCCAAAGCTCTGGCTGTGGCGTTCGAATAACTTGCCAAAGAGACACACACATGCGCATAGAGACACTCGCCGTACATGCCGGCTATTCCCCCGACCCCACCACCAAGGCTGTGGCCGTGCCCATCTACCAGACGGTGGCCTACGCGTTTGACAGCGCCCAGCATGGCGCCGATCTGTTTGATCTGAAGGTCCCGGGCAATATCTACACGCGCATCATGAATCCCACCACCGACGTGCTGGAAAAGCGCGTCGCGGCGCTCGAAGGCGGCATTGCAGCGCTGGCCGTGGCATCGGGCATGGCAGCCATCACCGCCGCCATCCAGACCCTGGCCGAAACGGGTGACAACATCGTGTCGGCCAGCACGCTGTACGGCGGCACCTACAACCTGTTTGCCCACACCTTCCCGCAGCAAGGCATCGAGGTGCGCTTTGCCGATCCACGCGACCCGGCCAGCTTCGGCAAGCTGATCGACGCCAGGACCAAGGCGGTATTCATCGAGTCCATCGGCAACCCTCTGGGCAATGTGACCGATATCCGCGCTCTGGCCGATGTGGCCCACCGGCACGGCGTGCCGCTGATCGTCGACAACACCGTGCCCTCTCCCTATCTGCTGCGCCCGTTCGAACATGGCGCTGACATCGTCGTGCATTCGCTGACCAAATACCTGGGCGGCCACGGCACCAGCGTTGGCGGGGCGATCGTGGACAGCGGCAAGTTCCCCTGGGCGGAGCACAAGGCCCGCTTCAAGCGCCTGAACGAACCCGACGTCAGCTACCATGGCGTTGTCTATACCGAGGCCCTTGGCCCCGCCGCATTCATAGGCCGCGCCCGCGTCGTGCCGCTGCGCAATATGGGCGCCGCCATCTCGCCGCAGAACGCCTTCCAGATTCTGCAAGGCATCGAAACCCTGGCCCTGCGCATGGACCGCATCTGCGAAAACACGCAGAAGATTGCAGAAACGCTGCAAAAACACTCCAAGGTGGAATGGGTGCGCTATGCAGGCCTGAAAGACCACCCCGACCACGCCATCGTGCAAAAACAGTCTGGCGGCCGCGCATCGGGCATTCTGTCGTTCAGCCTCAAGGGCAGCGAAGGCCGTGCGGCCGGTGCGCGTTTCCTGGATGCGCTGCAGCTGTTCACGCGCCTGGTCAATATCGGCGATGCCAAGTCGCTGGCCACCCACCCTGCTTCAACCACGCACCGTCAGCTGGATACGGACGAACTGGCCAAGGCCGGCGTGACCGAAGGCATGGTGCGCCTGTCCGTGGGCATCGAGCATATTGACGATCTGCTGGCCGACCTGAACCAGGCGTTGGAACAGGTCTGAAGCGGGCTGAGACTCCGGCGCGCGACTTCAGGCATCGCGCGCCAGCCGCAGCCCCGTCATCTGCCATCGAGCCGTTGCGGGAAAGAAGTTGCGATAGGTCAGCCGCGCATGACCGGCAGGCGTGAGGCAGGAACCTCCGCGCAGCACATACTGGTTGACCATGAATTTTCCGTTGTACTCCCCCACGGCCCCCTCGGCCACGCGAAAGCCCGGGTAGGCGGCATAGGACGAATGCGTCCACTCCCAGACCTGGCCAGTTGCCACCCCATGATGAGCGCCCGAGACTTCAGGATGCAGGCTGGCATGACCCACTGACGAGGACACAGGCCAGTCATGCGCACCCATTGCCACCTCCCACTCCATCTCCGTCGGTAGGCGCGCACCGGCCCAGCGCGCATAGGCATCAGCCTCGAAATAGGAGATATGGCAGACAGGCCTCAGCGCATGCAGAGCCGTCACGCCATACAGGCTGAACTCCTGCCAGCCCGCATCACCCGCAGCATCCTCAGCTTGCCTCCAGTACCAGGGGTGGCTCAGTTGCTGGGCCTGGCACCAGTCCCAGCCTTCGGCCAACCACCATTGAGGCTGGCTGTAGCCACCATCCAGCACAAAGCGCAGAAACTCGCCATTGCTCACGGGCCTCGATGCAATCTGCGCAGCTTGCACATAGACACTGTGCCTGGGCATTTCATTGTCAAACGCAAAGCTGCCGCCGCCATGACCTATGCTGTAGATGCCCGCCTCAAGTGGCAGCCATGTGAGATCGGCATAGGCCTGCACGCAATTCTCCTCTGCCACCCCATCTGACGCATAAGCAGGCCAGAGCGGGTGACAAGAAAGCAAATGCTTGATATCGGTGAGCATCAACTCCTGATGCTGCTGCTCGTGCTGCAAGCCCAATGCGACGAGCTGAGCAACGACCTGCTGCGTCGTCGGACTTTTCTCTTTCATGGCGGCCATCAGCGCCAGCATCTGCTCATCCACCACAGCGCGATAGGCCATGACCTGCGCCAGAGCCGGTCTGGTCAGCAAGCCCCGCTGGGCTCTGGGATGGCGTTCACCCACCTGCTGGTAGTAGGAGTTGAACAGCATGCGAAAACTGCCGTCAAAAGCCTGATGCCCTGGCTGGTGCACGGCCAGTACAAAGGTTTCAAAGAACCAGCTGGTATGGGCCAGATGCCATTTGGCAGGACTGGCGTCCGGCATGGATTGCACGCAGGCGTCTTCTGCAGACAAGGGCGCAGCCAGCTTTTGCGTGCAGGCCCTCACCCGCTCGAACTGCTGCGCCAGCACTATCCAGTCCCTGGCAGCAGGTGCCATGAAAAATGGCCGCACCATGGTTTCAGGCTTGGGCATGAATGACGGCAAACCATTGCTGCTCATCGGTCCAGACCCTGGGTTCGGCAAATCCCGCGCATGCCAGCATGGAGAGGAAATCGGACAGCGGGTATTTGTAGCTGTTCTCCGTATGGATGGTCTCGCCCTGAGCAAAATAGCGCAGGCCCTGAGGCCAGCACACCATGACGGGGCGACGGGCGCGCAAATGCATCTCTATCCGCGATGTCCGACTGTCGAAGCGCGCCTCATGCGCCCAGTCCTGAAGATTGAAATCGCTGCCCAGCAGACGGTTCACATGATTGAGCACATTGAGATTGAATTCGGCTGTGACGCCCTGCTCATCGTCGTAAGCGGCTATCAGAACCGGTACCGGCTTGGGCAGATCAATGCCAATCAGCAGCCCGCCGTCGCCCCCCAGAAGTGAATGCATATGTCCGAGCATATGCAAAGCCTGCTGCGTATCGAAGTTGCCGATCGAGGAGCCAGGATAGAACAGCTCACGCCGTGTCTGTGGCACGCCTGAAGGCAAATGCCAGTCCCCCGTGAAATCCGCCGCAACCGCACGAGCCGTAAGTCGCGGGAAGTCATGCTCCAGCCTGGCCACAGCGGCCTGCAGAAACTCGACCGCAATATCCACTCCCAGAAACTGCTGCGGCCCCACGCTGCGGCACAGGCGTCGCACTTTTTCGCAATTGCCCGCTCCCAGCTCTATCAACACCTGGCAACCCGCCATGGCCTGGGCGATCTCCAGGTCGTAGCGGGCCATGATGGCAGCCTCGGTTCTTGTGGGGTAGTACTCGGGCAGCTCGGTTATCTGCTCAAACAGGGCGCAGCCATGCGCGTCATATAGGAACTTGGGAGAAATCTGCGCCTGCCGCTGCATCAGCCCCTGCGCCAGCTCATAGCGCAGATGCGTCGGGGGGGCATACGCGTCCATGAAGCTGCAACCCTCGTCCTGAAGCGGTGGAGGTCTCAACGAGGACGCCAGAGGCAATGGAATGCGCCCTGCGCGTGATGCAAACTCTATCGATGCTGCCTGCCTGTCCGGTGTCGCGCGCATGCTGATCCTCCTGATGAGCTGATCGCGCGATGCAGCCATTGCCCGCGCCATCACTGCCAAGCCTGCTTTAGAACGTGCTTACCGCGTTGGAGTGCAAGGAGATCGTAAACACGTTCTTAGGCCCTCAGCCTAGCGCGGCCGGCAATCGGCAGAAGTAGGACTGAAGCCAGCGATCCTTTTACTGCATGCGCATGCAGCAATGCTGACAAAGTCAATACTGGCCAAAGAATTCAGCAAAAAAAATCGGTACCCCGCGCTGGCGGAATACCGATCTAAACATACACCCTAGCCTCCGAAGTCATCAGGCCATGCCGACCTGCTGACTCCGATGCACCGCAGAGCCTGCGGTGCGTGCCTCGCCTGCGGGAAGAAGGCCGCAGACAAGAACACTCTTTGCCGTGAAGCTATCAGAAGCGATAGCCCACGCCCACACCCACCAGCCATGGGTCAACCTTGAACTTGGTGTTTTCAAACACTCCTGCACCTGTGACCTTGGTACCCAGATACACCTTCTTGATGTCGAAGTTCAGCGACCAGTTCTTGTCCAGCGCATAGTCGAAGCCGACCTGCAGCGCGCCGCCAAAGCTGTTCTTCTTCACGGTCACGGCACCATCCAGGATGTCCACGTTCGAGAAGCGTGTGTAGTTCACGCCTGCCCCCACATAAGGCTTGAAGGCCCCGAAGTTGGTGAAGTGGTACTGCGCCAGCAAGGTGGGGGGCAGATGCTTGAGCGAACCGATCTTGCCGCCATTCAGGCGCACATCATGCTTTTGGGGATAGGTCAGCACCAGCTCTGCCGCAATGTTGGGCGTGAAGAAGTAGGACACGTCCAGCTCAGGCATCCACTTGTTGTTGATGCTCACGCCTGCGTCTCCGGCAGCGCCACCGTTGTCGCTGTCCAGATGCAGAGCGCGCACGCGAACCTGCCAAGGGCTGGAGCCGTCAAACGAAGATTGGGCAAAAGCGGTACCGGCCGTCAGGGCGCTGGCAACAGCAGCAATCGCGATCAGAGTCTTTTTCATGGGTTCTTTCCTTGAAGAATTGGGTGAGTGCAATGCTTTGCATCCCTTGGCATCCATTGAAGCAAAGCCACTGCCACACGGGTTTGTCCCAGGTCAACCCGCACACCAACACCGCAAAGAAAAAAGCGGACGTTGCCCATCGGCCACGTCCGCCCAGGACACTGATGAAGCGCAAAAATTTGCTTCAGCAGTGATGGTAGTCGTCAATTCGGATGGGCCACCCTGGCTGGTCGCAGCTTGTGCCACAACTCCATGCACACCACAACCGCACCGCCAATGACGGCCCCAACCAGCACATGTACCAACACCGGTCCCAGCGCTGCAACAATACCGCCCGTGGGCACAATCACCTGCTCTATCCAATGTTCGACAGGCTCTATGCCGTGCACCAGCAAGCTACCGCCCACCATGAACATGGCAGCCGTGCCCACGATGGACAGCCCGCGCATCAGCCACGGGGTAAAAGCAATCAGACCACGGCCCATGGCCTTGGCAGCGCTGCTGCTCTTGGCCATCAGCCAGCCGCCCACATCATCCATGCGCACGATCCCGGCCACCAGTCCATAGACGAACACGGTGATGGCCAGAGCTACTGCGATCAGCACCGAGGCCTGCTCCCAGATGGGTTTGGCGGACACCGTACCCAGCGCAATCGCCATGATTTCGGCCGACAAGATAAAGTCCGTGCGCACGGCCCCCTTGACCTTCTGCTTTTCGTACTCCATCGGGTCCATCTGCTTTTCACGCGCGGCACGCACCGATGAAGGCGCAACACCTTTATGGGCAGCCTCCTCGGCATCCACCACGGCATCATGCGCATCATGCTTTTGGTGCTTGTGAAACAGCTCAAGGATCTTTTCCACGCCTTCGAAGCACAGAAAAGCGCCCCCCACCATCAGCAAAGGCGTGATCAACCAGGGCACAAAGGCGCTGATCAACAGCGCCGCCGGCACCAGGATGGCCTTGTTCATCAACGAACCTTTGGCCACCGCCCAGACCACTGGCAACTCCCGATTGGCCTTCACTCCCGTGACCTGCTCGGCATTGAGAGCCAGATCATCGCCCAGCACGCCGGCCGTCTTCTGCACCGCCACCTTGGTCTGTGTGGCCACATCATCCAGGATTGCTGTGCTCTTGCCCGCAGCGGTCTTGGTCATCAAGGCCACATCGTCGAGCATGCTTGCAATATCGTCTAGCAGCATCAAAAGGCCGGCACCTGCCATCGCACTCCCCAGTTGGTTTCAATGTCCACTATCATGCCTGCAAACCGTGCAGAGACTGCAGCAGGAAGTTGCCAATCGCCTACGCGATCAGCACGGCCAAGGCTTTGCAGCGACAATGAGCGCCCTCATCGAACGGAAACCCTGTGACTCAAGCCATCGCTCATGCCGAACTGATTGCCAGCTACCGCAAACTTGCCGCAGAGGCCGCCAAGAAGGCGGAACTGGTCAAGGCTGCAGCGGGCAAAGGCCCCAAGACCATTGCAACGGTCAGCGAAACCGCTGCCAAGGCCGCGCGCCGCCGCGATGTGATGGCCGCCAGACTGGCCAAGCTTGGTATCGATCTGCCGGGCTGAGCCTCAACAAGCAGCCTTCTTCGGGCAGTCTTCTTATTTGCTGGTCTTGAAGCCCTGTGTCGCCGCCCAGGCGGCCACATCGTCGCGGCGGATGGCCGCTGCCATGAGCTGTGGAAAGGCATCGGGGGTACAAGCAAACGAGGGCACGCCCAGTGCCGCCAGCTTGGCCGCCAGTTCCGCGTCATAGGCCGGCGCACCCTCGTCGCTGAGCGCCAGCAACGTGATGAACTGCACGCCTGCTTCCACCAGCTCGTTGGCGCGGCGCAGCAGGCCCGACTCCACACCGCCTTCGTAGAGGTCGGAGATCAGCACCAGAATGCTGT